>LFRM01191337.1_pt1 | contig 10068 bp, 10 predicted proteins | sample 618341 | NCBI WGS metagenome assembly LFRM01 (sample SAMN03654438, study PRJNA283298) | anaerobic digester metagenome | isolation source: pool of bioreactors CSTR01a, CSTR02a, and CSTR03a thermophilic anaerobic... | place: Denmark: Kgs. Lyngby | collected 2014-05-21 | reverse complement strand
CTGTGTCTTTTTTTCTACTAAGTCTTTGGGACGGCATACCAACCGTAACGATTTTCCAATTTATGGCGTATCCTGATACCAGAAAAGAAAACACAGGAAGGAATAAAAATGAAACGTAACGATAAAAGGCGTATGCGCCAGGAAAATGCATGTCCGGGGGGAATTCTTTTTGCTGTCAGGCCGGGGCAAACACTGACTGCCATTGCCGGTCTCTTTTCCGTGACCCTCGAGGAAATCAGGGAGGCCAACCCTGGATTAGACCCTGCCAGGCTTAGTATCGGGCAGATTATCTGTATCCCGGGAGTCGCTGACCGGGTATGCCGCCGCGGACGTTTACGCATGGTACGGCACGGTGAAACACTGTTTCTCATCGCCAGAGAGGAAGGGATACCCTTAAGCACATTAATCGAAGCCAATTCCTTTTTACCGGATCCCACTCTTGTGTTTCCGGGGGAACAGATCTGTATACCTCTCGTGGTAACCACAGCCTGTTGTCTGGTTCTGAAACCGGGGGCTCAAGTTAGTAATGGAAATTTTAGAGGTGTTGCCCTGATAGAACCTACTGTCAATGGAGGCAGGGTTACTATTTCTGCCGTAGGTTTGCCGTCGCCAACTGCCTTTGGAAATTTTGATACGTATCTTGGTTCCCTGGTATTCAGAGAAATTGAGAGACTGATTCAACTGAGACGAGTTGCTGTCAACCAACAACCGGCGGTATGGACCGGAGCAAGAACCGTTGACGTTCCTCCTTTGGGAGCAAACCTTGTTGTTGTCTTTCCTTTTAATTCTCAAACAGAGGAAAGAGGCCCCGATGTCTTAAGAGGTTTGGTTATCAATTGTCAGAACGGCTAATATCAGGGCTTCATATTCCCAAGTATGACAGGGAACAGGGGCGACTTTTTAACTTTATATCTGTTTGTGGTGTTCCCGTTCAACAGCCTGATGTTGTGTGTCTGGAAAAACGTTACACAGCGAAAAAGTAAAGGGATATGCTCCCTACAGTGCAGGCAGTGAAAAAAACTGTCTTAATAAAGGGAGCATTTTATATTGAAAGAATGCAGTTCACCAATTACTGGATAATAACATAATATATGGGTGAAAAAGTATATGAGGAGAGAGGATTATGAAAAAAATTACACCGGGAGAGTTTGTACAAAGATCCCTTGATCTCAATCTTTTTTTCCTTCGTATTATGAAAGAACATTCCTTTTTTCTCCAGGCTGCTTTTTTGCCCAGGGATAGCGGTTTGGCTGCCCGAGCAGCCCGGTTTGCCCTGGACTTTGAAGAGCTGCTGGAGGAGGCGGTGGATTTGGCCAATGGGAATGCCAGTCGTTTAGTTTTGAATTCGGGGGAGGTTGTCACGGATAAGACAATCCAGGCGGAGCGCAAGACGCAAATTTTGTCTGGGGTACCCTTCGACACCGGCCTGACCCTCAGGGAAAAGAAACTAAAAGCTGGAGCGGGAGACCCTGCATTGGAAGACCGGGTGGCCAGTTTAAATAAGCGTGTTATCAGGGAAACCGAAGGACTGGTAGAATTTAAAACCGAAATTCTTGAGGCTATGCTGGATTGCCGCCTGTTCACCTGGAACTTTCCTTTGTTGATAAAGCATATAAGGCGTGAAGCCCGTTTTTTCATCGCCCACCTGAAAAGGTTGCAGAAAAGAGTATCCCCGGAACCTGCAAGGGAGATCATTAAGGAAAAAGTTTTCTGGGACCGAATCATGGCCGAACACTCATTATTTATAGCCCACTTGCTGGATCCCAGCGAAACTGCTTTAATAATGGCTGCGGATGATTTTGCCCGTAGGTTTTTCAAGTTGGAAAGCCGGGCGAAAGATGTAAAGAACAGGGATACGAAGTCGCATGTTCCGGAGAGACTTTTAAAAGAAGAAATTAAGGCGACCAGAGAAATAAGAGATTTTAAGAAAGCTGGGACGAAACTTATTCTTAATTGTGAGATTAGATCTATCATAGTACCGCTGCTGGGTGACCATGTATTGCGAGAAGCAAACCATTTTTTCAGAATCCTTACTCAATATGCGGCAGCTACGCGTGTCTGTCCCTAAATAGTTGATTAAATTTTCACCCTTTCTCCAGTAACCAGTGACTAAAATGCGGAAGCGTGTTTTTGGCAGCCACATTATCGGGTGGAGCAAAAGCTCCACCCGATAATGTGGCCCCGGCTAAAAGGAATTCTTCCCAACAACATTGTCATTCACAAGTATCGTGTATAGCCTTGTGGGATTTTGCTGCCCGGTTTGACCTGAGTTTTAGGGCATGTAATTGTGCGGTGTTTATGGACGACTTTGCCAGTGTTATTCCAACAGATTAACTACTATATCCGAGGTATCCACTTTTTTGTCAAGGATACCTTTTTCATACATCCAGTCTGCATTTTCCTGCCATACCTTAATATCCTGTGAAAGGAAATCAGCGTATTCTGTTTCCATGGCAGGAAGGAGGATTTCAAGGCTCTTTTTCTCAACAGTTTCTGATAACGGGAAATTTTCTTCATTCTGATTAGCTAACAGAATTTGCAGCGCTTCCTCGGGATTTTCTTTTGTGAATTCAAAACCCTTTTGTACAGCACGCAGGAATTTTTTCAGCTTATCAGGGTTGTTTTTTACCTGATCTTCTCCTGTAAGCAGCACAAGTTCATAGCAGTCTGGTACTCCGTGGTCTATTGGAAAAAAATAGGCTACTTCAAAGCCCTGTTCTTCCAGTTGAGGGACTTCATGGTTTACCATGGAACCAATCGTGGCGTCAACTTCGCCTGTTGTCGTAGCCGTCAGAAGTTCAAATCCTACGTCGATAAAATTGATATCCTCAATGCTCGCCCCTGCATTTTCCAAAACCGTTTCAATTTCAGCTTCGGATAATGGGGAGCCGGCATAACCAACTGTCTTTCCAATCAGGTCTTCCGGGCTGTTAATATTCTTTTCCTTTAAGGAAAGAACTATATTCATAGAAGTCTGAAGCAGAGCACCTACGCAAACGATGGGAACATCCTCGTTATATTTTGCCTGGATAGACTCCTTAAGGTAATAGATTCCCAAATCTGCTTTGCCAACAGCCGGCATTGAAATTCCATCATTGGGGTTGGAAGGGAAGCGGATATTCACATTTAAGCCTTCTTCTTCAAAATATCCTTTTTCAATGGCTGTGTACAGAAATGCGTGGATTGCGTTAGGATACCAATCAAGTACAATCTCAAAATCCTCCAACTCTGCATCTGATGCACCGCTGCCGTCGTTACTGCTTCCGCAAGCGGTAATTCCCAACAGCAAAGCACATATCAACAACATGGCACAAAACTTTGTTTTCACCCTAAATCTCCTTTCTCCATTTGAGAATTCTCTTTTCCACACAGCTGATTATCGCAACCATCAGCATTGCAGCAACAGACAGCAGGACAACCGGTGCAAACACTCCCGCCCCGTCAAGCTGAGTCATCATTCGTTTGCTGAAATATCCAAGACCGCTCTGTGCCCCTAACCATTCTGCAATTGCTGCTCCAATGACACTTAGGGGAATTGCCATTTTAATTGCGGAAAAAAAACTGGGAAGGGCAGTGGGTATTTTCAGTGCAACGAAAATATCATTTTTTGTTGCCCCGTAAGTCAGAAGAAGTTCTTCCATTTCTCTCTTCGTAGACTTAAAACCGTCAAAGACAGCAATGGTTATGGGAAAAAATGTAATTAATATAGTAACCAGTATCTTGCTCCAGATGGAGTACCCAAACCACAACACAAACAGCGGGGCAATTGCCGTAATAGGTATCGTCTGGGATGCAACTACCAGCGGGTACACTGCACTTTCCACACTTGGAAAGCGGTCCATAACAACGGCCATAGTCAGGCCGAATACTATGGAAATCAATAGGCCGATTATCGTTACAGCCATAGTTGCCGGCAGGTGTACCGTAATCAAGACAACTCTCAGTTCCCACAATCTAATCAGGATTTGCAGAGGTGATGGAAGGATATATGCGGCATTGATTGCCATGGCAATTACCTGCCATAAAGCCAGCAGCGCTATTGTCAAAATGGCAGGAGTTATTTGTTTTTTCATGTTTCACCCTTTTTTCTGAGCTTTTCAATGAGAATTTCTTTTAACTCAACAACTTCAGGTTTCTTTAGATCTTCTCTTTCCCGTGGATAGGAAAGGGGAACAGGCACCTCTTCCAGTGCTGAAAAAGGTACATCCTGAATAACATAAATTGTTTTTGACAGGAACAGTGCTTCTTCAACATCATGTGTGATAAACAGGATTGTCTTTTGATAATGCTCCCACTGGCTCAGCAGCCACTCCTGCATATCAACCCGGGTAAGGTAATCAAGAGCACTAAAAGGTTCATCTAAAAGCAGCATATTGGCGCCTGTTAGCAAGGTTCTTACAAAAGAGACCCGCTGTTTCATGCCTCCTGAAAGGTCTTTGGGATATTTATTGATGTAATTTAAGAGACCTGCCTGAGCCAGGACTTCCCTGCACCATATTTCCTGCTCCTTTTTTGGAACTCCGCTCAGCTTCATGGGGATGCATACGTTTTTTTCAATGGTCCACCAGGGGAAAAGGAGATCGTTTTGCGGCATGAAAGCTGCATATTTTGTTTGTTCTTCAATGGGTTTTTCATTTACAAAGATGCGACCTTTTTGGGGTTTTTCCAGTCCGTTGATCAGTCGGAAAATAGTGCTTTTCCCGCACCCACTTGCTCCGATAATAGATACAAAATCCCCGTCTTCAATATAAAGGCTCAAGTTTTCCATTATAGGCATATTTTCGTTTTTGTAAGTAAACGACACATTTTGAAATCTCAGCATATTGTTTAGAGCCTCATCTGATATGCCATTTCCCAGAATTCGTATTCGAAGCGGCTGCAGTTAACAAAGATTTCCTTCAGGTAGTCAATCTTTTCTTCGGAAATATTTTTCCCCAGTGAATTGATGTAGTCGGTCATTTCCTCAGTTACTTTTGCGAATTCTTTGGAACTGTAGCCGCTAACCCACTGGCCGAAAAAGGGATGCTCCAGAGTCCCCTCAACTTTTGCGACATGCTCGCCAATAAACTGATAACTCCACTGGCAGGAATAGACAGCCACCAAAATATCCAGAGCATCTCCGGCATTGGCAACGTCAATCATATAGGAAGTGTAGGCTTGATTGGTCAGAGAAGACTTTGCATTTTTTATTTCTTCCGATGTAATTCCCAGCCTTTTCATATATTCCTTGTGAATTTTCATCTCACCATCCAGGATCGAGTGAACAAATCCGGCAAATGTTCTCATCAAGTTTTCATCTTTTGCTTTAATTACTCCAAAGGCAAAAACTTTTGCGTATTCCAAAAGATAACGGTAATCCTGAATCATATAGAAACGAAATTTTTCCTTTTCCAGGGTTCCATTTTTTATCCCTTCTATGAAGGGATGGGTTAGATAACTTTCCCAAATCTCTTTGGCGCTCTCATAAAGCTCTTCAGTAAGTAACATCTTGCTGATCTCCCTCCTGTTAAAATTTAAATTGTTTTTGCAAGAGCAGCCCTGCACCCTTGCGAACATTTTTCCCCTTGCACCGTTGGGGAATTTTTGCCGAACAGTGTCACAGCAAAGGGCTGCGGTAAATCTCCCTTAATAATCCCTCCTTAGTTTTTTTTTCAAAATTTACTTCTCCAGCTGGTTGCCTGGCCTAGGAAACATCCACCAATGGAAATGGTACAGTAATCTGTCAATACGCTCCCAAAAGAAGTTTTTCTTTTGAGGGTGTCCCTTTATTCAAGTACTGATAAAAATAATTTGAAAAACAAAAATGGGAGCCACCGAAAGGTAGTCCCCATTAAGACTCTATTGAAAATACTCCCTACGTTGGCATTATCCAAATCAGGTTCCAGGGGTCAGTATGCTAAACATACTTTCTCAGCCGAGGTAGGCTCCCCCAAAAACTATTTGATTTTTCTAAAAATTAACACGCAGGATATAGACTGTCAACCGGCTTAACTTTCTAAGATTGGAGAATATCTTCTTAACCCTCAAGTAATTGCGATAATACGGGAAGATTCACCCTATGCCTGGCGAGTTCACTCATACCACTAACACCAATTGATTCACTTTTTTGTAAGGACAACATATCCTTATCACTTTTTTCCCGGATAATGAGATTTTATCTCTATTTTTTTATTCCCGGTGCATACTAAGTTTTGAATTCCCCTATTTGGATTTGATTACTTCCCAATAAAAACAGGGTTAAGGTGTGGTTCAATTGCTTTATGGGATTTTAATCAGCGTGGCAGCGGGACTTGCAACCGGTTTGGGGGCAATTCCCATTTTACTGTTTAAAAAAATACCGGATAAACTCCATGATGCTCTCCTGGGGTTTGCTGCAGGTATTATGCTTACTGCAGCAAGCCTGTCTTTGCTGTTACCTGCATTGGAAGAGGGTGGACTTATACAGACCATAATAGGTATTATTGTCGCCGGTGGATTTATATTCTGGATTGAGAGAAAAATACCCCACCTTCACCCCCATTTTGGCAAGAAGCCTCCGGACGAAATCGGACTGGAAAAGGGGCTTCTTATGGCTGTTGCTGTTACCCTGCACAATTTTCCTGAAGGGCTGGCTGTTGGGGTGGGGTTAGCTTCTGGAAGTGAAAAGCTGGGTGTAATGCTGGCAGTAGCTATTGCAGCACAAAATGTTCCCGAAGGCTTGGCTGTCGCCGCACCTATAGCGCATTCCGGTGTATCAAAGTGGAAAATTTTTGGCCTTACACTGCTATCCGGCCTGGCAGAGCCCATAGCTGCTGTTGTGGGAATGACAGTTGCAGGTTTTTCGGAAATGGTTCTCCCCTTTGGGTTGGCTTTTGCTGCCGGGGCCATGATCTACGTTGTGTCCGACCAGTTAATACCTGAGTGCCACAGCGGGGGCAACGAAACAGAAGCCACATTCGGTGTCATGGCAGGGGTAATTGCCATGATTATTTTACAGAAACTGATGGGTTGACCTTTTCGGGGGACAGAGGGGACATTTTGGCCTGAAAAGGTCAATAATGGGCAGGGTTATAGCATTAGTATTAAGGTAATGATATTATTAATATGTAAATATAGGTAAGAAAAGGAGAGAGAAAAATGCCTGAACTGAAAGGATCAAAAACCGAACAGAACTTAAAAGCTGCATTTGCAGGGGAGTCTCAAGCCAGAAACAAGTATACTTATTATGCCGGTGTAGCCAAAAAAGAGGGCTATGAGCAGATTGCGGGGATATTCCTGGAAACTGCAGATAACGAGAAGGAACATGCAAAGCTGTGGCTGAAGTTTTTGAACGGCATTGGAAATACTGAGGAAAACCTTGTGGATGCCGCTAGCGGGGAAAATTATGAGTATACTACCATGTATAAGGAATTTGAGGAAGTTGCACGGCAGGAAGGGTTTGACGAAATTGCCGATTTCTTTAGGGAAGTAGGCGAAGTGGAAGAAGCCCACGAAAAGCGCTTTCTGAAGCTCTTAGAAAACCTTCGTAATGGTGAAGTGTTTAAGAAAAAAGAGACTGTCAGGTGGAAATGCCGCAACTGCGGTTACATCCATGAGGGACCGGAAGCACCTGAAAAGTGCCCTGCATGTGCTCATCCCCAGTCCTACTATGAAGTTTTCTGCGAAACCTATTAAGAAGGGTATAATTAAAAAGAAGTGCCCGCCTCAAGGCACTTCTTTTTAATTGAGACAAAGCCGTTTCAAACCTTGCTCAATCAGGATTTTCGCCAGGCTGTGGAACCACCCAAATGGTATGTAAAAGTTTCCTTTTCCATAGTCCTGATAAAAACGGAGCCAATGGTTTTTATTTATAATCTGCAATGTCCTGGAGCAGTTTTTTGCCCTGGCCTTCGCAGAACTTAATGAATTCCCTGGCTGGAAAGGTGAGCAGATTCCTGTTTATGCTATAAATAAAGTTAAAGCTCCGGGGGATGCTGAACCCTTCAATCTCGACGATTGACAGTAAGCCCAGCTTAAGCTCCTTTTCCAGTGTCCACTTGGAAATAAAAGCGGCACCCAAATTTGCGGAGACTGCTGCCTTAATTCCTTCCGAACTTCCCAGTTCCATGAGTATATTCAGGGTTTGAATGTCTATTCCGGCATTTTTTAGAGCTATTTCTGTTATTTGTCTGGTACCTGATCCGGGCTCACGGAGGATAAGCTTACCGGCGCAGGCCTCTTCAAGGGAAATGCACCCCCTCTTACTCCAGGGGTGGTCACGAGAGGCAATCAGGACGATTTCATCATCCAAGTACTTCTTTTTTTGAATTTTAGGGTTTGTACACAGGCCTTCAATTAATGCCAGGTCATAATGGCCGGAAAGGAGTTCCTCTACAATTACTTCGGTGTTCTGCACCTGAAGGAGTATTTCCACCCGGGGGTGGAGCTGCTTGAAGCTGCCGATTATTTGAGGAAGAACATATTCCCCAATGGTAAGAGTCGCACCAATCGTCAGCCTGCCCTGTATTTCGCCGTTGATGCTGTTAATTTCTGTTTCCGCTTCAGCTATTAGATCAATTACCCTGCGGGCGTATTTGTATAAAACCATGCCCGCAGGGGTTAGTTCCACATTTTTCTCTGAACGTTTAAGGAGAAGTACCCCCAGTTCTTTTTCCAGTTTATTGATATGGATGCTTACTGCCGGTTGTGAAATATAAAGCTCTTTTGCCGCTTTAGAAAAGCTCTTGTTTTCTGCAACTGAAGCAAAAACCTTCAGCCTTGTAAGCTTCAATGGAAGACCCCCTTTACAGCTGTCCCAGCATAAAGTGCTGGACAAGCAGGCTGACAACAGATATGGAACACCAAACTATCAGTCCCAGGAATATAGGTTTCACCCCGGCAGAAACCATTTCTCTAATATCAGCCTGCAATCCTACTGCTGCAAGGGCAGCAATAATCAAAAATTTACCCATCCATGTACATGCTTCTGCGGTAAATCCGTCAATTAAACCAATAGTATTAAGGAGTGCTGCTCCCAAAAACCCTAAAATAAACCAGGGTACGATTTTTATTAGGGAAAAGTCCTCACCGGAAGTCTGGGCGGTGCTTTTTCTTTTATATGTGACATAAGCGGCGTAAAGCATGGCAATTGGAATGATCATTGTGCTCCTGGTTAGTTTTACAATGGTTGCATAAGCCCCTGCCGGGTCACTGAAAATATACCCTGCAGCCACGACAGAAGAAGTGTCGTTAATAGCTGTTCCTGCCCATAAACCGAAAGCGCTGTCACTCATGTGCAGAAGATACCCCAGCTGCGGAAAAATCAGGACCGCGATTACATTGAACAGAAAAACTGTGGATATGGAATAGCATATCTCCGAGTCATCAGCTTTGACGATAGGTGATACCGCTGCTATTGCTGATGCGCCGCAAATGGCTGTTCCGGTGCCTATCAGGTGTATTAAATTGTCAGGCACTTTCATCCTTTTCCCAAAAAAATATGCCACTCCGTATGCAGTCAGAAGGGTAAACACCAGCACCGAGAGGCTGGAAAGGCCGGTCTTGCAGATTTGGGAAAGATTCAAACCTGCACCAAGAAGTATAATGGCTAATTTCAGCAGCTTTTTGGCGGTAAAATTAATACCCGGGGAGAGCTGCCGGGATGTGCCCACAGTATTCCTAATGAGTATTCCAATTAGAATACCAAAAACTGCTCCTCCAACAACCGGATATAGAAGCCCAAGATAATAAGAAAGAATACCTATAACAAAGCACAATAGGAGTCCGGGGGCCAGTTCCCAATGACGTTTGAGGGTACTGGCACAGACAATTTTGCCGTGAATCACTTTTCCCATTGAAACCACGCCTCCTAACTCGATTTTTCTAATATCATTATACTCCAGTTTACCTAATTGAAAAAATTCAAGTTTTTTAACCCGCTATAAAGATAATTTATAGCTAACAATTATGAACGATTTTTTGTGAATTGGAGATAATAAAATTCTACAGGAGGTGCTGTTAATGTCCAGAGACGAAGAAAGAGTTTCAGGTTCCGAAGAACAGCTTGACGAACTGAAACAAGAAGTAGCCGAAGAACTGGGTTTGGACGAC
>LFRM01149203.1_pt5 | contig 10068 bp, 11 predicted proteins | sample 618341 | NCBI WGS metagenome assembly LFRM01 (sample SAMN03654438, study PRJNA283298) | anaerobic digester metagenome | isolation source: pool of bioreactors CSTR01a, CSTR02a, and CSTR03a thermophilic anaerobic... | place: Denmark: Kgs. Lyngby | collected 2014-05-21 | reverse complement strand
CTTTTAGAATATCAACAATTCAAAGAGATCACAGCTGTTTTACAACAACGTTATGAAGAGCGCTTAAAACAACACGCTACTGCAATTGAACCCTTAGCAGAAGTTTGGCTTCAAGATGTTGAAATTGAAGATTTAGAAGGTGATGTCTTTGATCTTTTTAAGGCAATGACTAATGTAATGGGAAGAATTGCTTTGGATAATCCTTTTCAAACCAANNTTTTCTTTTAGTGATGTTGTTAGTGATGTTGAAGACATGCAAGTTTTTGTTGTAACGTTTTTAGCAATTTTAGATATGATAAGATTAAATCTGCTTACTTTTGTAATTGATGATAAAAGTGAAATATGGCTTAAATGGAGTGAAATAGATGGATAATAAATTAATGTATAGTGTTTTAGAAGGTTTAGTATTTATGGTTGGAGATGAAGGTGTTGGTTTAAGTGTGCTTTCAGATATCTTAGAGGTTTCAAAAGAAGATATTTTAAAAGTAATAAATCAAATTCAAGATGACTACCAAGATAAAAACCATGGTATTGAAATGGTTAATTATGGTGGCTTATATAAATTTGTCTCAAAAGTTGTTGTGCATGATTATGCTAAAAAACTTTTTACAATTACCAAACAAAACAAACTATCTCCATCAGCCTTGGAAACATTGGCAATCATTGCTTATAAACAGCCAATTACGCGTGTTGAAATAGAAGAAATACGTGGTGTTGGTAGTGATACAATGATTAGAAGGCTATCAGCTAGAAATTTAATTAAAGAAGTAGGACGGGCTCAAGCACCAGGTTTACCAATTTTGTATGGGGTAACGAGTGACTTTTTAGATGTGTTTCAGTTATTGTCAGTTGAAGAGTTACCGGATTTACCAGAATATAGTGGACAGATGGAGATGGATTTATATGAGTGATGGCGAAAGATTACAAAAAGTAATAGCCCAAAGTGGCTTTACATCGCGCCGTAAGGCCGAAGTGTTGATTGTGGATAAAAGAGTTAAGGTTAATGGTGAAGTTGTTAGTGAGCTTGGCGTTAAAGTTTTACCTAGCGATATTATCCATATTGATGACAAACTTATTAATGAAGAAAGCAAGGTCTACTACATTATCAACAAACCTAAAGATGTTTTAAGTAGTGTTAGTGATGATCGGGGCCGCAAAGTTATTGTAGACATAATAAATGATAAGCGTCGTATTTATCCTGTTGGCAGACTTGACATTGATACAACAGGCTTATTAATGCTTACAAATGATGGTGACTTTACTAATGTCTTAATTCATCCATCTTATGAAATAAATAAGGTTTATGTTGCGATTGTTGATTTGTTTGTTACTGATACAATGCGCAAAAAACTTGAATCAGGAGTAATGTTAGATGGCGAAAAAACTTTGCCAGCAAGAGTAGTTGTTTTAGATCATGATAAAAAATCAGGTCAGACTAAAGTAGAAATCACACTTAGAGAAGGCAAAAATCGCCAAGTTAAAAGAATGTTTGAAGCGATTGGCTGTAGAGTTATTAACTTGCACCGCAGCAAGGTTGGCTTTATGAATTTAGATGGTTTAAGTGTTGGTCAATATCGAGAAATTAGTGAAGAAGAAATAAAGAAACTTTTGGATTTAGCTAAATTAGGAGGTAAGTAAATGCTTGATAAAATTAAAAACTATTTGAGAAGAGCTCATGGAATGGATCGCTTATCCCAACATTTATACTATCTATCAATAACTATCTTTGTATTTTCACTATTTGGCCAAAGTCAGATTTTAAGGGCAATATCTTTAGTGGGATTATTTATTAGTCTATTTAGAAGCTTGTCACAAAAACATTATCAACGAAGCAAAGAAAACAATTTATATACTAAATATTACAATCGTGTTTTAGCTAGAGTAAAAGTTTTCTTTTTAAATATTCGTCATTTTAAAACACATAAATATGTAGTGTGTAAAAGTTGTAATCAACAGCTAAGAATACCTAAAAAACAAGGAGAAGTTAGTGTAACTTGTCCAAGGTGCCGTAATCGTTTTGATGTTAAATCATAGAGTGAGTGTGTATGAAAAAATTAGCTAAAGTATTAAATCGGTCAAATAAACAATATTTATATAAACAAAAGATAAACAAAAGTCAGCATCGATTTTGCGAGAAAGAGTTTAAGCGTCAAGATCTGTATTTTAAAATAAAATCTGATCAAGACTTTATTAACTTTCAAATAATTAAAACAAGTTATGACAACATGCGCGCTATTCAAACAAAATTTTTCAAAATTAAAAATGATTTAAAAGATTTATGGGACGTTATTAGTTATCAAGAAAAAAACTTTTTGCTCTATCAAGATCTAGCTCCTTTTATGGAAACTTTAAAACATTTTTATGTAGATGATAAACGTTATTATATAGCTTATTTTGATGATTTGATTAATGCATATTATGACCATGAGATGTTAATGTTTGACCATGAAAATTACCGTAAATTTATTTATGACTTTAAAAGTATTGTTTATCCAATTGTTAATTACAACATTTTGCCACTACAAGCCAATTTTAGTGAAACAAAATTTATAGTGGGAAATAGTGATGCGTATGTTTTATTTAGTGAACAAGTAAATCGCTTTTATTTGTTTGGGTCAAAAAATTTAGATTTTGGAATGAGTGCTAATTTAAATTCAGCGCAAATTTTAGATATTGCGACAATGATATTAAATGAGAAAACTAGTGAGTTAATGGTTTATTTAAGTGAAAATGAATTAGGAAGCAAGCGTTTATTAAAGAGGTTATTACGCCAAATAAGGAAGATGTAAGATGAAATTTACTGTTATGACCCTTGGATGCAAGGTAAACTCATATGAAAGTATGAGTTATATAGAAAGTTTTAAACAAGCTGGCTATACTTTAGTAGATCAAAAGGATGTAGCTGATATTTACATTGTTAATTCGTGTGCTGTTACTAATGCTGCGGCAAACAAAACGCGTCAACGAATTAATCAGGCTTATCGTTTAAATGAGAATGCACTAATTGCAGTTGTGGGCTGTTATGCCCAAGTTGAAATTGATAAACTTTTAAGTGATCATAAAATTGATTTGATTGTTGGTAGTAATCAAAAGGGTGACCTTGTCAAACTAGTTCAACAAGTAATGGCTAATGATAAAGTCGTTGCTGTTGACAAAGATAGTCGTAATTTTGAATATGAAGATTTAGCGGTCACTAATTTTGAAAATCATCATCGCGCTTTTTTAAAAGTTCAAGATGGCTGTGATCAATTTTGTTCTTATTGCATAATTCCTTTTGCAAGGGGCAATGAGAGATCTCAAAGATTAGAAGTTGTAGTTGATAATGCCTTACATTTAGTCAAAAGTGGCAACAAAGAAATTGTTTTATCAGGTATTCACACAGGGCGCTATGGTAAAGAGTTAAATACTTCATTGTATGAACTGATGAATAATTTGATTAGTGATGTTGTGGGCTTAGAAAGATTGCGAGTATCTTCCATTGAGGTTTTAGAAATTAATGATGATATTATCGATCTTGCTAAAAGGAGCACTGTTTTAGCAAATCATTGGCACATACCACTTCAAGCTGGAAGTGATAAGATCTTAAAGGCGATGAATCGCCGATATACAACAGCTCAGTATGCAGATAAAATTGAGTATTTAAGAAGTCAGTTGCCTAATGTTTCAATTTCAGCTGATGTTATTGTTGGCTTTCCAAATGAGAGTGAAGAAGATTTTATGGAAACATATAATTTTATTAAGGCGTTAAATTTGAGTTTTTTACACGTATTTCCATATTCACCTAAAAATTTTACACCGGCGCAAAAAATGGCTAATCAAGTTGATGGTCTGATAAAAAAAGAGCGTGTTAGAAAATTATTACAACTATCAAAACAGTTGGCTAACAATTATATTTCATCATTTATCAATAAAACAGTTATAGTATTAACTGAGGGGCAAATAGATGGTTATTATAAAGGTTATGCAAGTGAGTACTTTGAAGTTAGATTTAAATCAGAAAAGCCTTGCAACAATGAAATGGTTGCAGTAATTATAGAAAGAATTGATGGTGATATTGCTTATGGAAGAAGATTATGAGTACAAAACCACACTTGATAAACTAATTAGTCAAGCTCCGGCAATTAGTGTTGATAGTTTATTTACTGATTCACGAAAAGTTGTTGAAAATGGTATTTTCTTTTGTGTTAAAGGTCTAGTTAATGATGGTCACAATTATGCTAAAAACGCTGTAGCTAATGGAGCAGTTTGTGTTGTGCATTGTGAAGATTTAAATTATTATGCCAAAGACGTATATTATTTAAAAGTTGATGATGTTTTAGATAGTTTAAATGAAATTGCCGCTAAATTTTATGACAATCCAAGTCAAAAATTAAAAGTTTTTGCAGTAACTGGGACTAATGGTAAAACAACTGTTTCTTCACTTTTAAAAAGTATTTTAGACAAGTTTGAAAAAACAGGCTATATAGGTACAATTAATATTCAATATGATAATAAAACAATAACAGCTGATTATACTACACCTGATGTTATTGAATTACAGAGTGTCTTGGCTAAAATGGTTTTAGCTAATGTAAAATCCCTTGCAATTGAAGTATCAAGTCATAGCTTAGAGCAAAAAAGGGTTAATGCACTTGAAACAGATTTTGCGATATTTTGTAATTTAACTCATGATCATTTAGATTATCATGGTGATATGGAAAATTATTTTTTGGCTAAGTCAAAATTGTTTTCAAATTTAAAGCCATACCAGGTTGCAATAATTAACATAGATGATGAGTGGGGTTTGCCAATGCTAGAGAAAAGTAGTGGAAAAAATATTACTTATGCAATTGAAAAGCCGGCTGACTATCAAGCTGTTGACATTGAATACTTTAAAGATAAAACATTGTTTAATCTAATTTATGAAAATAAAACATATCCAATCGTCACCAATCTTGTGGCTAAATTTAATGTTTATAACTTATTGTCAGTTATTGCGGCATTAAAAGAAAGTGGAATAGCGATAGAGTCAATTATAGAAAATTTAAGAGACTTAAGCCAAGTTGATGGTCGTGTTGAAAGAATTGACTTGGGGCAAAACTTTATTGTCATTGTTGATTACGCCCACACTCCAGATGGATTTGAAAAAATCTTTGCTTATGCTGATGAAATAAAAAATGATAAAAGAATTATTGCCGTATTTGGTAGTGCCGGGGAGCGCGACATTGCTAAGCGAAAAATGCTAGGGGAAATTGCAAATCGCTACTGTGACATGATCATATTAACTGAAGATGATCCAAGAAATGAAGACGTCAGAGAAATATCCAACAAAATAGCTGAAGGTATAACTAAAAATTATGTAATTATAGAAAATCGCTATGATGCTATTTATCAAGCGGTTGAACTAGCTAATGAAGATGATATAATATTATTATTAGGTAAGGGCAATGATCAGTATATGGCTAAGGCCCATGGTCGTGAATATTATCTAGGGGATGGACAAATTGTTAAGGGTATAATTCAAGAATATATAATTGATTATCAAGAGGAGGAATTTTATGAATAAGTATATTGATCACACACTATTAAAGGCTGATGCAACAGTTGATGAAATTAAAGTTTTATGCAAAGAAGCTATTGACTACAACTTTATGGCGGTTTGTGTAAATCCAACATGGATCGAAACTTGTAAAAAGCAATTAGTTAATTCTGATGTACTAGTTTGTACAGTGGTTGGTTTTCCACTTGGAGCTAATACTACTGAGTCAAAAGTTTTTGAAACAAAGGATGCAATTGCTAAGGGTGCTGATGAAATAGATATGGTTATAAACATTGGTAGCTTAAAGACTAAAGATTATGACTATGTATTGGCTGATATAAAAGCTGTTGTAGATGCTGCAAAAGATAAAACAGTTAAAGTAATTATTGAAACGGCCTTATTATCTGATGAAGAAATTGTTGAGGTTTCAAAACTTTGTGTCCAAGCCAAGGCTGACTTTGTAAAAACTTCAACTGGCTTTTCTACAAGTGGGGCAACAGTTAGAGTAGTCCAACTAATTAAGGATACAGTTGGCGATACGGCTTTAATAAAGGCTGCTGGTGGTGTTCGTAGTGAAGAAGATTTAAAAGAAATGATAAAAGCGGGTGCCAATCGAATTGGTACTTCAAGTGGAACCAAACTAATTTCTAAAAAATAAGTAGAAATATTATAAACTATTAGCAAAAGTGTTGGAAGTTCTTGATTTATAGACAAATTTTCGCTATAATAATAGAGTAGTAAATTATGATATTACTATAATCCCAGAAGGGAGGGTTTATATGTCAAAAGTAGTTCTAAAAAATAACGAAGATTTAGATGAGGCGCTACGTCGTTTTAAGCGTACAGTCTCGCGTAATGGTACCCTTGCCGAAGCTCGTAAACGCGAATTCTACGTCAAACCTGCTATTAAGCGAAAAGAAAAATCTGAAGCAGCGCGTAAAGCTAACTCTAAGAAAAAGAAAAGATACTAAAAAGATGTGAAAGCATCTTTTTTTCTGGTTAAATAAGCCGCTTTAAATTTCTTGTAAATTAGAGTAAAATGAAGACAGGAGGAATGCTATGAGTTATATTATAAAAATACCGGATTTATCTATCGATGAACTGCAAACTTTAGCAGGACCAAATAATGCCTTTATTAAAATGATTGAAGGATACTTTGACACGGAAATTGTGACAAAAAATGAAGAGTTTTATGTTGTAGACAAATCACAAAAAGATGTCATTGAGCGTGTTTTATTAACGATGTTAAATGAAATAAGAAACCACCAAGTTTTAAAAACAGGTGATATAATATATATATGTAATTTGAGCAAGCAAAATAAAGAGAATTTATATGCCGAGTTAAGAAATTTAGTTGTTGCAAAAACGCGAGCTGGCAAAAATATTTTTCCAAAAACAGTTGGTCAAAAAGAATTTATTGATAAAATGTTGGATAAAGATATCACTTTTGCAATTGGACCAGCAGGAACTGGTAAAACTTTTTTATCAGTTGCTTATGCAACCCATCTTTTAAAAAACAACAAGATTAAAAAAATTATCTTAACCAGACCTGCTGTTGAAGCAGGAGAAAGTTTAGGTTTTTTACCAGGTGATTTAAAAGAAAAAGTAGATCCTTATTTAAGGCCTTTATATGATGCCTTACATGACATGTTGGGTAGTGAAATGACTGAGAGATACTTAGAAAATGGTATCATTGAAATTGCCCCACTGGCTTACATGCGCGGTCGAACTTTAAATGATGCCTTTGTTATTTTAGATGAGGCTCAAAACTCAACAAGTGCTCAAATAAAAATGTTTTTAACCCGTCTAGGCTTTAATTCAAAGATGGTTATAAATGGGGATATTACCCAAATTGACTTAAAAGATCAAAAAGATTCAGGTTTAGCATCAGCTTTTAATTTATTAAGCAAAATCGATGATCTAGCCTTTATAAAATTATCGAGCAAAGATGTTGTAAGACATCCTTTGGTTCAAAAGATTATTGATGCTTATGAGAGTAATGATTAAAAGAAAATGTTTAATCCGTAGGAGGAATTATGTCACAAGATAAAATTAGAAACTTTTCGATTATTGCCCACATTGACCATGGTAAAAGTACACTGGCTGATCGAATTTTAGAAAAAACCGAAACTGTTAGTAGCCGTGATATGCAATCACAGCTTTTAGATAGTTTAGATTTAGAACGTGAAAGAGGAATAACAATTAAATTAACCGCTGTTGAGCTTAAATATAATGCTCTAGATGGCGAAAGCTATATTTTTCACTTAATTGATACACCAGGTCATGTTGACTTTACATATGAAGTTTCAAGATCACTAGCGGCCTGTGAGGGTGCTATTTTAGTCGTTGATGCTGCTCAAGGAATTGAGGCGCAAACTTTGGCTAACGTCTATTTAGCAATGGATAATGACTTGGAAATTATTCCTGTCATTAATAAAATTGATCTTCCAAACGCTGATCCAGAACGTGTAAAAAAAGAAATCGAAAACTTAATTGGATTATCAAGTGATGATATTCCACTAATTTCAGCAAAAGATGGAATTGGGATTGAATCAGTCTTAGAGGCAATTGTAAAGCGTGTTCCAGCACCTACAGGCGATAATAATGCACCACTTAAAGCTTTGGTCTTTGACTCAGCTTATGATGCTTACCGTGGCGTTTTGGTCAGTGTTAGAGTAAAAGAAGGTAGCATTAGTGTTGGTGATGAAATCAAATTTATGGCAAATAATAAGACTTATGAAGTTTTAGAAGTTGGAATCCACTCACCAAATGAGATCAAGCGTCAACAGTTAAATTCAGGTGATGTTGGATGGTTTAGTGCCAGCATTAAAACAATTAAAGATGTCAACGTTGGAGATACTGTAACAAATAAGGTTAATGGAGCCTCTGAAAGTTTACCGGGCTACCGTAAATTAAACTCAATGGTTTATGCTGGTATTTATCCAACAGATAATAGTAAGTATAATGATTTAAGAGATGCTTTGGAAAAAATGCAATTAAATGATGCTTCCCTAAGATTTGAAGCTGAATCATCACAAGCCTTAGGCTTTGGTTTTAGATGTGGATTTTTAGGCTTATTACATATGGACGTTGTTCAAGAGCGATTAGAGCGTGAATATGACTTAGATCTAATTGCAACAGCACCATCCGTTATTTATGAAGTTCATTTAACTAATGGTGAAATTTTAAAAGTTGACAACCCAGCCTTTATGCCAGAAATCCAAAGTATTGCCCACATTGAAGAACCATATGTTAAGGCAACTATTTTAACTCCAAATGAATTTGTTGGATCAGTTATGGAATTATGTCAAAGCAAGCGTGGCGAATATATGGACATGCAAGTTGTTGATGATAAAAGAAATTCAATTGTTTATAAATTACCGCTGTCAGAAATTGTCTTAGACTTTTTTGACAAACTAAAATCTGGAACAAAGGGCTATGCTTCACTAGACTATGAAATGATTGGCTATGAAACAAGCAAACTAGTTAAGATGGATATTTTAATTAATGGTGAGCCAGTAGATGCTCTAGCTCTAATTGTCCATCAAGACTTTGCCTTTAACCGTGGTAATGCAATGGCGATTAAACTAAAAGAATTGATTCCACAACACCAATTTGAAGTACCAATTCAAGCAGCAATTAATAATCGAATTATTGCGCGTACAAACATTAAATCATTACGTAAAAACGTTTTAGCTAAATGTTATGGTGGCGATATTTCTCGTAAGAAAAAATTGCTTCAAGCTCAGAAAAAAGGTAAAAAACGCATGAAGTCTGTTGGTAGTGTTGATATTCCACAAGCAGCATTTATGGCTGTCTTGTCAATGGATGATTAAGGTGAATAAAGGACTTTATGTACATATTCCTTTTTGTGATCACATTTGTGGATACTGTGATTTTGCCCGGGGTCACTACGAAGAAAATTTAGCTGATAAATATTTACTGGCATTAAAGCGTCAAATTGAAAGTAAAGATTTATGTGATATTGAAACAATATATATCGGTGGTGGTACGCCAACAAGTTTAAACTTAAAACAATTAACTTTTTTACTAGAAACACTAAAGCCTTACACTAAAAATATCAAAGAGTATACAGTCGAAGCAAATCCTGAAAGTTTAACACTCGCTAAAGCCCAACTGTTTTATGAATATGGCATTAAGCGTGTGAGTATGGGTATGCAAGTTAGTCAGAGTAATTTATTAGAAATTATTGAGCGAAAACATAGTTTTGAAGATGTTAGTGAGCGAGTCAAAATTTTAAAGAGTGTTGGTATTAATGACATATCAATTGACTTAATGTATGGCATTCCAAGTCAAACCTTAAATGATTTAAAAGAATCCTTAGAAAAAATTGTAACTTTAGACATTACTCATGTTTCTTTGTATGGTTTAACAATTGAACCTAATTCAAAATTTGGTAAAAAAGGCTATAAGGAAGCTGATGCTGACTTAGATGCTGATATGTATGAATATGCACTAGATTTTTTAACTAAAGCAAATTTTAATCGCTATGAAATTAGCAACTTTGCAAAAGCTGGCTTTGAATCATT
>LFRM01009801.1_pt1 | contig 10068 bp, 10 predicted proteins | sample 618341 | NCBI WGS metagenome assembly LFRM01 (sample SAMN03654438, study PRJNA283298) | anaerobic digester metagenome | isolation source: pool of bioreactors CSTR01a, CSTR02a, and CSTR03a thermophilic anaerobic... | place: Denmark: Kgs. Lyngby | collected 2014-05-21 | reverse complement strand
CTTCATTTAATGCTGAACAATACAAATCTATATTATAATTTTTATATTGCATAATTTCCTCCTACTATTATATAGATTATATCATTTATTTATATTTTATTACAATATTAACTATTTTATTTTGTATTACTATTACTTTTTGAATAATAGAATCTTCTAAATATTTTTTTACATTAACATTTTCTTTTGCAATTCTTTCCATTTCTTCCTTAGAAGTATTAGTTGAAATAGTTTCTTTTCCTCTAATTTTTCCATTTATTTGAATGATCATTTCATAAGTATCATCTATCATTTTTGATTCATCGTATTCTGGCCAGTTAGAATAAGCGATTTCTTTATATCCTAACATTTCATTTACTTCTTCAGTCAAATGAGGCGCAAAAGGATTTAATAATTTAATTAAAGTAATATAATCTTTTGAAGTGATATTTTCTAACTTAGAATACTCATTTGATAATATCATCAATTCAGATATTGCAGTATTATATTTAGCGTCTTCTATATCAAAAGTAACTTTTTTAATAGTTTTATTTATTTTATTTTCTAATGATTTTGTATATTCTTCACTATTAATAATCTTATCCTTCATATTATATATTTTATCTAAAAATCTACTTATACCTTTTATTGATTCATCATTCCAAACTGAATCCATACCATATTCACCTAAAAATAATATAAATAACCTTAATGTATCAGCTCCGAATCCTTCAACAATATCCATAGGATCTACTACATTACCTTTAGATTTGCTCATCTTTTCGCCATCTGGTCCCAATATTAATCCTTGATTAGTTCTTTTTAAATAAGGTTCTTTATATGGCACTAAACCATTATCATATAAAAATCTATGCCAAAACCTTGAATAAATTAAATGTCTTGTAACATGTTCCATGCCACCATTATAACAATCAACGGGTAGCCAATAATTTAATTTATCTTTACTCGCTAATTCTTTATCATTTCTAGGATCAGTATATCTTAAATAATACCAAGAAGATCCAGCCCATTGTGGCATTGTGTCAGTTTCTCTTTTTGCGTCCTTTCCACATTTAGGACACTTACAATTTACAAAAGAAGAAATACTCGCTAATGGACTTTCTCCATTTTTACCAGGTTCATAATTTTCAACTTCAGGTAATTTTATTGGTAAATCTTCATAAGGTACTGGTACATGACCACAACTATCACAATGAACTATAGGTATTGGTTCTCCCCAATATCTTTGTCTATTAAATGCCCAATCTTTAATCTTATATTGAATTCCTTTTTCTCCGATTTTATTTTTTTCTAAATAGTCTATCATTTTATTTATTGCTTCTTCATTATTTAGATCATTTATAAAATCAGAGTTGATATGCTTTCCATCACCATCAAATATTTCATCAGTTTCACTTTCTATTACTTTTATTATTTCTATATTAAACTTCTTAGCAAATTCATAATCTCTTGTATCGTGAGCTGGTACAGCCATTATTGCGCCAGTTCCATATCCCATCATTACATAATCCGCAACATAAATAGGAATTTCTTTATTATTAATAGGATTTATTGCGCTTATTCCTTCTATTTTAATTCCAGTCTTTTCTTTAGTTAAATTAATTCTTTCAAACTCTGTTTTCTTTTTTGTAATATCTTTATATTTATATATTTCTTCTATATTTGATATTTTATCTTTATATTTTTCTATTATATCGTGTTCTGGCGCTATAACCATAAATGTAACTCCAAATAATGTATCTGGTCTTGTTGTATATACTTTTAATTTATCATTCTCCACCTTAAAATCAACAAAAGCACCAACACTTTTACCAATCCAATTTTCTTGTTGTAATTTTATACTAGATGAACATTCTAAATCATTTAATCCTTCTAATAACTTTTCTGCATATTCAGTTATTCTCAAATACCATACTTCTTTTTCTTTTTGAATAACTTGATTGTGACATATATCACACTTTCCATTTTGACTATCCTCATTAGATAGAACAACCTTACAACTTGGGCAATAATTAACTAACGTTTTACTTCTAAATGCTAACCCTTTTTCATATAGCTTTAAAAATATCCATTGAGTCCATTTATAATAAGATTCATCAGTTGTACTAAATAATCTTTCATAATCAAATGAATATCCAATCCTTTTGATTTGAGATAAAAACATAGCAATATTATTTTCGGCAACCATTCTAGGATGAAGTTTATTTTTTATTGCATAGTTTTCAGTAGGTAATCCAAAAGCATCAAAACCAATAGGAAATAATACATTATATCCTTCCATTCTTCTCTTTCTAGATAAAACCTCCAATCCAGTATATGCTTTAACATGTCCAACATGTAATCCATGACCACTTGGGTATGGGAACTCTACTAAAGCATAAAATTTCTTTTTATTTAGATCTTCATTAACACTAAATGTTTTATTCTCTTCCCATCTTTTTTGCCATTTTTTTTCAATTTTAGTAAAATTATACATACTTCCTCCTATAAAAAAACACTACAAATCTAAGGACGATTAATCGCGGTACCACCTTAGTTCATAGTATCTCTATGCTCTTTATATTATAACGTAATAAACGTTCAAATTCTTAGTATGTAAATTCATTTAATTATTATCCTAATTTCCACCAAACATTAAGTCTCTATATATAACAACTAAACTACTAATTACTAATCACTATTTGATACCAAAATTGTATCACTATAATATTTTAAAGTCAAACATCTTTCTCATATAAACCAAGTAATTTTTTATGAATTCCAGGTTCAATCATATCAATAGTATTTAAAACTAATTCTAATGATCTTTTATATTCACCATTACTAAATAAAATTTCAGCTTTGTTTAAACCTTCTTCTATATATTGCTTTCCACCTCTATATCTATTTCCATAAACAATAGCATTTTCTGCCATCATAGAAGTTTTAAGTAATTCATTAGTAGTATTATGAATTTTAAAAACTAAATCTCTTGCTGTATCAACTCTCGTATTTAGTACTTGAATATTTATTGGCTTCTTTGATAATTCTTTTGCAATTTCCTTTATTCCTTCATACGCTTCATCTAATTCAACATAATACTTATTAGGAATTACTGGGACATTATAATCTCTTATTTTATATTTAGTATTTTTTAATAATTCTTCTATTTCTTCCAATTGTTCTCTAGCTCTTTTTTCATCTTCTTGCATATTTCCAACAGTTTGCATATACTTATTTACTTTTAATTCAATGTTACCAAGTTTGCTCATAATCAATTCTAATTCCTTAACTAATCTTGAATATGGAAAACTCGAAGTATTTTTTGTATCACAAAGCAAATTAAAATCTTTATTAGCTTCTTCCAAATTTAATGTAACTTCATTTAAATCCTTAATTTGTTCTTTCGTTAATTCATAATTACACTTAGCATCGCTTACTTTACCATACAAACATGTAGTAACTTCATTTATTTTATTAATTTTAGATTTAAATGATATTATTTGTTCTTCAAAATTTTTCCTTGCGGTTTTCTCCATCTCTAAATCATTATATAAAGAATCAAAGTATTCCAATATAGTTCTTAATTCTAGCAATACATCTTCTAAATTTAAAACTCTTACTTTTGATTCTGAATCTTTTAATTTCTTTTCTATTTCTTCAATATTATAATCAATATTTAAATAATCTAATTGATATCCTTCTTTAATCATTTTGTTTGATAAAAGCTTAGCTTCTTCTATTCTCTTTGGAATTAAATTTGTACTCATTAATAAAATAGAAGGAACTTCATCTAATACTGTTTGCATATGTTTAATCATGGTATCTAATGATTTAACAATTGTTTTAACATCTTCATATTCTTGATTTTCCATACATTCTTCAAACAATTGAAATCTTTTTTCTATAGTTTCAATTTGTAATTGTATAGGTTTAACTAAATCCATAAAATCCGGTTTAGTATTTTCAAATATTTGAATTATTTCTCTAAATTTAAATTTCAAATCAGTAACTATTGCTCTATTTTTATCTTCACTTAAAGTAATCTCTTGAATTTCTTTAAATATTTTATCTCTTTTTTCCCTAACTTCATATATTTTTATTTCAGTCTTACTTTTTTTAACCAAATAATTTTTATAATCTTTTTGATCTAAAGAATACTCAGTTTCTAAAATTAAATCGTTTATTTTAGGAACATCTTCTTTTTTTATTTTATCTATTCCCTTATTCCAATTAGAGCATCTTACTTTTAATTTTTCATTCCTAATCAAACTTTCTGCTTTAGATAACTCTGTCATTATAGTAGGATCTATAACTATATTTTTTTGCTTATCAAGCGCTAAGATTTCTTTTTTATGTTTGTTTCTACTTTGTCTTTGAATTAAAAACAATATTATAGATATTACTAGAATAGTAATAATATATATTGTCACTAAAAACAAAATTATGTTATCCATAAATCCTCCTACTATAATGCTATTTTATCATATTTTGTCTATTTTTTAAATGTTTCATATTATATTGACTTAATTATTTAATAATATTATAATACTAGTGCATTAAACATTTGAGCGGCATAATAATAAAATATATGATGTGTTTTTTGAAAGTTATAAATAATTACCCGGCTGCGTAATGAAAGTACAATAAAAACACCCTATGTATTGGTATTATATTCAATAGTTTAATAGTAAATATTGAAGGAGGAAAAATGTCAAGATATACAGGCCCTGCTTATAAAAGAAGCAGAAGAGTTGGAATTTCAACTTTAGAAACTGGTAGAGAATTATTAAAGAAACCTTATGTACCTGGACAACACGGAAGATCTAGAAGAAGGAAATTATCAAACTATGGAATTCAATTAACTGAAAAACAAAAAATGAGATTTACTTACGGTTTGGGTGAAAGACAATTACAAAGAGTATATGTATCAGCATCTAAGATGAAAGGTATCCATGGTGAAAATATGTTTAGAATACTTGAAAGTAGACTAGATAATATAGTATTCCGTATGGGTATGGCAAATACTAGAAGTGGCGCAAGACAATTAGTAAATCATGGTCACGTTCTTGTAAATGGCAATAAAGTAGATATTCCATCATATCAAGTATCACCTGGAGACAAAATATCAGTAAAAGAAAATTCTAAAACTCAAAAATCAATTAAAGAAGCATTAGACAGAGTTGTTAAAACAGTTGAATATATTTCTTTTGATAAAGAAAAATTAGAAGGTTCTTATGTAAGATATCCAGAAAGATCTGAATTAACAGCCGATATTAATGAATCATTAATAGTTGAATATTATAGTAGATAAAAAAATAAGAATTACTTCTTATTTTTTGTTTGACTTTTCTTTAAATTAACTAAATTTGATGAATTTCCAGTTACTTTATTATAAGAATCCAATTCGAATTTGTTCATTTCAATAATATTGTTATTTATATTTGAAGCAAGTTTTATATTTACATACATAATTGGAAATGATAACACAGCAGTTAATGGAATATTCTTTTTTGTAATTATTGAACTTAATGCCCATAATGTATATAAAGATGTAATAGATAGAATAAGGAAGATTTTTCTCTTATTCATATTCTCTTTTTTATTTATTATGTTTTCATTATTGCTTTCTATAAGTTTTTAATTTTTTCTTTTTTCAAAATTATTACCTCTTATTAAAAATTAAAATATATTATTTATTGTATTGAAAAAGATAAGAATTATTTCTTATCTTTATCTGCTTCTAATTTTTCTATTACTTGCTTTGCCAAATCTGATATAGATGTTTTAATCGATTTAGTAGCTTCTTCAACAACCGGTTTACCAGATTGTTTTGCTAAATCAACTAATTCACCAGCTTTTTTAGCTAAAACTTCTCCTTTTTCTTTTGCCATTTCAATTACTTTTTCTTTATCTAAAGATTTGATTTCTTTGTTTATTTCTTTAATTTTTCCTTCGATGTTAACTTTTACTTCTTCCATATCTAAATCTTTCAATTGGTCAAACATTTCTGTCATCTTTTTAGATAAATCTTGTCTAGTTTCTTTCCCAGTCTTAGGTGCAAATAAAAGTCCTAATCCAGCTCCTAAAATAGCACCAAGTGCAAATTTACTCCCTCTCTTCATTTTCTTCTTCTCCTTTCTTTTTTTTCTTATTAAATAATCCTAACACAAAGGAAGCTATTCCTTCAGTTATCTTATCCATAATTAATGATATTCTATCAGTTGCATTATCTATCATTTTAAACGCTCCATCCAAAGATTTAACTTTTTTATCTATATCTTCTACAATTAAATCCATCTTTTTTAATATTTTAAGTGCTCTTATTAATAATATTATCAATATAATTAAAGTTATAAGTCCAACCATATAAAGTAATAATGGTAACCAAATTTGTAACAATTCTACAAATGTCATTCTTCACTCTCCTCGTCTTTATACATACTATCTACTAGAGAATAAAAATCATCATCTGAAGTTTCCTTTAACAATTTATCTATAGACTTAATTTTATCATCTATTTCATCTAAATCATAACTCTCTTCTTCATAGTCTTCTTCATTTAATTCTAATCTACTTAAAGGTTTTTCATCCTTTTGTTCTTCTTTTTTTGGAAGTTCCACTTCTTTTTCTTCTTTAAGTGACTCGAACAAATTAATTTCAGCTTGTTTTTCTATTGGAGTTTCTTCTGTTGTATAAAATTTTTCTTCTCTAGTTACTGTTTTAGTTACTTCCACTTGACCATATGCTTTTCTCATTACGCTATCAACGTCCATTTTACCATCAATATCAAATCCACTAGCAGAATTTTTTTCAACTATATCTCCTTTTTTATAATTCTTATCAAGTATTCCATATATTGGAGATATTACAGGAGAAGGTCTAAATACTCTTTTATCATCAGGTGGTGACATGTGTTCAATCACTCTACTTTTTTCTTCTTGTTCATTTAATATATNNTATTTACTTGTTCAATATCCTCTTCAACAAAATCTTCATCATCAAAGTTTATTGGAAATTTAAACTTGGGATCAGTCTTAAATAAATCCCTCTCTGTTATGGCAGAATCGGTATCTATTTTTGGTTCTTCAATGCTTTCTTCTTTTACTTCTTCTTTTTTGACTTCTTTATTTTTTTCTTCTTTTATTACTTCATCATCATCATCCTCAAATAATACATCTTTAAGTTTATTAAAAAAACCCATAACTAATCTTCCTTTCCATCATCATCTACTTCTTCTTCAATGTTTTCATTATTATCTTCTGTTTCTTCTTCAGTATTTTCTTCATTATCTTCAAGAGAATCTAGAAAAGTCCCTTCTTCTCTTTTTGGAACAAAAATGTTTAATTTCTCTTCACTTTTAGAATCATACGTGTTTCCTAATTTTTCTTCCGCTAAAATATTATTAAATTTTAACGAAGATAAAATATAACCGGAATCCAATAATGCTTTTTCTATATTATTTTCTTTAACATATACTTCTATTTTAGCATAATTATACATTATTTGTATAAAATAACTATCATTTAATTTAGAAATTTCTATATATCCTTGTTTATCTTTATAATCTAATTTTTTTGAATAGTATATTTCTTTATTTTCTTCATATTCTAATTTTGTTTTATTATAATAACTAACAACATCTACATATAAATAATAAAAATCTCCTTTTGAATATAGTGTTTCATTATATTCTTCTCTTCCTACAAGTACTACTCCATTAGGCATATAATACTTATATCCAGGAGATACTGTATTAACTAAATTATTATTATTTTTAAATATGTTTTCTATTATTGTATCTTTATTTAAATCTATTTACCTAATACTACAACCAGTAAATATAATAATTGCAATAATAAATAGTATTATTTTTTTCATACAACACCTACTCTAATTTTATTATAACATAAAGGACTAATTCAATAAATATTATTTTAATTTATAAGCATCAAACATATATATTATATTACCTTTTGATACAAACTTATCTTCATATTCAGTAGTAATTATATCTCTAATATTTGAATTGTGCAAATCTAAGTTGACTTCTTTAAACATATATCTATCCATAGACAATGTTTCTATAGAGAATTCAAACAGATTTCTATTATCAGTCTTTAATATTATATGATTATTATTCTTAAATATACTATCATATATGTTTAAATAAACTTCACTAGTCAGTCTTCTTTTTGAATGTCTATCTTTATGCCAAGGATCAGAAAAATTTAAATAAATACAATCAATTTCACTATTAAATATATCCATTAATTCCAAAGCATCACAACTTATAATTTTTAAATTATTAATATTAACTTCATCTATTTTTTTTATAGCTTTATATAAAACACTATCATATTTTTCTATTCCAATGTAATTTATATTGGGATTTTTTAATGCATTTTCTAATATAAATTTACCTTTACCCATTCCAATTTCTAAATGTATTGGATTATTGTTATCAAATATTTTATTCCATTTACCTTTATATTCCTTGTAATTATTTACTATATACTTACTATTTTGAACTATTTCTTTAGCGCCTTTTATATTTCTTAATCTCATAACATCTCCTTTAATTATTATACTATAAAGAAATAATATAGTATAATTATGTTGGTGATTTTATGTATAAATATTCATTAGATAACAAAAGATATCACACATTAAACTATCATTATTTTTCTATATTTAATAGCAAAGTATCTAAAATTAGTTTAAATGGTGGTTTTACGTGTCCAAATAGAGATGGAAAAGTAGCTGTAGGTGGTTGTATTTATTGTTCTAAGGACGCTAGCGGAGATTATGCAGGAAATGTAAATGATGATATAAAAGACCAATTTGAAAATATAAAAAAAATAATAGATAAAAAATGGAACACAAATAAATATATTGCGTATTTTCAAGCAGGAACTAATACGTACGCTGATATTAATAAATTAAAAGATTTATATGAAAAAGCATTGAGTATTCCAAATGTAGTTGGTTTAAGTATAGCAACAAGACCAGATTCAATAGAAGATAATGTCTTAGAATATTTAATAGAAATAAATAAAAGAACATATTTAACTATAGAGTTAGGTCTTCAAACCATTCACGAAAAAACTTCTCAATTAATTAATAGAGGTCATGATTTAAAATGCTTTATAGATTGTGTTAATAAATTAAGAAAACACAATATTAATGTTGTAGTTCATATTATTAATGGTTTACCTTATGAAACAAAAGATATGATGATAGATACAGTTAAATTTCTAAATACTATGGATATTCAAGGCATAAAAATACATATGCTTCATGTATTAAAAAATACTGAATTAGAAAAAATGTATAATAAAGAAAAATTTAAAATATTATCTTTAAAAGAATATGTAAGTATAGTATGCGATCAATTAGAGTATTTAAAAGATAATATAGTAATACATAGAATAACTGGAGATCCTAAAGAAGAAGATTTAATTGAACCTTTATGGTTAACCAAGAAATTCTCGGTTTTAAATGAAATAGATAAGGAAATGGAAATAAGAGGAACATATCAAGGATTTAATAAAACCATATTAAATAGATTTGATTTAATTATTAATAAATTATTAAAAAATAATGATATTGTTGTAGATGCCACAATTGGTAACGGAAAAGATACATTAAAACTTGCAAATATTGTTACTAAAGGTTTTGTATTTGGTTTTGATATTCAAAAGGAAGCACTTAAAAATACAAAAAAGTTATTAAAAGATAATAATATTACTAATTATAAATTATTTAATATCTCTCACGAATATATATTTAATAAATTAATGAATTATGAGAATAAAATTAGTTTAATAGTATTTAATCTTGGTTATTTACCTAAAGGTGATAAAAGTATAATTACATATTATTTAACAACCCTAAAAGCTATAGATGAATCAATAAAGTTATTAAATAATAAAGGTTCTATATTAATTATAGTATACCCTCATAAAGAAGGAAAAAAAGAAGGACGATTAATAAAAAAGAAATACAAATGTAAAACATTCAGAAATACTGATAACAATAATGCTCCTTATTTAATAGAAATAAAAAAGTAAGCTTTAGCTTACTCAT
>LFRM01098079.1_pt2 | contig 10074 bp, 5 predicted proteins | sample 618341 | NCBI WGS metagenome assembly LFRM01 (sample SAMN03654438, study PRJNA283298) | anaerobic digester metagenome | isolation source: pool of bioreactors CSTR01a, CSTR02a, and CSTR03a thermophilic anaerobic... | place: Denmark: Kgs. Lyngby | collected 2014-05-21 | reverse complement strand
TGACTTCGGTCCAAATTAAGTGCTTTGTCTTCCTTAATTGGAGTGAATTCTTCAATTATTTGAAAGTGTGGTTGGTATTTTCTGTAGTTATCATGAGCTTCGTAGTCAATTTCAGGTAAACTTTCAAACAATAACTCATTACGATTCGTGATTTTAACGATTGCAGTGTCTTTTGCTGCTGGAATTAAGAGGTTTACCTTACGTTTATGCTTGAAAAGGAGGTTAACATCGAGTCTTTCTTCCTTATAATGGTCAACTGTATCAACAATAATCATTTTTTTCTCTGCTCGAGTCAGTGCAACATAGAGTAATCTCATGCTTTCTTCCAATGCATCGTGATTTTTTTTATGTGTCATGACCCTACGAAGCAGAGTTTTTTGTGTTTTACGGTAGTCTAATTCGACATCATTGAGGACAATTCCAAGGTTGGAATCAGTAACTAAGAAGTCTTTTGAGTCTTTGAAGTCATGTCTTCCAAGACCAAAAATGAATACAACAGGGAATTGTAGACCCTTAGATTGGTGGATTGTCATGGCTGTAACTACATCTTCATCACTGGAAATAGGTGAAGCTTCTGAAGAACTTTCATCCAATAATGACTCTAAATAGTGTATAAAGGCAGTAATTGTAGCTGGATTATTGTTCTGATATTGGATCGCTTTGTCTAGTAACGCGTCAATATTAGTCTTATCTTGGATAGAAAAATGTATATTATAGGCATCATTTATAGCAATTATTTCTTGCAACAAGCTAATAACATCACTCTGCATAGCAGTGTATTTCAGTGATTTTAGCTGATCATACACTTGTGGTTTACTAATTTCAATTGCTTTAAGCAGTGATTTATCTATTGATCTGAGTTCTGCTAAGTCATTCAAAGTCTCGTTAAAGTAGGGACTAAGGAGTGTTTTTGATAGATCGTAGTCATGGTTATTACTTAAATAATTTAAGAAAGAAATGGTTGCATCAACGATTACTGATTTATAGAATCCTGATTGTTCGTTAAGGAAATAAGGTATATTTACCGCTTCAAAAGCTTCCTTTAACCTATCTTTTAAGTGGTGTGCACGTACTAAAATAGTGATGTCCTTATAGTTATATTGCCCAGATGATACGAGTTTAATTATTTCCTGGGAAATATAATAGGCACTCAAAGGATCTGCTTTTTCAGGCTTATCGATACTATCTAGGTTGTTTTCTTCTACATTTGGCAGGTCGTAATCTTTTTCGTCAGCCTCTTCTTCATTGGTTTCAATAATATGAAATTCAACTTTTTCTGAGTTGACTTCCTGATTACTGGTACCAGCACTTACAAGGTCATCTTGTGTATATTTGGAGTTTAATGTAAGGTCCATTATATTTTTAAAAGTGACGTTATTGAAGTTTACGATGTCTTTTTTTGATCTGAAGTTGTAGCTGATTGGAATCTTATGAGCTTCATTATTGTTGATAATGGATTGCATAATCTCAGGTTTACCACCTCTAAAGCCATAGATTGCTTGCTTAACGTCCCCAACTCTAAATATGTTTTTACCATTGGATATTAATCTGATAATTGCATCTTGATAAGAGTTGGTATCTTGAAATTCATCAACCATGATCTCCAAGAACTGATCTTGTAATAGTTTTGCAACAGCACCATCATGTGCTAGCAATATTTCAAGAGCCATAGGTTCAAAGTCGGAAAAGTCTAAAGCTTTCTTTTCTTTTTTTAGTATGGAGAAGCGGGTGTTGAAATCAATTGCTAGACTAAGTAAAGTTTCAACCAAAGGTTTTTGCTTATTAATGAGTTTAATCTCTTCTTCCAAAGTAGAATGGTTTTCCATTAATTTATTTGTAGAAGTTTTAATTATTGTAGAGGCTGTTTTAAAATCATCGCTTTTTACTGAGCCGGGTAAAATTGTATTTAGCACATAGGGAAGTTCATAATAGAAAGTTGCATCTTTATTTTTAACTTTAGATAAAGTAGAAATTAACTTACCTGTATTTAATTGTAGAGATTCCATTGCTATGGCTTGCTTTGGTGTTGGTGTGTCACCTAAAGCATCACTTGCGTATTCATATGCGAGTTGGTAATTCTCTAATATATTCTCAAGTTCAATTTGGTAATAATGGTAAAAGTAATCTTGATAGTTTTGGCTAAGGTCATCAATGGAATTGATTGAATAATCAGAGATTAAATCTTGAATTGCTTTATTAGGATCGGAGTGTTCACTTAACCATGCAGCCATTTTTAATGTGTTTTCTTCAAGGTTAGAAAAATCTAGAGGGTTGGCACTGAATGTGTTTAATACATCCTGTGCTAAATCAAACTGCGTTTCTATGAAATGATCGATTGTATCTTTGATGGCAATTTCTTTAAGAATCTTTGCTTCTGCTGGTGGCAGGATGTTCTGAGTTTGATCAGGATTGATACCAATAGTATAACCATAGTTTTTAACAATGTTCAGACAGAAGGAGTGAATTGTAGAAATGTGGGCTGTTTCGAGTAATGATATTTGCTTAGTAATAAAATCACTTGGTTCCTCAATGAACTTCTCATTGAGAGCTTTCATTAGGCGTACTTTCATTTCGTTAGCAGCGGCTTCTGTAAATGTCATTGCACAGATTTGGTCTAATTCGACACGGTCGACTATGATACGTTTCATAAGGCGGGCAATAAGTACTGCTGTTTTACCAGCTCCGGCTGAAGCAGGTACAATAACGTTTGAATTTAAATGCTCGATAGCTTCGAGTTGTGATGGTTTATATTGGACCATTATTCTACCTCCTCTAATTTGACATAGCTTGTTGCTTTTAAGTTTGATTGAACTTGATATAGATCGAAGTTACCATCAGTGATACTTTTATAGATGCGCTGGTATACTTCTCGAATGATTTGATGGATTAATTGCTTGTCGAAAGGTTTTCCAAATAGAGAAACAGATCCGTCTTTTTCAGTCTTTAGTCGTTGATGGTATGACTTATCTAAAAACTGACCATCAACACCTTGGAATAAAAATCCTTTGTAACGTTTTTCTGACAGCCATAAGTCATATGTATTCGTCTCGATTTCAGTTAAGCCCTTAGTAGGAGCATAAGAGTAAGATTTCATATTAAGGTTAGCTGAACGTAAGCCATAATAATAAACTCCGAAAAGGCTCTTTGATAGTTTCTTCTCTAAGATAAATCCATATGTTAATAATTGTAGTTGTTGACCATCTTGGATTTTATTACGATTTAGGATAGTTTCAGATGATTTGTAATCGTAGATAAGAAATGAATCATTGTAAACATCTACTCGGTCCACTTTACCTCTAATGTGGAAGTTAGGGAATAATGTATTTTCTTCAAACTCATATTCAGCATATTGCGGTTCAAAGGTGCTTGCTGTAATAGATTCGTCGATAAACTTGAAGTTTTGCTCCATTAGTTTATTGTTTCGAGCTAGTATCATTTTTAATCGAATGTTGTTATCTGGGAAGAGTTGAGCTTCGTTAAAGTCTTTTACTGCTCCGCGGTGATGTTGTTCAAGTAAATCATGATTATAGTTTCCTAAATTCATTGGACCGAAAACTGGATATAGAGGTTTTCTATACTTCAATCCGTTCTCGATGAAAAACTCCAATGGCTCGCGACCATATTTTTCTAATGAAGTAACACTTGCTCTAATATTTCCGTTCTCCATAAAGAGAGGGGCTACAAAGCTAGGGTCTAGTTTCCAATTACTTCTTATTGGAGATGTTTTTTGATTCATGGGTGCGGCAAGGATTTTACTTGCATCCTTAAAGATCTCAAATGACGGTTCCAAACTTTTGCCTTCGTAATTAGTAATGGAATATGAAAGAGTAAGGTTTTTAGATTTCTTAATAAAAGTGTTTTTTAGATTCAATATGTGGTTGGTTCTATCTTGTAAGCTAGGGTAACCCTTGATTTGACTACGATAAGTGTCATCTAAAAGTCCTGTGTTTGGACCAATAGCAGGATAGTTTTTGGAATTCATATCGATGGCAATGACATTTTCTTGTGGATGAATTGGGAAATCATTCAGGTCATAGAAAGTAAAGTACTCGTTATTAACCTTTGTTGCACTGATAGACTGAAGTTGGTGTATCAGTAGATGGATGTTTGATTTATCATAAAGGTGTAGTTGTGATTCTAATATTTTTTTCAAAGATGTTGTATCTATATAAGGAGATTCACTTAAAATCGAGTAAGACGTAATCAATTTCTCTTGTAATGATCGAGCACTCAGTAGTACTTCGACTTTTTCTTTCAGATTATTATAAGAATCCTGTGATCTATTAATTATACATTTTACATCAAGATGAGGACTTTCTAGAGATTCTGGTAGATTCCAACTTAAATCAAAATGTTGGATCAGATAAATTATGTCTAGAGTCTTATTTATGTTAAAAGCATGGTTATTGATAGCCTTAATGAGATTCTCTTGTGAAGGGTTACTTGCCAAGTTAAAGAGGGATAAGTATTTATTGGCTAAAATCTTTGGTTGGCGATTCTCAAGTGGCATATTAAATCCATACCTGAGGAGAATTGATTCTATTAATGGTATTTTATCTTTGAGTGATGGTACTACGAAAGTAACTTCAGAAATATTATCATTAATAATATTTTGAAGTGCACTTTCAANNTTTTCATTAATAATATTTTGAAGTGCACTTTCAAACTCGTGACGTATATTAAGTGACTTAAGATAGGTCTTAGACGCTTCAGTTGTTTCTAGTGGTAAGATATCGATCTTATTATTATTTAAAAAGTGTTTGCTTGCGTGACTTAGAAAATGATCGTAGACAACATATCGAGTTGATGCAGAAATTTTAGGTTCTGGTATCAAATGGAATAGGGCAGTGATAACATCTTTATTGTCTTTTTGTAGTTCACTTCTATTAGGTAAGTCACTTGGATCTACATTATAAAGTTTTAATTCTTCAATTAGGGAGAGGTAAGATTCTAAGTTAACAGGGTTTTTAGCACTATTAAGTAAAACACGAAGGTCTAAATCTGAAACTATAGCGTAAGCTAAGACTAAACTTTCGGCTTTATCGTAGTCCATACCAAAAGCAATATTAAATGGTAATACCTGTGTATGTGCAAGTGCGTCGTTTTGGTTTAAAAGCATTTCTTTGATGTCTTCTGTATGTTGGTGAGCAATGATGTGGATTGTGTTCATAGGCACCTCTTTCTTTCATTCTATTATACGTTATTAGCTAATCATTAGGTAGGTTGAATCGGGTCGAAAGCCTAAGATATCGATAATTATATGATTTTGATAATTCCTTAGAAAAACTTAAAAGGGAGCTGAAATCATGTGATAGGCATGTTATTTCAGGCCATATGGATATAATTGTCAAATGAAACCGCTTTTTTAAATAAAGTTGGGGCTTAATCTCCCTATGCCCTTTTCATCATGCTATACTAATGGATGTGTGCTAGAGAAGTAGGTAAAAATGAAATTTAATGAATTAGGTTTAAACGAAGACATTCTAAAAGGAATCGAAGATAAAGGATATGAGACACCGTCTGATATTCAAATTCAAGCAATCCCTTTATTACTAGAAGGTCATGATTTATTGGCGCAATCCCAAACAGGAACTGGAAAAACAGCAGCCTTTGGTTTGCCAATAATGAACGCATTAGAAGGTGGTTCAAGACAACCACAAGCACTTGTATTAGCTCCAACACGAGAGTTATGTATGCAAGTTGCAAATGAAATGAGAAGCTTTGGGAAATTTAAGAATCAATTAAAAGTTGTTAGTGTTTATGGTGGTGAACCCATCGATAAGCAAATCCGCAGCTTAAGAGCTGGATGTGACGTTATTGTTGCTACACCAGGTCGTTTAATGGACCACTTAAACCGTCGTACTATTAAACTTGATAATACAACGAAAATTGTTCTTGATGAGGCAGATGAAATGTTAAACATGGGATTCGTTGATGATATCGATGAAATCTTTACAAATCTACCTGAAGAAAGACAAATGGTATTCTTCTCAGCGACGATGCCAAAAGAAATCATAAGATTGAGCAATCAATACTTAAGAGACCCAAAGAAAATCGCATTATCAAATAATAACTTAACAGTATCTCGTATTGAGCAGGTATTTTACAATATCGAACCTCAAGCAAAAGTCAGTTTAGTTGTTCAATTATTACAAATGAACGAATCAAATGGAACAATGATATTCTGTAATACGAAACGTATGGTTGATGAATTAACCACAGAATTAAATAAGGCGGGTTATCCAGCTCTTGGACTTCATGGCGACATGAAACAAGAAATGCGCACAATGGTGATGAACCGCTTCAAAAAAGGTATGGTTTCCGTATTAATCGCAACAGATGTTGCAGCTCGTGGAATTGACGTAGACAGCATGGATGTTGTTATTAACTACGATATTCCTCAAGAACTGGAATACTATGTTCACCGAATTGGACGTACAGGGCGTGCTGGAAAATCAGGACTTGCTATTACACTTGTTTCAAGAAGACAACGTCATGCAATTAAGCAAATTGAACGTCTATCAAACTCAACTATTAAAGAATTAGCACTTCCTACAAAAGAAGAGCTAAATGCTATTTTAGTTAAACAAATGGCAGCAGATATCCGTAAATGGACTGATGCTCCACAATCAAAATTATTTACAATTGCTTATGAAGGTTTAGCTGAATTAGGCTTTACTCAAGAAGAGCTGACAATTGCTTATATTAATAAGTCAATTGCAGACAATAATTTAGAAGCTATTAAAACAGCTGGACAAAAGAAATCACAAGATGGTGGGCCAATCTCACGTATCTCTGTTTCTATTGGATCACGTCAAGGTGTTGCAGCAGCTCACTTAGTATCAGCAGTAGCAAATGCTACAGGTATTAGTGGCCGTGCAATCGGACGTATTGTTATTAAAGAAAATGCATCAACAATTGAAGTACCTAGAGAACATTTAGTGTCTATTGTGAATACATTATCGAATACAAAGATAAAAGATAAATCAATAACTGTTGAAGTTGTTGAAGAATTCGCTGAAAGCGACCGTTCACACCGTGGTGGTGGCGGACGTGATCGTTCAAGAAGCCGTGGTCCTCGTGATCGTGGTGGACGTGAACGTGGATCTTCTTCATCTCGCTCACGCGGTGGAGATCGTAACCGTGATCGCTCAAACGCAAGTTCAAGCTCACGACGTACACCTCGTAACTAATAATACAAATCAACATTCAATCTTCGGATTGGATGTTTTTTATTACCCTTGATGTATAGAAATATTAATGATGCAGCATTTATGTTGTGAAACTATGAGTAAACCTTCACAAAGTCGTGCGATATATTGGTGTAAATGGTGTAAGTATAGTCAAACTTTCACAAAGAGTTTGATTCCACATAGAAGTTAATATAAAGTCCTTATACAATAGTATTACGTCAAGGAGGACGATTATTATGAAGAAGATTCTTGCACTTGTTTTAGTATCTTTTATGGTACTTAGTGGATGTGGAAGTAAAAATGAATCAACTCAAACACCTGAAGGAAATGGTTCATTAAAAGTAGGTTCAGCAATTATTAACTCTGTTCGTACAGATAATGTTGGAGCAAACGAAAGAGATCCAGAAAATGGAAAGTTTGAATCAAACGTTGTATATGCAACAGTAGTTATTGAAGAAGACAAAGTTAAAGCAGTAACAATCGATACAGCTCAAAACGAAATTAAGTTCTCAGCAACTGAAATTGCAGAATTTGCAGCAAAAGGAACTAAAAAAGAACTTGGTGAAGATTACGGAATGTCTAAAGTTCCAAACGGTAAAGGCGAGTGGGATAAACAAATCGCTGCTGTTGAGAAGTACATGGTTGGAAAATCAGTATCAGAATTAAAAGCAGACAGTGCTAAATCAGATTTATCATCATCAGTATCAATGGACATCAATGGTTACTTTGAAGTTGTTAAAGCTGCTGTAGAAAATGCAGTTGAAGTTAAAGGACTTGTAGAGTTTGGTCAAACATCAACAGTTTCAGGAAGTAACAAAGATGGAAAAGTTCAAATCAATACAGTTGTTACAGCATTAGGAACTGACAAAGATGGAAAAGTTGTTTACTCATTCGTTGATGAAACACAACAAGCAGCAGAAATTACAGGCGGTGAAGTTGTAGCATCAGAACAAATGAAAACAAAAGGTCAACAAAAAGAAGACTACGGAATGGCTCAAGCAACTAAAAAGTTAGAATGGTACAAGCAAGTAGAAGAAATTACTAAATATCTAAATGGTAAAGCAAGTGCTGATTTAACATCATTTGATGCAGATATTCCTTCATCAGTATCAATTTACTCAGGAAATATTAAGGCAACAATCGACAAAGCATTCAAAAATCTTACAAAAATCTAATAACTATTATAAGGATTCTAGTCTCTAGAGTCCTTTTTTTGTCATTTTACGTGCTCTTATTGTGCTAATAGGGTTATAATGGGGTTAAGTATTGAAGGAGGTAACTTTATGAAAAAAGTTTTAGCACTATGTTTAGTGGGATTATTAGTACTTGCGGGATGTTCAAGTGGGAAACCAGCGGACGAAAAATTAGAAGAAAAAACATATTCTATTGGAACAGCAATAATGACAAATTATACAGCTGATGCTGGGGATGATGGAAGTATTCCATTTGAATCTAATGTGACTTACTTTACAGTAGCACTTGAGGGGGATAAGATTGCTTACCTAACTCTTGATGCAGCTCAAAATGACATCACAGTTAAAGATGGTCAAGCTCTAGAATTTAAAGCTAAAGGAACTAAAAAGGAACTTTTAGAAGATTATGGAATGAGTCAAATTCCAGGTGGAAAAGGTGAATGGTATAAACAAGTCATCGCTTTCCAAAAATATGCAGTTGGTAAAACAGTTGAAGAGTTGAAAACAGGTGATGTTGCTTCAGATCTATCATCATCAGTATCAATTAACTTAACTGGATTTATCGCTGGTGTTGAGTTAGCGGCTTCTAAAGCTGTTAAGGTTGATAACGTAGCACGTATTGCTAATGCATCAACTACAGGGTCACAAACTAAGGCTGGTGAAACAGACTTAGAGATCGTAACTACTGTTGCTGCAGTTGCTACAAATAAAGAAGGTAAAGTTGTTTACTCATTTGTTGATGAAGCACAAGCGAAAGCAGCAATCGTTGATGGTGTACCTGTCATTGAAGAATCTTCACTAGTTACTAAAGGTGAGAAAAAAGAAGCTTATGGTATGAGTGCAAATGGACTTGTAGAGTGGTACAAGCAAGTTGAGACTTTAACAGATTGGACTATGGGTAAAACTATGGAAGAAATCGCTAAAGGTGGAGACGATGCTGATTTAACTTCAAAAGTTACAATCTATCCTGGATCATTCTTTACAGCTTTAGATAAAGCTTTAGCAAAAACTAAATTATAATAAAGAAAGGACCTAAGCACTTAAGCTTGGGTCCTTTTTCAATATCTATTTGCTTTTTAATGCTCTCATATTATTAGAGCGTTTAGTTTGTTTTAGTCGATTGTAGTTCTCAGCATATGTTTTCTCAGCTGAGTTAACATTTCCTGGTTGGTAGAACTCTCTAGTAGCTAGTTCATTAGGTAGGTATTGTATTTTATGCCATAAGTCTTGGCGATCATAATCGTATTGATCAATGGGATCTACTTCAACAGCATTCAATCGAAGGTAAGATGGAACCTGGTGGGCCGTATTTCTAACTGTTGCTATTGCAGCATCAATACCATGTTCAGCAGACTTTGATTTAGGAGAGAGCGCACACTCGATCACAACAACAGATAAAGGTATGCGAGCTTCTGGGAATCCAATGCGTTTAGCGGCTTCAATAGCTGTTGCGACACGGGCACACAGTGCTGGATTGGCAAGACCGATGTCTTCATATGCTATTGTTATTAAACGTCTTTCAATGGAGTCGAAATCCCCAACATGAATTAGTTTCGCTAAATAATAGAGAGAAGCTTGAACATCAGATCCACGGATGGATTTTTGAAAGGCAGATAATGCATCGTAATGATGGTCTGAATCTTTATCCATAGTGATATTCATGGAAAGTGATAGCTTTTCAAAATGTT
>LFRM01344664.1_pt1 | contig 10078 bp, 3 predicted proteins | sample 618341 | NCBI WGS metagenome assembly LFRM01 (sample SAMN03654438, study PRJNA283298) | anaerobic digester metagenome | isolation source: pool of bioreactors CSTR01a, CSTR02a, and CSTR03a thermophilic anaerobic... | place: Denmark: Kgs. Lyngby | collected 2014-05-21 | reverse complement strand
GCTTTCATAAGTGACCGCCACATAAACATCATACCATCTGCATCTTGTAGCACTGGGATAACGTTGTCTTGTGGTATTGTGCCAAGCATCAAGTCCAGTATGGTACGTTTAACATCTTCAGATAACCCAGAGAGGGAGATGTCTCCATAGCCCAACATACGTTTGAGCTGTGTGTAAAGTGAGACAGCATCATTACCTGTTTGAAGCAGGTCAACAATTTGTTGGTGTGTGTCAGATGCTTTGAGTTTTACATCATCCCAACGGTAAGCTTTAGTAGCTAGGCCCGTTGCATACAGTAAGGCACGCAAGTCATCACCATCGTCCCAATATACAAATGTATTGGCTGCTCTTTGAATTTGTGAACCAATGATTGGAACCAATTGGAGAGCGGTCTGTAATGTCAACCACTCTTTGATTGGGTCTTCTTTAGAGATTTTAAAACTGTAAAGTTTCTCATACTCAGATGCCCACTCACCATATTTGTCTATCACTTGTTGCTTTGTCATTTTCGTTCCGAAAGCATTCTGTATCCAGTTAGACATAAATGTGCGTCCACTATTGTAAGCTTCATCAGAAGCCCCCTGTAGAAAAACATTTAGGATAGTCTGCACAGGTGAGAAGATAGAGCTTTTAAACTCACCAAGCGGGTCTACTAAAATACCAAGTGTGTCCATGAATGAGAAGTTCATACTCCAGAAATAGTCATCAATAAAAGGAATGTTTCCTGCTGCAATATTGCGTTGTAAAGAAGCATTGCCTTCTAACTCATTTTGACTGTATTGAGATAAGTCCATTGCAGGTGCAAGAATGTCTCGCATAAGCGCAAAGTAAGAAGGATTATTGTCCAGAGCATCCATCCAGTAAGTAAAGTTTCTGTTAGCAAAAGTATAGAAAGGAATAAAAAGCTCAAGTGTTTGTTCTACTTTAGACTTTGTGGAATAAGAGAAGTGTGTTTTTTCAACAATGTGTAATGCTGAAGTAGTAGTATGTCCTTTGTGCGTTAATGCAAGATACTCAGCAAGACGAGCACGCCGTTCAACATGCCCCATAGGAGAGAGCATCCAACTTGTTGCTGTTTGATAACCTTGCCGTATCATTTGTTTCTTGTATTCATCAGTAGTTATCTGCCCTGCGCTAAGGAGCTGTGCTAAATATTTCTTACGGTGCGCAGCATTCATGTCTGAGAATAACTTGGCCTCACCACCAGCAGCAGGGTCTGAAAAGAAACTGTGCAACATCTTGAAGGTCTTATGAGACATCCGTTGCTGTCCTTCAAAGTATTTCTTAACAGCTCCTTCAGTTGGGTAGCGGCCTTTACCAATATTGTTAACAAGGTCGTTAATGATAGTGTCATAGTTTGAAATAAGCTTAGAAGACTGTGCATAATAGGGTGTCATATTTTGTTCTGTAGTAATGCTGTTTTTTATAAAAGCATCCACATCATTTCTAGCCCATGTACCAGGGTTCACTAAGTACCCTATTTTGTAGGTACGCACTAAAGTCTGCCAACCTCTTGCAGATGTTTCACTCCAGATGTTTTGATTGATAACTTCATAGAGTTTATTGTACTCAGGTGTAGACACAATACGAGCATTCATTTCAAGAGCTTGTTGTACTCCTGCTTTTGTGGTCATATCAATACCCATGACTCTGTAACCATCTTTTGCGTTCTTGTCATGTACTAAAACAGCAGCGGTGTAGTCTTGGTTTTCCTTAAACCATTTTGCAACAAGTCCAGCGTCTTGCTTTATCAGGTCTGCCATAGGGGTGTTCTGAATAGCATTGACCTCGGCCAGCATAGACTGCTCGTAAACAAATTTCATACCACGAGAGTTCATACGATAGTCTGTAGCATGTTTAAGAGAGCTGATGTATTGACTGCTTGCTCCAACTCCAACACTATTCTTAAACTGTGGAGAACCAAGTATAGACTTATTGAAAGGGGTAGAATCCCAGAACAAGGGACCACTAAGTTCTTCAAAAGTATAAAAGTTAGCTTTCATTTCTTGAGGCATTGTTTGATAAAGCCGTTCAAAAGCTTCCCTACCATACAATTCATAGGTGCTGTTACGACTAAGCCCATCACTCATATGGTCAAAAGCATCAATAGCTTTTTGGATAAGCTCTTTATCCACAACACCATCATAGACATCTTGAAACTGTTCAACAAAGAACCGTTCACCAACGGGTGCTTCAATAACTTTACCTCGAACGGAGTGTGTAATTTTGTTTGTATTAAAATCAATACGGGCTTTGAGGTCTGCTGTGCGGTCTAAGAAAACCCAGAGCTTTGAACCATCTTCTACATAACGTATGCCAAGGTCTGAGTATTCAGAACTCCCTAGCTTTGCTAAGAAACTAGCTTGTGCGTCAACGTTCTTAAAGGAGTATAGGTCAAATAGAACGTGTCCTTTAGAATGTGCCAACCAGCTTAACATCTCGTCTGCAGAAGAATCAATAAATTTATTTGTAATTTCTAAAGCAAGCCGAGTTGTCATCTCCCGTTCAGCGTTATGAAAAAGAAGTTGGTCCACATAACGCATATTTCTCAGGCTCTCAGAGACAGTTTCTAAAACTTGAATGAGTGGTTCAGATGCTTTCATTTGCAAAGTTGCAGCACTGCCAATAAGCCCAGAGCTATCAAGTGCACGAGAAAGCTGTTCAAAGTCTTGTCGCAGTCCCATAAGGTCGTTGAGTTGGCTGTAATAGGCAAGCGTGTTCATAACTCCTGTAGATTTCATAGCATCTATATATCGGTCTGCATATGTAGCTCCAGGTGTATTAGATAATTCCAGCAAACCAAGTAGAGACTTTACTGAATCATCAGCCATTTTCCGACGAAGAACAATATCTAATTCTTCAGGAGTGTACTTTGATGCCATGTATTTAAAGACAGCCCATTGTTCAGGAACGCTAAGACCTTCCGTGCGGATGTACTGAAGATAATTAAAATTACCTGTATCCATCATAACTGCAACAGCTGTGTGCATTGGTGTTGTATAACTTGCAAAAACATCTAAGCGTTTTACATCTTTTTCAAAGTTGTTTAATGCTCTAATAATTTTTTGATTACGTTGCACTTCTTCTCTAGTGAGCTGTCCTATGTCTGTTCGAGATAGACCACCAATAAACCAAGCATCTTGCTGCAGAATTTGTAACTCGTGCTTATACGAAAAAGATTGATAATCTCCAGCAGCAGCAAAGAAACTAGAAAGCTGTATGTTGTTGAGGTCCTTCCCAAAACGTTCAATAATTTCTTCTTCAGAAAGCCCTAAGCCTTCTCGAAGGATGCGCAACCAACGTTCTGTATTTTTGGGGTCCCTGATAGCAGCTGCAGGAAAGTATTCTTGCTTTAAGATTTTATTCATGCCCATTTCGTCAAGGATAAAATTACGAGCCTGTGCTAAAGGTTCTCGAACATTTGCAATAGATTTTCCGTACATTGGATTGAATTCTTCAACTGCATCTAAAAACCTACGAACTGTGTGTGTGTCTGAAATACGGAAAACATCAAAGAGCGTTGCATTTGTATTGCCCTCTAAAGCTTCTGCGTAATCAAACAAAAGTTTACGAATAATGGCTTCCTCTTTAGGACTTACTTTGAAAAGGTCATCGGCTTGTTTAGTTAATTCAAGTGTGTCGATAACTTTAAGGTTGTCCAAGAAATGCAAGTCAATGCCATACTCCTCTAGTTCTGCTGCTCGATTAACTAATTGTAAATCTTTTATTTTGTTTTTAAGAAGCTCCAAGTCAAAGTCTTTTAAGTTATGCCCAACAAGTACCGCATCATCAAACGTGCGAGTAACTTCATTAAAAGTAGCATGTTCATTTAACGTATCCCAAATGTTCTTAATAAACCTAAGGTATAACTCTACTTCTGAACTAGCTGTTTCTACAGTATTGCCTTCAGAAAGATGCTTTATATAAAAGTCCCTTAAAGTTGTAGAGTCTACTTTCGTGTAATCAAAAAGAGGTGTATAAGCTCCATCTGTTTTATGGAATGCCATGTCAACCAAGCTATAAAGATAATCATGGCTTGGAAGATTATCAAACCCAGACTGTCCCATAATCCTAGTAGCATCAAGTGCTTGAGAGTATTTGTTAAGGGGCACACCGTCTTTCATAATAATTGACGCAACTTGATGTGTTTGGTTGGCTCCTGCGTATACATTTGCATTCATTGCTTCAAAGTCTAGCCCAACAATAACTTTACCTTTTGTTAATTCTTGAAGCTGTTTAGCAACATCATCAGTTCCATCGGCCAATCCATCTAATACTCCGAGAGTTGCAGCAATATCTGATAGAGCTTGGTGAAGCTCAACATCGGGCATCTCCATGTCTAAGCGTTTATAAGCTTTCTCAATGTACGGCTTAAATTGTTTGTCTTGCATAAGCTTGTTCATGCTTCTACGCCGACGGCCTTGCTTTGTATAATGCGTATAATTTTCTAGCCGCTTAATAATGTCATCAGAGTAATACTGTAGGCTTCCACGAAACTGGTCAGGTTTTAAATAATAGTAGTTCATAACAGTTTGGTATAGGCCTGCACGGGTGTTTTCTGATAAATCAGCTAGTGCTGTTCCATAAACAAACTTTCGAGTGCCGTCAAAAGCATTTAGAACATTCCTTACAGCTATTGCACGGTCTACTAGCTCAGGTGTGAATGCATCGGACTGGTCAATAATATTAGAAATAAGTTCAGACATTTCCCTAGTGCGTAGATTTGTAATTACTTGATTGACAGATTCGTCAGACAGTTTATTTATAAGCTGTGTAAACATTTCAACACGGATAACTTCTAAGTCTTCGTAAGAAGTAATAGCTTCAAACACTTGCTCTGTCTTAACAGGAGCAAGTTTGTTTTGGAGGAAGTCTAAATAATCCTGTATTGGACGGGCCTGTTCAAGAGCCTCTGCTGATGTGGACATCAGCTTTTGTTTATAAAAACGCATTTCTGTGACTGCACCTGGGTTTAAAACTTCATCCAAGACAGTGGTATACTGGTCCTCTGCAGTTGCAGTAATCTTTGCAATAACGTTTTGAAGAATATTTGTAACTTCATTATATGTGGTAGTGTATTCTAAACTGTCTATCGGTGTGCTTATAAGTTCCGTCATCATTCTTTCAAGAGTTTCAAAGGAGTATGTAGGCACGGCTGTGACATCCTTAATATACTCTGAAGTAGTGGCCAATCCTTTGGAATGGGCGACGTCATAAAACAACTCAATACGGTTACGTTCAATTACATCTAAAACAGCATTAGTAGCTTTTTCGATGTTATTGTCAATTTCCTGAGGAGTCTTTGCAATAAGGTCTTTTGCAACAACACGTTCTGTTGTTATGTCCTTTTTTATATTAGCTCTACTACGCAGTTCATCCATAAGTGTTCTGAAACGTGCATTGTACTCTGTCTGTGTTTTTGTGAAACCATCAATAATTGATTGAGGACGTCCTTTATAGTCCCAACGCCAAGCATCAGAGTTAACTAAAGTGCGTACTCGGTCTATGTAGGGGTTTACAATGTCATAAAAATCTGAGGTGAATTGGTCAAGAGTTGAGTCGGTCAAGAACAAACGATTCAAACGATTATATGCCTCAGGTGTCCAGATATATCCTTTGCCTTTTGAAGTTATATCAAAAGCGTCTAGCATATCCTGCATATGTTCTTCAAGCATTCTTGTCAAAGAATGTATTGCTTCTTCTGTATAGACACTTGTTACCACATTAATCTTTGCAATATCATATGTAGCGTCTACAAAAGCATCTAATGCACCTTGTGCACCTTCTTGAAGGGCTGTTTCAAACAGCTCTTTTGTCAAGGTTATTTGAGTTGTCATTGTAGGAGAGACTCTGACAACGGCATAGTCATCATAAATTGTTTGCCAATAGGCTCCTAAGTTAAACTGATAAGTTATAGGCAGCTTAGTTGAGGCTGCTGGTCTTTGTTCCATAAGTTTTTTCAGAGAAGCAAAAGAATATTCGGAAGCTGTTTCAGTTCCTGAGATTCCCAAAAGATTTTCAGCAGCATTAATGATATTGCTATTCCTAATTTGTTTAACGTTTTTTGAAAAGCGGTTTAAATCTGTAGAGAGCCTTTGAAGCGTCTTTAGATATTCTTCTAAAACTCGACTAGAGTGTCGTGAGGATATAAGAACTTCACTTAATGCATCAATAGTTTCCTTGACTGTGCCTTTTTGAGAAAGCTGCATAAACTCTTTTATCAGAGCAATGCTTTTGGCTAAGTTATTTTCATCTAGCCCTTTGTACCACTCATCTATAAATGCCATATCAATAAGAGCCTGCTGTTCAAACTTACGAATATAGCTAGGTGCACGATAAGCAGTCTGCAAATCATCAGGGAGGCCATCAACAATAGTCTGTGTGCTCTTTTCAAAAGTGCGAATACCATCAAAAAAGCTAGAGACAGGCCTGTTACCAAAGACGTTATTATGCACTCCATCAGCCTGTTGTATATTGTTGACGATATAGCGCACAAGCCGCATGACTTGTGGTCCACCTCGTTTTATAATTTCATAAACAGGATAGATGCCACTTGGTGTTAAAGTAATCTTTGCTAGGGTTTTCTGAGTAAAATCAATACCTTCCTTAGCAGGAAGAAGAACATTACGCAGAGCAGCTGTTGTCATCCTATTAACGTGTTTCGTGGTTCCTCGTCTAATAGCTGCTGTAGCAAGGGCATCATTCATTAATTCCACAGACATACCACGAGAAAGAAGGACAACTTGCATTGCTTCTTCTATGCTTTTTATGTAGTATTTTGTATAAAGCCCATCTGTTTTCGCAGCAGTGCCTACAACATTTTTTAGAGCTGCATTGAATGGGCTGTCTGTCATAATCTTAAAGGCACGTTTTTCATAAACTTTTCCAATTTGTTTTGCAATAGCTCCCCGACCCACATCATCCATAAGGTCTGCTGCTAAAGTTCTAGCAAGTGCTGTAGGTTTTGTAGTGACTGAAATGATGTCATCAGCATAACGAGCAAAGGCTTTCAGAGTGCTGTCTACTCCACCTGTAACCACTTCACCAAGTGCAGTTTTACCAAAAGTAATCCAAGTTTCAGGGTCAATGAGTATTTCACAAATCATATCAACAGCTAAACCATGTCCAATATTCGCTTGATAGTTTATACGGCCATAGTCACCAAAGCCAATAGAAGACTTAACACGTTCTGAAAAAGTAAGCTCAGAGATGTTTACAGTTCTCCCAGAGTCAACAACTTCTCGGTAAAGTTCTAATTCTTTTTCATTGAGTTGGTGCGCTTCTCCATTGATATAAATAATATATGTTGTTGCGCCAACGCTATTTATGTGTTCGTAGGCTTGTCCAGAGTCTACAGCATAGACATAATTATAAGCTGTGTCCCAGTCAATGTCCAAAGTAGTGTCTATCCAAGGGGCTGCCATTGATTTAGTGATGTTGCCTAACACATCTAGTGTTTCCCCAAGCCCAAAAAGAGTGTTATGAAAAGGTGTACTAAAATCACCTTGACTTATGGGCTTCCAGTATTGGTTAACAGTAATGTCTTTAATAGCTTTGAAACGGGATTTAATAGAGGCGTCCCCATAAGCTTTTTTAAGGCCTGCTGTATTAAAGAGTATGTCAAGAACAGTGTTAAGTTGGTAAGGGTCATTTAAACGAGCATATTCAGGCACAGCTGGTTGCTGTGCCTGATTGTTAGGAATTCTTTTCTCTACATAATTTGGTGTAAAGTTTGTTGTAAAATTAGGGGTATACTCAACTGCCATGTGAGTTCTCCTTTAATTTAATTTCTTCACATACATTGGATTTTGTTTCTCAAGGTATGCTTGGAAATTCTTTTGGTTAAGGGAAGTTCCTGTGGTGTTGCTCCACATTCCTGTAGTTGTGTTGTATGTCCAAGTGCTTGCACCTGTCCCATAGCCTACTGAAATTTTTTGGCCCTGCTGATTTGTAATAGCAAAAGTGTTATCTTGCTTATCCCCAACATAGTAAGCTCTATAAATTCGATTGACGCCTGAACCAGTTGTGGGGTTTTGTGAAGAACCTAGGTCATTAACTTGCCAGCCAGGAGGATTTTTCCCATTCTTTTTAAAGTAGTCTATAGCTTGGGCCTCTGTCCAACTCTTTGTACTTCCTGTGTCATAGCTTTTATCGTAGCCCCAAGAACCATAGTTTGCGTCTGTTGCAGAAGTCAAGTCCCAATCACTGTTCTTTAGTTTCGTCATCTGTTCAGGAGTTAGTGAAAGGGTTCCTTCAGATGTTTCAATACGATACTTATTTGTGTTCGGGTCTAATCCGTGTATAGTGTAAGACTGTTCATCAGGGGACCAAGAACCATCACCATTTTTAATGTTTTCATTTAAGTCTTCCATTGCACTGGAGTCGGCTTTGATGCCAGGGTCGCTTTCCCAGTAGTTCTTAATGCTCCCCCATGTAGCTCTACCAGTTCCACCTGTAGTTCCTGAACCACTTGCTTTACCAGCAGCAGCAACGTTTGCATCAGCATTGTACTTAACGCCTTCAAGCGTTTTGTCAGCTTGATACATGGATGCTTCAATGTCTTTGAGAGCAGCCATGTAGTCAAGGTCACCAATGTACCCTTGAGTGTCATAACCGTACTTAGATAGAGCAAGCTGTGCAATGGCCTGCTTGAGAGTGTTGGAAGTTGTGAGTGCGGTGTTCTCATTCTCAGCCATGTTTGCAGCGTGTTCAGAAGCGAGGTTGTTGCGCTCCTGAGCGAGTTCTGTAGCAGCTCCGACACCTTCTTGTTGTAGTCCGAGAACTGCACTAAGCTCATTGGCTGCAGCCATACCTCTAGTTGCGCCTGTAGCAACAGCAGCAGCTTGTGCTCTACGCATGGTGTCTAAAGCAGTTCCCTGCGTAGTAAGTATGTTGCCATAGAATCTATTCTCGGTCTGTTGGTATTCTTGGTTCTTGAAGTCGTATTGTGCTTGGGCTGCTTTATTCAGAATGTCCAGAATCTGCTGACGGTCGTATGTAATACCATACTTGTCACCCATTTCAAGTCCCATGAGATTAGGGCGTAGAGCTGAGTTATACTGGATTTCAGTAGGCAGGCTTCCAGGAAGCTCCCAATATTCACTACCATCCACACCTCCTGAATAACCATATTTTGCACGAATGGCTTCCATTCCAGCATGTGCATCAGCCATACCTTTTGTGTCTCCACGGGCTTGGCTTTCTGCATACTGCTGTTTATAGGCTTCTCCCCTTTTACGGTCCCCAGGACTTAAAATAGCATCATTATAATTGCCTTTTGGTTGATAGTCAGCAACAGAGCTGCCACCGCCAGTGTTACCTGTATAAATATTAGTGGCAGTGTATCCACCTGTGTTTGTGCCACCTGCGTTCATTCCTGCAATTTTTTCATTACGGGCATTTTCAAGAGCTGCCAAAATAGCTGTGTTAGCTGAACTTCCTTTGGCAGCTTCAGCACTAATCAATGCTTGATAGTCTGTTTTTGCATCATAAGCCAAAGTTGTTTCCCTCCTAACTTTATTAAGGGTTGTGTTACTTAGATTATAACACAACCCTTTACTTTTGCCAATATGTTATAGCACAATTTTTTCCACGGCATCAATACGGTTGTCATGGTTGCAAAGCTCTGTCCAAAGCTTCTCATGGTCCTTTTCGTTTCGAGTCTCATTGATGCTGATAGTCTTTGTCAGTGCTTCTGTTGCAAATGTGTTCAAAGCAACAGTCTTTGTGAGTGTGACAATTGGTTTAATCAGAGCTGAAAACAATCCAATGAGCACAACCAGTACACCTACTACGCCCCATTCATTCATCATAAGGTGTCCTCCTATTCTTCAGTCTCCTCTGCCGCAGCTTCAAGAGCAGCGTACAGGTCTTCAAGTTCTTTAGCGGCTTGTCCAACTGCTGCTGCATCAATCTTACCTTCAGTGATAACGTAAACGATAACACTGACAAGAGAGACTACTGAACCAGCTACTGTGGAGATAGTGCCTTCATCCAGACCGAAGGCCAGAGCCAGTCCCATGATAACACCAACTACCATAGACAGGAATTTTCTACTTGTGAAACGACTCATATTGAG
>LFRM01352934.1_pt1 | contig 10080 bp, 9 predicted proteins | sample 618341 | NCBI WGS metagenome assembly LFRM01 (sample SAMN03654438, study PRJNA283298) | anaerobic digester metagenome | isolation source: pool of bioreactors CSTR01a, CSTR02a, and CSTR03a thermophilic anaerobic... | place: Denmark: Kgs. Lyngby | collected 2014-05-21 | reverse complement strand
GTGGTGGAACTTTGGAAAAAATTGATGATGTAAGATATATCTCAAATTTTTCAAGTGGAAAAATGGCATCAAGTTTAGCAACAGCGCTTTACTATTTGGGTGCAGATGTCACTTTAGTATCAAGCAGAGGTTTTGAAAATATACCTTATGAGATAGATTTAAAAGTTTCACATAGTTCGCAACAGATGTTTGAAAATTTGAAATTAGCTTTAGATAAAAAATTAGATAAAAAGAGTTTCTTATTTATGGTAGCAGCGGTTAGTGATTATATTCCAAAAGAAAAAGTTGATGGAAAATTAAAAAAAGAGAAACTTGGTGAAACTTGGAGTTTAGAGCTTAGTAAAAATATTGATATATTGGCAAATTTAGATAAAAAAGATATTTTTTCTATTGGTTTTAAAGCAGAGATGGATAAAAAAGAGGCAAAATCAAATGCACAAAATATGCTAAAAAATAAAAATCTTGATGCAGTTTGCCTAAATATTTTAGATGAGTCTAATGTTTTTGGAAGTGATACAAACAAAATAGAGCTTTTATTAAAAGATAAAAGTTTTGATTTTTATGGAAATAAACTAAATATCTCTTTAGAAATTTTAAATAGATTTGAAAAAGAGTTTACAAATGAGTAGTTCAAATCCCCCATCTCATATTGCAATAATAATGGATGGAAATGGAAGATGGGCAAAACAAAGAGATCTTAAAAGAACAGCAGGTCATGAAGCTGGAGCAAAAACTGTAAGAGAGATTACAGAGTATTGTGCAAAAATAGGTGTTAAATACCTTACTTTATATGCGTTTTCAACAGAGAATTGGAATAGACCAAAACTTGAAGTTGAGTATTTAATGAAGCTTTTGGAAAAGTTTTTAAAAAATGAGCTGGAAGCATTTATGCAAAATAGTATTAGGTTTAAAGCTATTGGTGATTTAAGTAAGTTTTCAAAGAGTTTGCAAAAAACTATAAAAGATATTGAAGAAAAAACATCAAAAAACTCTGGACTTACTCAAGTATTAGCTTTAAATTATGGTTCAAAAGATGAGATAATTAGAGCTATAAAAAAATTAAATGAGAAAAATCTTGAAATAAATGAAAAAAACTTTGAATCTTGTCTTGATACAGCAGGATTTGGAGATGTTGATTTGCTTATACGAACAAGCGGAGAGATTAGACTTTCAAACTATTTACTGTGGCAAAATGCATATGCAGAGATGTTTTTTACAAACACACTTTGGCCTGATTTTAGTGTTGATGAGCTTGAAGATATTATTATTGAGTTTAATAAAAGACAAAGAAGATTTGGAGGTTTATAAAATATGCAAACAGTTTTAATAGCACTATTTTTTCTAAATCTTTTGGTTTTAGTAATTTATGATTTTAAGTATAAAGCAGTTCCTGATTACCTTTTATTAGTTGCTCTATTTTTATCATTTTTTATAAGTGAGTATAGTTTTATCGACTCTTTAAAAAATGCATTTTTTATCTCTGGGGCATTTGTTTTATTAAATTTTGTCGTTACTTTTTATATACAAAATATTAAATCAAGATTTTTAAAAGATGAGAGTTTAAAAACAAAAACAGCTTTAGGTGAGGGAGATATACCACTTATTGCATCTTTTGCAATAATAGTTGGTTTAGAAGAGGTTATTTTTTTAGTTTTTTTATCTGCACTTTTAGCAATAGTTTTATATATTTATAGAGTAAAAAGGTTTAAAGATGGTGAAATACCATTTATTCCACCTCTTGCAGTAGCATTTTTACTTGAGTATTTTTTAAATTTATCAATATTTTTCAAGGGATTGTTTTGAGATTAAATAACTATTTACATTCACAATTAAGTATTACATTTTTTCCTATATTTTTGGGACTATTTTTTATTACAAGCGTAGTTTTTTTGGTAAGAATTGCATCATTAACATCAGTTATTACAATGAATTTTTATGAGCTTTTAACACTTTTTAGTTATTCATTACCTCAAATTCTGTTTTATACTCTTCCAATTACATTTTTTATCTCTTTAGCAATTAGTGTTTCAAAACTATCAAGTGAGTATGAACTAACAGTTATTACATCTTTTGGATTAAATCCAGTTAGGGTTTTAAAGATTTTTTTCCCAATTACTATTTTGCTCTCAGCTATGCTTTTGGTAATCTCTTTGGGGCTTATTCCAAAAACAAAATATTTGACAAAAACATTTTTAGATTTTAAGAAAAAAGAGGCAAATTTTAATATAAAAGAGAGTGAATTTGGTCAAAAGTTTGGAGATTGGCTTATTTATATCTCAGAAAAAGATGATAAGAAATATAAAGATGTAAAACTTTTCAAAACTGAAAAAGATAAAGAGCAGTTTATTATAAGTAAAGAGGCACATCTTTTAAATCAAGATGGAAATTTAAGTTTTAGATTAGATGATGGAAAAGTTTTTATAATTGATATAGATGAAGTAAATCAAATTGACTACTCTAAAATGTATATAAATGATTCAATAGCTAGTTCAAATTATGAAGAGTTCACAAATAGCTATAATTTTTGGAAAAATAATTTTGAAATTAATAAAGATATTGATGATTTCACATTTTTTATACTAACATCAATTTTCCCTTTAATATCACTATTTTTTGTAATAGTATTTGGATATTTTAATCCAAGATATGAAAAAAATAGAACAACAGCTTATGCAATTGTTACAGTTGTAATTTATTATATTTTAATCAAATATATAGCAGATAAGTTACTTTTTCATTCACTTTATATTATCCCATTAATTTGGATAGCCTCTAGTTATCTTTTATATAGCAGAACTATTAAAAAAGAGTATTAAAATTGAATCTAAAATTTACAATATCTTACGATGGAACTGCTTTTTGTGGAAGTCAAAAACAGCCAAACAAAAATACAGTTGAAGATGAGCTTTTAAAAGTCTTTAAATCAATAAATATTGATACAAAAATTATTTTAAGTGGAAGAACAGATAGAGATGTTCATGCTACAAAACAGGTTTTTAATGCTTTTATTCCAGATTATTGGAGTGATTTTGAAAAATTAAAAAAGATAATAAATAAAAGAGTAGATAAAGCAATAAAGATTTTAAATATTTCAAGAGTTGATGATAAATTTCACGCAAGATTTAGTGCAAAAACAAGAACTTATAGATATTTAATCACAACAAAACCTACAAATCCATTTAATCAAAAATATATTACTTATGTAAAAAGTGTAGATGAAGAGCTTTTAAAACTTGCTATAAAAGAGTTTGAAGGTGTTCATGATTTTATATATTTTCATAAAACAGGAAGCGAAAAAGAGAATACAAAAAGAGAGATATTTAAGACAAAATTTTATAAATATAGAGATATTTATGTATTTAATTTTACAGCAAACTCATATTTAAGAAGTCAAATTAGATTGATGGTTGGATTTTTACTTGAAATAAATAGTAAAAAACTCACAATTGATGATTTAAGAAAACAGTTAAATTGTGAAAAAAATATATTTAAAACTCCAATAGAACCAAATGGTTTATATCTATCAAAAGTAAAATATTAAATAAATAATAAAGATAAAGAGGATAGAATAGAGAATAGAAAATAAAACACAGGAGCATTTTTTGAAAAATAGTGAACTTTATAACAAATTATCTAATCGTTTAAAACAATTAGAGAGTTTAGAGGGATTTAAAGAAGAGAAGACTTTGGCCTCTCATTTGGAAGAAAAAGGTGTTTCAAGAAGAGACTTTATGAAGTGGGCTGCTGCTATGACTGCTATGTTAACACTTCCATCAAGCTTCTCTCCATTGATTGCAAAAGCAGCAACTTTGAGTGATAGATTACCAATTATTTGGTTACATATGGCGGAGTGTACAGGATGCAGTGAATCACTACTTAGAACAGATGCCCCAACTATTGATTCACTTATTTTTGATTATATCTCTTTAGAGTATCATGAAACTTTGATGGCAGCATCTGGATGGCAAGCTGAACATAATCTTGAATCAGCTATTGAGAAATATAAAGGAAGATATATTTTAATGGTTGAGGGTGGAATTCCAACAGGAGAAAATGCTACTTTCTTAACTATTGGTGGTCATGGAAAAACAGGTGAACAAAGTGCAATAGAGGCTTCAAACAACGCTTTAGCAATATTTGCAATAGGAACTTGCTCATCTTTTGGTGGCGTTCAAGCAGCAATTCCAAATCCAACAGGAGCTCAAGCTTTATCTAAAGTTACTAATAAACAAGTAATAAATGTTCCAGGTTGTCCACCAAGTGAAAAAAATATAGTAGGAACTTTGCTTCACTATATTCTTTATGGAACTTTACCAGCCCTTGATGCTTACAATAGACCAAAATGGGCTTATGGTTTAAGAATTCATGATTTATGTGAAAGAAGAGGTCATTTTGATGCTGGAGAGTTTGTTGAAGAGTTTGGAGATGAAGGTGCTAAAAAAGGGTATTGTTTATATAAAGTAGGGTGTAAAGGACCATATACTTTTAATAATTGTTCAAAAAACAAGTTTAATTCTCATATGTCTTGGCCAATTCAAGCAGGGCATGGCTGTATTGGGTGTAGTGAACCAAACTTTTGGGATACCATGGGACCTCTTGAAGAGCCAGTTGCAAATAGATTATATAACACCGTATTTAAAGGACTTGGAGCAGATGCAACTGCTGATAAAATAGGAGTTGGATTACTTACTATTACAGGAATTGGTATTGCAGCACATGCAGCTATTTCAAGATATAAAAATCCAAAAGATTCACAAGGAGAGCAATAATGTCAAATAAAAGAGTTATAATTGATCCAATTACAAGAATTGAGGGGCATTTAAGAATAGAAGTTGAAGTTGATGAAAATAATGTAATACAAAAAGCTTATTCATCTTCAACTTTATGGAGAGGTTTGGAAACTATTGTAAAAAATAGAGATCCTAGAGATGCAGGTTTTTTAATGCAAAGAATTTGTGGTGTTTGTACATATTCACACTATAAAGCTGGAATTGAAGCTGTTGAAAATGCTTTAGGAATAGTTCCTCCTTTAAATGCAAAACTTACAAGAAGTTTAATGTCAATGGCACTTTTTATGCATGATCATGTTGTTCATTTTTATCATCTTCATGGGCTTGATTGGGTTGATATTGTTTCAGCTCTTGATGCAGATGAGAAAAAAGCTTCAAATGAAGCATTTAAATATGCAGATTTTCCAATAGCAACGGGAGAAAATGATCTGAAAAAAGTTAAAACAAGAGTAAAAGAGTTTGTAGAAAAAGGTCAATTAGGACCTTTTGCAAATGCTTATTGGGGACATAAAACTTATAGATTATCTTCTGAACAAAACTTGATTTTATTATCTCACTACTTAAAAGCTTTAGAAGTTCAAAGAGATTTAGCAAAACTTATGGCTATTTTTGGTGGAAAACAACCACATCCACAAAGCTTAAGTGTAGGTGGAGTGACATGTATTATGGATTTATTGGATCCATCAAGAATGGGAGAGTATTTAACACTATTTAAAAATGCAGCAGAGTTTATAGAAAATGCTTATCATGCTGATATTGTAATGGCTGCAAGTGTATATAAAGATGAGTTATCAGTTACGCAAGAAGCTGGAGTTATGAACTTTATTGCGAATCAAGAGATGATGTTAAATCAAACAGAGTTTTTATTTGATTCTGGAATTATTTTTGATGGTGATTTATCAAAAGTTTTTGAAATAAATGAAGATTTAATAACAGAAGAAGCAACTCACTCTTGGTATGAAAATGATGAAGCACTACACCCTTATGATGGGAAAACAAATCCTAAATATACAGGCTTAAAAGATATGAAAACAGTTGGAATGAATAAAGAGCTTGTAGATTCTAAAGTCTTAGATGTAAAAGGTAAATATTCATGGATAAAATCTCCAAGATATGACGGAAAAGCTATGGAAGTTGGACCTCTTGCTTGTATATTGGTATCTTATGCAAAAGGAAATAAAAGAGTAGTTCCAATAGTAGATGAATTTTTAGCAAAAACAAAATTGCCAAAAAGTGCTTTATTTACAACTTTAGGAAGAACAGCTGCTAGAATGCTTCAAGTAAAAGCTATTGCAAAACATGGATTAGAGACATTTAATACTTTAATTGAAAATTTAAAAGTAGATGAAACTACTTATACATCTTATAAAATAGATAAAAATAAAGAGTATAAAGGAAGATATATGGGAGATGTTCCAAGAGGAATGTTGTCTCACTGGGTAAGAATAAAAAATGGAGTTATTGAAAATTATCAAGCTGTTGTTCCTTCAACTTGGAATGCAGGACCAATTGATGCAAAAGGGCAAATGGGACCTTATGAAGCAAATTTAGTTGGTTTAAAAGTTCAAGATATATCTCAACCTCTTGAAATTATTAGAATTATTCATAGTTTTGACCCTTGTATTGCATGTGCTGTTCATGTTATGGATCAAAAAGGTAATGATTTAGGAACATATAAAGTAGATCCATTATATGGTTTTTCTTGTAATAGTTAAGGAATAAACTATGATAAAAAAACATTATGAATACTCTGTATGGTTAAGAATAACTCACTGGATTAGAGTTTTAGCTATTACAGCTCTAACTTTTACAGGATTTTATTTGGCATATCCATTTATATCTCCAGCTTTAAATGGCGGTGAGCCAACAAACTTTTTAAATGCTTTAATGAGAAGTTGGCACATAATTTTTGGTTTTTTACTAATTTGTGTGACTATTGGAAAAATATATCTATTTTTCTTTGATAGACAAAGTAAAAAAGAGAGATTATCTTTTTGGGATTTTATATCACCAAAAATGTGGATAAAACAGATTAAATACTATATTTTAATAGGTGAACATACTAAACTAAAAGGGATATATAATCCACTACAATTTATGGCATATTCAGCTATTTATATCTCTTTAATAGTTATTTCATTAACTGGATTGATTTTATATATACATGTTTATCATGATGGTTTAGGTGGATTTTTATTTGATATTTTAAGACCAATTGAGGTTTTAATGGGAGGTTTAGCTGTTGTTAGAGAAGTTCATCATATTTTCATGTGGATTTTTTTGATATTTTTGCCTATACATATCTATTTGGTTGTATTTAACTCAATTTATGGAAAAAAAGGGGATATGGATTCAATTATCTCAGGATATAAATGGGAAGATGACCATAAATGAATATCTTAATTTTAGGAATAGGAAATATCCTATTCCAAGATGAGGGAATAGGAGCTCATTTTGTTCACTATTTAGATGAAAAGTATGAGTTTGAATCTTCAAAAAATAGTTTAACTTTAGTTGATGGTGGAACTTTGGCTCAAAGACTTATTCCTTTAATTATAAAATATGATGAGGTTTTAGTAGTTGATTGCATTGATTCATTAAACTCAAATGCTGGAGATGTTTTTTTCTTTGATTATAGAAAAGTTCCATCAAACATAAACTGGCAAGGAAGTGCTCACGAAGTTGAGATGCTTCAAACATTAAATATGATTGAAATGAATGGTGATTTACCAACAACTTATGTTTTAGGTATTGTTCCTAAAAGAGTTGCAGATGATACTACATTTGATTTGAGTAGTGAAATTATAGAAGCTTCTAAAACTATGGAAAAAACGATAATAGATTATCTTTTAAAACACGATATAAAAGTAGTAAAAACAGAAGATGTTAGCATAGAAGATATAGCTAAGATTTCATTTAAAAGAGATATGAAAAATGGTCCTAGAGTTTAAATTTAATTATAAATCAAGCAATAAAACTTTGATAAAGTTTTTAGATTTTGTTGCAAAAAAGTTTGATTGTGAATATAAAATATATCAAAAATTAGATTTTGTTTATCTTTATATAGAAGCTGAAGAGAAAATATTAGAAGATTTTTCAAATGCTTTATCTTTGTATGTTCCTATTTCAATTTTTTATTATGGATTGGAAGTTGAAGTAGTTGAGAAACTGCCTCTTGAAACTTCAAGCTCTTTTGATGAAAAGAATTTAATCTCTTTTTCTCCAAGTTCACTAAAAGAAATAGAAGATGAAGATAGTATAGATTTTTATAATGCTTTTAAATCTTGTGAAGTTTCTAAAGGTTTTGAAGATGCAACTTTTATTTTTGAAAATCAAAAAGTAAAATCAGATAAAAAACTTTTTGAAAAATTAAGCTCTTTAATAAATGAAGATAAAAAGATAAAGATAAAGACTTTAAGTGGAACTTTTGTATTCTCAAAAGTAGAAAATATAGACAAAAGCAGTGAACTTTTAGTTGTAAATTTAGAAAATATAAGTAGCTTAGTTGTAGAGGATATTAATTCAATCGTTGCACTTGCAACTATTGAAAAACCAAAGATAGAGTTTAGAATTAATGAGATTTATAGATTAAAAAATAAGATTGATAAAAAAAGTATAGATATAAGATATTCAAATGATTTAACACTATATTTACTAACTCTTGAGCTAAAAAAATTAAAGATTGATTTTTTAAATATTGAAAATGAAGATGCAAGTTTTGACTATTTTTTAGATGTAAAAAGTAAAAATAGTATAAAGCTTGATATTCCAAAAATATTATGTTTTGATAATAAAAAACTTGTTTTAGAATCCAACTCATATCCAAAAAAGCTAGATATAGTTTTTCATAAATTTCAAGAAAAAGACAAATCTCAGTTTATGACAGTTTTGGCAGAGAGTGAACTGTTTGAAAAATCTATTATAAATTTTTATATTAGCTTTTCAAACAAAAATAAAATCTCTTACTACTCAAAAAATGGTTTAGTTGATATTTTAGAAGATTTATATATTCCAAGTTCAATAGAGGAGATTTTTGAATCTATAAAAAAAGATATAAAGGGTGAAAAGCTTCTAAAAAACTATAAAAATAAGTTTGAAAATATTTACAATAAAGCATTAAATACAAAGATAGATTTTCTTGAAAAAACATTTTTTACATATTTTAAAATAGCAAAAATTATACTAGACTTTGAAGAAGATATTATTTTAAATGCTTCAAACTCTTTGCTTGAAAAAGGACCTAGAATTGATTATAAAATTTTTGACGACAAAAAAGTTTTTAATAGAAAATTTGATTATCTACCACTTATAAAATCAGCTATGAGTTTTAAGTTAGCAGGAGTTGATGAACAAACAATTAGTTTGGGTTTTATTGAAAGTTTTGCCCACTTTATAGCAAATGAGATTGATAATTTACACGGTAATTATGAACTAGATGGTGTTAGTTTATGTGGAGATATGTTTGCAAATATTAGATTCAATCAACTTGTTGAAAAAAGCATAACAAAAAACTTCAAAATCTACTACAACAAAGAGTTTGTAATTCAAAAATAGGTATAAAATTTTATGATAAATCAAAAAATATCTATTTTTGGACTTGTTCAAGGTGTTGGTTTTCGACCATTTATCTATAATCTAGCAATAAAATATAATACAAAAGGCTGGATTAAAAATGATGAAAATGGAGTTGAGATTCAAGCTTTTGCCAAAAAAGAAGATTTAATAGAGTTTATAAAAGAGATTAGATTAAATCCCCCAACTTTAGCCAAAATATTTGATATAAAGATTGAAAATTTAGAGTTTAAAGAGTATGATAAATTTGAAATTAAAAAAAGTTCAAATTCAAATATTAAAAATAAAAGTGCCCTTATTTATCCTGATATATCAATTTGCGAAGATTGTATAAAAGATATTTTTGATAAAAGTAGTTTTAGATATAACTATGCTTTGACAAATTGTACAAATTGTGGACCAAGATACTCAATAATCAAAGATATTCCTTATGATAGAGTAAATACTTCTTTAAAAGAGTTTAGCTTATGTAAAAATTGTCAAGATGAGTTTGAAAATCCAAAAAATAGAAGGTATCATGCACAAGCAATCTCTTGTGAAGAGTGTGGACCAACTACTTTTTTATATGATAAAAATCAAAATTTAATATCTAAAAAAATAGATGCTATAAATCAAGCATCAAACTATATAAAAGATGGAAAAATTTTAGCTATCAAGGGTATATCAGGTTTTCATATTGTTTGTGATGCTACAAACTCAAAAGCAATAGAAAAAATAA
>LFRM01218042.1_pt1 | contig 10082 bp, 6 predicted proteins | sample 618341 | NCBI WGS metagenome assembly LFRM01 (sample SAMN03654438, study PRJNA283298) | anaerobic digester metagenome | isolation source: pool of bioreactors CSTR01a, CSTR02a, and CSTR03a thermophilic anaerobic... | place: Denmark: Kgs. Lyngby | collected 2014-05-21 | reverse complement strand
CAGGCGTTCTAACACCCGACGATATCTATGTATGTGATGTTTGCGATTCCATTACCAAACCATTCGCTGAGCTCGGATGTCATATTGTTAAAACCAACGAGGAGCTGGGCAATTCCTCAGATATTGTAATAATGGCGATAAAACCTCAGTATGCTCAATCAGCTCTCAAAGAGCTCGGCAATTCTCTGGATGGCAAAGCAGCTATTTCAATAATGGCAGGCCTTAAGACTCAAACTATAAGAGAAATGACAGGTGGAAATTTCAGACTTCTAAGACTTATGCCTAACACCCCTTCTTTGGTCGGTGCCGGTGCATTTGCTCTTGACTCGGATACAGATTTAACCGATGAAGAAAAAAAGTTTGCTGAAGAATTGTTTTCATCAATGGGCATAGTAGAATGGATGTCCGAAAAGCTTATTGATACCGCTTGCGGACTTTCAGGTGCAGGTCCTGCATACATCTACCTCGTAATAGAAGCATTGGCAGATGGCGGAGTGCTTAAAGGACTTCCTAGAGCAACGGCACAAAGGTTAGCTGCACAGACTGTTCTCGGTGCTGCAAAAATGGTCATAGAAACCGGTGAACACCCAGGCGTTCTCAAAGACCAAGTTTGTTCTCCGGGAGGAAACACCATCGTGGGTATAAAGACATTAGAAGAACATGGTGTGCGAGGCGCCTTCATTGACACAGTAACTAAATCCACCGAGAAAGCTCAAGAACTTGGCAAGTCCAAATAGTTATCCCATCATATGCCCAATTTGCATATGATGTAATATAAAGGCGAGGCATTGCCTCGCCATTTACTTTGCTTAAATATTATAATTCTAATTAAAGAACGCACCTGCTCCATAGGTTATCGTGGTCACAATAATTCCAGCCAAAACAACTCCAATTCCAATAGCTGGCAGGGCCCTTGTAAGCCTCATATTAAGCATTGCCGCTACGAGAGCTCCTGTCCATGCCCCTGTTCCCGGCAAAGGTATTGCAACAAGTATCATTAATCCCCAAAATTCTGATCTGAGAACAACATCCTTATTCTTATCTGCTTTTTCCTCAAGACGCTTTACCATTTTGCTTAGCCATTCACTCTTTGTCTGAAGCCACTCAAATACTTTTCTGGTAAATATTACAAGAAAAGGTATTGGGACAAGGTTACCTATTACAGACAATATAAACGACGTCTGAATACTCAACCCGGATAAAACCCCAAACGGAATCGCTCCTCTTAACTCAACTACAGGAATCATCGCCATAAAGAAAGCCATAAGCGCTTCTTTTAACATAATATCACCGCTTTAATTTGACCCTTCTACCCTTCCACCAAGAATGCTCTGTATCCCTTATAAGCTTCATACAAATCGGATTTGCTTATTGCCTCCCAAGGTGCGTGCATTGATAGGACAGCAATACCACTGTCAATAACCTGCATCCCATATAGAGACAATATATATGCTATTGTTCCGCCTCCACCGACATCCACTTTACCCAGTTCTGCCGACTGATATGCGACTCCGTGCTTATCCATTATCCTTCTCAGATCGGCAAGATATTCTGCGTTCGCATCATTTGAGCCCATTTTACCTCCAGACCCAGTGAACTTACAAAACACCATTCCATGTCCAAACTTAGAAGCATTTGCTTTATCAAAACTATCTGCGTACAGAGGATCGAAAGCCGCGTTTACATCTGAAGAAAGCATTCTACTGTTTCTGAGTGTTCTCGAAAGATTAATTTCAGTACAGCATCCCATTCTATCCAGAACTTCTCTAATTGTATATTCAAAGAATCTGGATTCCATGCCGGTCGCACCAACACTTCCAATTTCTTCTTTATCGACAAACAGTCCACAGGAAGTTTTTTCCGGATTTTCAACTCCGAGCATTGCAATAGCTGAAGGGTATGCACAGCATCTGTCATCGTGTCCATATGCAAGAATCATACTCTTATCAAAGCCGGCCTCTCTCGCTTTTCCTGCAGGAACAACCTCAATCTCCGCCGATACGAAATCCTCTTCCTCAATATCGTATGTCTCCTTGAGAAGTTTAAGAAGTGCAGCCTTGACCTGATCCTTCTCTTCTCCTTTTAAAGGTTTGGAAGCAACAACAACATCAAGATCCTCACCTTCAACAACTGTACTTGCTTCTTTCTTCATCTGTTTATCTGACAAATGAACAAGAAGATCGCTTATAAAGAAAACCGGATCGTCTTCCTTCTCTCCGATTGCAAGGTTTATCTTGGTACCGTCTTTCTTGACAACAACACCGTGAAGAGCCATAGGGATAGTTACCCACTGGTACTTCTTGATGCCGCCATAATAATGAGTGTTTAGATATACAAACTCTTCCGATTCATACAAAGGATTCTGTTTAACATCAAGCCTTGGTGAATCAAGATGTGCTCCGAGGATATTCATCCCATCGTTAACAATGTCTTTACCAATATTCAAAAGCATAACAGCTTTATCCATGTTGACTGCGTAAACCTTACTTCCAACCTCAAGAGTTTCGTTGCTATCGATAACATCCTGAAGATTTTTATATCCTTTTGCCTTTGCCATATCAACAATGAGGGATGTACATTCTCGTTCTGTCTTTCCGTTATTTAGGAATTCCATATAGTCCTTGCTAAGAGATTCAATAGCTTTTAAATCATTATCTGTATATGTAGTCCATGCATTTTCGTTTAACATTATCTCCTCCATAAGTCCAATCACTAATTTTCAATCTAAATAAAGATTATAACACGCAGAGTATNNTTTTCATTATTTACACAGAAAGGACAGATATCTTTATGAATTTTCCATCCTTCCCTATCTCGGGAGATACAATAGGAATATGTGCACCCAGCGCAGGTGTAGGTCATAAAATTGAATCATTTGATCTATCTGTTTCACGCATCAAAGAGTGCGGATTCAATATCAAAGAAACACAAAGCGTCAGAAACGATGCCTCCCCTTCTGCTTCATCAAGTATTCGTGGATCTGAGTTTAACAGTATATGGGCTGATAAAAATGTTTCCGTTATCCTTTCAGCAACAGGAGGTGACTTTAACTTTGATATGCTTCCTTACATTAACATCGAAGCAATCTCCTCTAGACCGAAGTGGTTCGCAGGATATTCGGATCCAACCTTTATAGAGATGCTTATTACGACAAAACTGGACATAGCAACTATATACGGATTCAATGCCGGGGGCTTTGACTGGCCAAGCTTACATGAATTCCAAAAAAACTCTCTCGACATACTCAAAGGTAACCTAGTAACTCAACACTCTTATGATTATTATGATTCAAGTAAGGAGTTTTCTGAGAATATTCTAATGGACACCCCTGTTAAATGGGAGCTTTTCACACCTGATAACAATAATTCTCTACATGTTACAGGAAGACTTATAGGTGGGTGTACTGAAGTAATCGATTCGATAATAGGAACACCATACGAAGATTTCAAGGGATTTATAAATAGATATCAAAACGACGGTTTGATATGGTTCTTCGATACCTTCGACTCAAACGCAATCTCTCTTTACCTTAAAATATTCAAAATGAGAAGCATAGGTCTCTTTGAACATGCTAAAGCAATAGTTTTCGGTCGAGTGATGTTCACAAGCGGCTCAACTGACGAAGAATATATTGAGCTTCTGCAAAGAGTTCTCCCCGACATTCCATTCATATGGGGAGCCGACATCGGACACACTAAACCCTCATTGACACTTATAAATGGGGCAATCGGACATTTGAAAATGTCCGATACAGCAGCCACAATTGAAATGGAGTTGCGTTAGGGAGTAAATTTATGCCTAAAAAGGATATTTCGTAGCCGGCACTTAGCGAATGTGTATTAACAGAAAAATTACTGCAAAAAATACATAATTAACCGCTCAACTCATTGAATTATGAATGAAAGTTGGCTATAATATATCGGTAATAATTATTTTCACTATGCATCTTGATAAGTGATGTCTTTTTTGTGGCATTTTTTATTTTTGAAGCATACTAAGGAGGTTAATCAAAATGAATATGGCAATTCTTGTGCCAATCGCTGCTGTTGTTGGACTCATCGTTGCATACGCACTTGCATCATGGATTTCAAAGCTCGAGGCCGGCAACGACAGAATGAAAGAAATTTCAAGCTATATCAGTGAAGGAGCTATGGCNNNGGTATCGCTATCAGCTGGAAGACAGCTGTACTCTATGTTTTTGGAGCACTTCTATCCGTGCTTGCAGGCTTCTTCGGTATGAAGGTTGCAACAAAAGGTAATGTAAGAACAGCAAATGCTGCTATGGAAAGCGGTATGCCTAAGGCTCTCAAAGTTGCATTCAGATCAGGTGCTGTTATGGGACTGTGCGTTTCCGGTCTTGGACTTCTCGGACTTGGAATTATCTTTGTTACGCTAGACCTTGCAACTGTAATGGAATGTGCAACAGGCTTTGGTCTTGGAGCATCATCAATGGCTCTCTTCGGACGAGTCGGTGGCGGTATCTATACAAAGGCTGCTGATGTAGGTGCTGACCTTGTTGGCAAGGTTGAGGCCGGAATCCCTGAGGACGATCCTCGTAATCCTGCTGTTATCGCAGATAACGTTGGTGACAATGTAGGAGACGTTGCCGGAATGGGCTCTGACCTATTCGAGTCTTATGTAGGATCTATGATTTCTGCTATTACACTTTCTGCAGTTGCTGCTGCTGCATCTAATGGAGCATTTGACCAGACAACAGCTGCGCTCTTCCCATTACTTCTTTCTGCAATTGGTCTTCTTGCATCTGTTGTAGGAATTCTTTTCGTAAGAGGCAAAGACGGAGTTGACCCTTCTTCTTCACTCAATATGGGAACTTACGTATCAGGTATTGTGGTAATTATCTCCGCATTCATTCTTTCCAAGGTAATGCTTGGAGGAATAAGCTATGCGCTTGCAATAATTTCAGGACTTGTCGTAGGAATTGCTATTGGTAAGGTCACAGAAATTTATACATCGGAACAATATAAATCAGTTCAGAGAATCGCAGATGAATCTCTTACAGGTCCGGCAACAACAATTATTTCCGGACTTGGGGTAGGAATGCTCTCAACGCTATGGCCTATTGTTTTCATATGTATAGGAATCTATGTATCATTCCAGGTTGCAGGTATTTACGGAATAGCTCTTGCAGCTGTAGGAATGCTTTCCACAACAGGTATGACAGTTGCTGTTGACGCTTATGGCCCTGTTTCAGATAACGCAGGTGGAATCGCTGAAATGTCTGATCTCCCTGAAAACGTTCGTGATATCACAGATCGACTCGATGCAGTTGGAAATACCACAGCTGCTATTGGTAAGGGATTTGCCATTGGTTCAGCTGCACTTACGGCTCTTGCATTATTCGTATCCTATGCAGAAGTTGCAGGACTTACACGTGAAGGCGTAGACCTGTTAAATCCACTGGTAATCATCGGACTCTTCATTGGCGCTATGCTTCCTTTCCTCTTCTCTGCTCTTACTATGAATTCTGTAGGCAAGGCTGCTAACCAGATGATCGAAGAAGTAAGAAGACAATTCAGAGAGCACAAAGGCATCATGGAAGGAACACAGAAGCCTGATTATGCAAGATGCGTTGAAATTTCAACAGGTGCTGCTCTTAAAGAAATGATCATTCCGGGACTTATCGCAATCATTGCTCCTCTTGCTGTAGGAATCGTTCTTGGTGTTCATGCTCTCGGAGGAATGCTTGCAGGCTCCCTTTCATCAGGAGTACTTCTTGCAATCATGATGGCTAATGCCGGCGGTGCATGGGACAACGCTAAGAAATTTATCGAATCCGGGCAGCACGGTGGCAAAGGTTCTGAAGCTCATAAAGCTGCAGTTGTTGGAGATACAGTCGGTGACCCATTCAAGGATACATCCGGCCCTTCAATTAACATCCTAATTAAGCTTATGACAATCGTTGCGCTTGTATTCGCTCCACTTTTCGTACAGATTGGTGGACTATTGTAATCCAAATTATTCACAATATACGCATTAGCAATAAAACAGGGTTCTCGAGTGAACCCTGTTTTTTTTATTATCTAATATAGTTATACATTAAAGATACCTTGTCTTTAGAACAACCCTAACACCTTTTGCTTTATTAAAATAAGAGCAGAGAATTTATCTCTGCTCTTATATATTTTCTTGAAAGTGCTATTTCTATATTAGCCTTTTCTTCTTTCTTCAACTGCGGCCTGTGCTGCTGACAGTCTTGCGATAGGTACTCTGAATGGTGAGCAAGATACATAATTCAGTCCTACATTGTGGCAGAAATGAATTGACGATGGATCTCCGCCATGCTCTCCGCATATTCCGAGTTTAATATTCGGTCTCGTTTTTCTTCCGCCTTCAACGGCCATGCTGACTAACTTTCCAATTCCCTTTGTATCTATTGACTGGAAAGGATCGGCATCGAGGATTCCCTTTTCAACATATTCCTTAATAATCTCACCTGTATCATCTCTTGAGAATCCAAATCCCATCTGCGTCAGGTCGTTGGTACCGAATGAGAAGAATTCTGCTTCCTCGGCAATCTCATCAGCTGTAAGTGCGGCTCTTGGAATTTCTATCATTGTCCCAACCATGTACTTCATATCATCACCTGATTCTGCAATCAGCTTATCTGCTACCTCAACGATTGTTTTCTTGACAAACTCAAGCTCTTTTAGTTCTCCGATAAGAGGAACCATGATTTCAGGTACGATATCTAATCCATCTTCTTTACGAACTTGAAGTGCTGCGGAGATAATTGCCTCTGTCTGCATCTCTGCAATTTCAGGATATGTTACAGCCAGTCTACATCCACGGTGTCCAAGCATCGGATTAAACTCATGAAGCTCAGTAGTCTTATTGACAATTTTATCATGAGGTATATTAAACTGCTCTGAAAGATAGTTAATATCCACTTCATTCTTAGGAAGGAACTCATGTAGAGGTGGATCTAAGAGTCTTATTGTTACAGGAAGCTCGCCCATTACCTTAAATATTCCAATAAAGTCATTCTTCTGATAAGGAAGTAGTCCTTCAAGAGCTTCTCTTCTTTCCTCTTCTGTATCAGCAAGAATCATTCTCCTGATCTTAGGAATTCTATCCTCTTCGAAAAACATATGCTCTGTTCTACAAAGTCCGATTCCTTCTGCACCAAAGTCTATAGCCTGCTGTGCATCTCTTGGATTATCAGCATTTGTTCTTACCCTGAGAGTTCTCAGCTCATCTGCCCACTCCATTATTGTTCCAAAATCGCCTGAAAGTTCAGGTGAAACGGTATTGACAGCTTCTGCATATACGCTCCCATCTGTACCGTTAAGGGATATATTGAACCCTTCTTCGTAAACTTTACCACCTACAGTAAGAGTTTTTGCTGTATCATTAACGATGATTTCCTTGCAGCCTGCTACGCAGCATTTTCCCATACCTCTTGCAACTACAGCAGCATGTGATGTCATTCCACCACGAGCTGTTAGAATTCCTTCAGCGGCAGCCATTCCCGCAAGGTCCTCAGGGCTGGTTTCTTCTCTTACGAGAATAACCTTCTTGCCTTCAGCACTGGCTTTTGCAGCATCTTCTGCAGTGAAGTATATCTCTCCTGTTGCGGCTCCCGGAGATGCTGGAAGACCCTTTGCAACAGGTGTTAATTTAACAAGGTCTTTAGGATCAAACGTAGGGTGAAGAAGCTGATTAATTTGACTTGGCTCTATCCTCATTACAGCTGTTTCGGTATCGATCAAATCCTCATTTACAAGATCTACCGCTACTTTTACTGCAGCTGCAGCTGTTCTTTTACCATTACGTGTCTGAAGCATATACAGCTTGCGATCCTCAACTGTGAACTCCATATCTTGCATATCTTTGTAGTGGTTTTCCAAAGCTTTTGATACCTTTGCAAACTGTGAATACACTTCAGGAAATGCTTCTGCCATTTCAGAAATTGGCTGAGGTGTTCTAATTCCCGCTACGACGTCTTCTCCTTGAGCATTTACAAGGAATTCTCCAAAGAGTTCATTCTCTCCGTTAGCAGGATTACGTGTAAATGCAACTCCGGTACCTGAATCGTTACCGCTGTTTCCAAATACCATCGACTGTACATTTACTGCGGTTCCCAAGGAATTAGGTATGTTATTAAGCTTTCTGTAAAGGATAGCCCTGTCATTATTCCATGATTTGAATACGGCCTGAATTGCTTCAAGAAGCTGTTCCTTTGGATCCTGAGGAAAGTCTCTCCCAAGCTCATTCTTAACCAGCTTCTTATATTCGATAATTATCTCTTTGAGATCTTCAGTATTAAGATCAACGTCGACCTCAGCTCCTACTTTTTTCTTTTGTCCATCAAAGATTTCATCGAATTTAGCTTTCTTAATCTCCATCACGACATCGCCGAACATCTGAATAAATCTTCTGTAACTGTCGTAAGCAAACCTTTCGTTCTCTGTCTTTTTTGCAAGCCCCTCTACAGATACATCGTTAAGTCCAAGGTTAAGAATTGTGTCCATCATTCCAGGCATAGATACAGGTGCACCGGATCTTACTGATACAAGAAGTGGGTTTTCATTATCTTCAAATTTTTTGCCCATCACTTCTTCCAGTTCTGCCAAATGTTCCCATATCTCATCAACAATTACTTGATCAAGCTTATCGCCATCATCATTGTACTTCTTGCATGCATCTGTCGTGATAGTGAATCCGAATGGAACCGGAAGACCTATATTGGTCATTTCAGCAAGGTTTGCCCCCTTACCGCCCAGCAGATTCTTCATTTCTTTTGTTCCCTCGTTAAACGAATAAACATACTTTGCCATAACTTCTTTCTCCTTTAAAAATTAGAACTTTAATTTATTTTCAATATAAGCTCTGACTTCTGATATAGGTACTCTGACTTGTTCCATAGTATCTCTATCTCTAATAGTAACAGCATTGTCAGCTTCAGTATCGAAATCTACACATATACTGAACGGTGTGCCGATTTCATCTTCTCTTCTATATCTCTTTCCTATTGATCCTGATACGTCATACTCAACCATAAAGTATTTACTTAGCTCTTCGTATACCTCTATAGCTATAGGTTCAAGTTTTTTTGAAAGTGGCAGTACAGCTGCCTTGTATGGTGCTAACGCCGGATGAAGTCTTAGTACATTACGACTATCTTCTTTGCCATTAGAGTCAACCAGTTTCTCTTCATCATATGCATCCACAAGGAACGCCAGGAGCATACGTTCGACACCGACGGATGGTTCAATGCAATAAGGAACATATCTTTGATTTGTCTCAGGATCTAGATAGCTCATATCTTCACCCGAGTGGTTCTGATGCGCCATAAGATCATAGTCCGTTCTCGACGCAACACCCCAAAGCTCTCCCCATCCGAATGGATACAAATACTCTATGTCAGTTGTTGCATTACTGTAGTGTGAAAGTTCTTCCTTAGTATGATCTCTCATCCTTGTGTATTCTTCCTTGAGTCCAAGCGATGTTAAGAAATCCGCACAATATTTCTTCCAATATGCAAACCATTCAAGTTCAGTTCCCGGCTTACAGAAAAACTCAAGCTCCATTTGCTCAAATTCTCTTACTCTGAATATGAAGTTGCCCGGAGTTATTTCATTACGAAATGATTTGCCAACCTGAGCTATACCAAACGGAACTTTTCTTCTCGACGTTCTCTGAACATTTTTGAAATTTACGAATATACCCTGAGCAGTTTCAGGTCTCATAAATATTTCGTTTTGAGAATCAGAGGTTACTCCTTGGAATGTCTTAAACATAAGATTAAACTGTCTAATACCTGTAAAGTCTGACTTACCGCAAGCAGGACATTTTACTTTATTTTCACTGATGAATTTCTCCATCTTATCGTTAGACCATCCATCTACGATTTCTTCAATGCCTTTTTTATCTAGATAATCTTCAATTATTTTATCAGCTCTGTACCTAGTATTACAGCCCTTGCAATCAATCAGAGGATCACTAAATCCACCCACATGCCCGGACGCAACCCAAGTCTGTGGGTTCATCAAAATTGCTGAATCAAGTCCTACATTATATTTGGATTCTTGTACAAATTTGCGTTTCCATGCATCTTTAAT
>LFRM01282955.1_pt1 | contig 10083 bp, 11 predicted proteins | sample 618341 | NCBI WGS metagenome assembly LFRM01 (sample SAMN03654438, study PRJNA283298) | anaerobic digester metagenome | isolation source: pool of bioreactors CSTR01a, CSTR02a, and CSTR03a thermophilic anaerobic... | place: Denmark: Kgs. Lyngby | collected 2014-05-21 | reverse complement strand
GATTCGAACCCGCGACTTCGACCTTGGCAAGGTCGCACTCTACCACTGAGTTATTCCCGCATATGGTGCCTCAGGGCGGAATTGAACCGCCGACACGTGGATTTTCAGTCCACTGCTCTACCAACTGAGCTACCGAGGCAAATGGCGGAACTGACGGGAGTTGAACCCGCGATCTCCGGCGTGACAGGCCGGCATGTTAGACCACTACACCACAGTTCCGTATTTGGTGGGCGGTACAAGGCTCGAACTTGTGACCCCCTGCTTGTAAGGCAGGTGCTCTCCCAGCTGAGCTAACCGCCCATATTAATGACCCGGCAAGAAAATAGTATAAACTATTATCGCCGATAAGTCAAGTCAGACATTATACAAAAACCCTAACAGTGTTGAAATTATACCATGCCGGTATTTTTTAGTCAAACACGTGTAGTTCCGAAAAATCGGGGAAGAATAAAAAAAACAAGCATAAACAGGAGAAAAAAATGAACTCAAAAGACAAAGAAAAACGGGACTTGAAGAAGGAAGCTTTCCAACCTATCAATCCCAATGTCCGGCCTTCTGCGGCTTTGGCCAGGGAAAGGTTCAAACGTGCCCTATCCCTCAACCCTGCCGAATCACCTGAGGAAGAGTCACTCAGGGAATCATTAACGGAATATGAAAAACACTAACTTAATATAGAAAATCTCAATCAAGGTGCTCCAGCATGTAAGACTCACGGATAATAGACCTGGTATGCTTAAAAATACCGTAACATAACAGCCCCAAAAGCATATTTACTACTGCTGCAATAAAATACAGATAGAGCATCCAATCCTGCAGCCAGTGCTTCATCAACAAACTTAGAACTGTTAAATATACGCTGACCAGGAAAAAAGCCTGCATCAGCCTTTTGTTTTGCTTTTCCCGTTTCTGCAGGGATACCATTCGTTCTCGTTCCCTTTTCTCTGCCTCTAATTCCTCAGCTTTCTGCGCATCAGGGTAAATGGAATGCCCTGACAAACGAACCCATTCTAAAAGCTTAACCTTATCCACCAGCACTATACGAAGTTCATCCCTAATTGAATTAACATAATCTATTGCCCATTCAGAGAAATTCGAAGTAGTTAAAAAAATTCCCTTTTTCAGACCGGCCTTCTTTAAGTCAGAAGCAAACCTTGATAATTCTTCTTTCCCTACTTCATTCTCCTTCTTGTAACGGTTACAGCGAACTGCTATAGGATAATCCTTGAATTTGCCTACTAAATCAAATTTGTAATACAAGCTGCCGTCAGGACAAGGTTGGATCTCAGTAAAACCGTTAAGCCTGTTCAGTACCTGTGCCATTAAAATATTGAATTCGGTTGTAGGCTCCATCTTCATAATTTGTTCATAAGTATAGGTGCGCACAGAATAGTTTCTCATATCCTCGGAGTAGCGGCGTTCCCGCGCTATTTCGGTTCTGCGCAGGACAAAGTGCAACAGGAAAGTCCCTTTTGCAGCGAATATCAGTGTCCAGGCAAGGGATAATTTCAAAGACATAAAAAATGCCAGCACAAAAAACACCAGTACTCTAATAGCTATATAATCTATTTTTTTTGCCAGCGGACTTCGTTCATCCTCCTTCGGAGGAATGAAATCGTTATCTCTAAAGTCTTTGGAGACAAGGCTTTTAAAAAAATCTACAACCCCATCCTTTACCCTGATATAATTTTTCGCCATAAATTACCACCTCCCTAGACACAATTATGTAACTAATTAAAGTTTTATATACCTGTTTTGACAATTAACTGCAGTACTTCCACTTTAATCACATCTCATTAGTCACATATTGATTTGGAAATTGCGCAACCTTTACTTAAAGGTTTCCTAAAAAACTTTATGGAGGCAATTCAATGAGCCGCTTTATGTTTATCCCTAAACGTGTTTACTTCGAACCAGAAGCATTAAAATACCCCCTGGGGCAAAAACTGCACTCATACTTTTCTTCTCAAAATATACCAATATTGCAGACTACTTCTCACAACCGGGTAACCGGAATTCCCGGTTCTACCCCTGCGGAAGGATACAGGGAAGCAAAAGACACACTGGTTGTTGGTGTGAGAAAAAGCAAGGATTTCCAAACCTGCAAGCCATCCGCCCATTATCAACTTCCCATTGCTACCAGCTGCCCGGGAAAATGCGAATACTGCTACCTGCAAACTACACTTGGGAAAAAACCTTACCTTCGGGTCTATGTCAACCTTGATGACATCCTCAAACAGGCCGAAAGATATATTGAAGAGCGCAAACCTGATATAACGATGTTCGAAGGTTCGGCTACATCCGATCCAATTCCCGTTGAGCCCTATACCCATTCCATGGCCAAGACGATTGAGTTCTTTGGCAGACAGGAATATGCCCGCATCAGCTTCGTCAGCAAGTTTACAAATATTGACAGCCTCCTTGACCTGGAGCATAACAAGCACACTCATATGAGATTCAGCATCAATCTTCCGGACTTCATAAGAAAGTACGAACACTCTACACCAAGCCTTGAAGAAAGACTGCAGGCAACCCGGGAGATTGTTGAGGCAGGCTATCCTTCAGGACTTATGATTGCCCCCATTTTCCTTGAAACAGGCTGGCAGGAGGACTATGGCAGCCTCCTGCGTACAATAAAAGAAACCGTACCGGTACCGGACGGCTTCACTTTTGAATTGATTACCCACCGTTTTACTGCCAGGGCTAAGAAGAATATCCTGGACATATACCCCGGCACAGAACTTCCCATGGAAGAAAGCACAAGAAGATTCAAGTTCGGGCAGTTCGGCTACGGAAAGTATCTTTACCCCAAAGAAGTAACAGATGAAGCAAAAAACTTTTTTGAAAAAGAAATTAGCGATCTATTCCCCAAGGCAAAGATAAAATACTTCGTTTAATAACTTACCGGGTAAGTTTCTTTACGATGTCCACAGCAGACACCGCATCCTGTCCGTAACCATCGGCACCAATTTCATCAGCATAACGTTGGGTCACTGCAGCCCCTCCCACCACTACTTTAACAGGCAGGTTATCTCTCTTTGCAATTGAAACGATTTCCTCCATCCGTGGCATAGTGGTAGTCATCAGTGCGCTTAAGCCAATTACTTCTGCCCGGTGTTTTATTGCTGCCTCAATAATCCTTTCATTACTAACGTTTTTACCCAGGTCAACAACTTCAAACCCGTGATTGCGGAGCATAACAGAAACTATATTCTTCCCAATGTCATGAATGTCTCCTTTTACGGTAGCGATTATCACTGTTGCCCTTTTTTCCATACTGCTTTTATCAAGCTCAGGCTTAAGCCGTGAAAAAGCAGCCTCCATTGTATCAGCAGCAAGCATCAGTTGGGGAAGAAAATACTCACCCCTGCCATACTTGTCCCCAACGATTTCTATGCCTTTGATCAAATACTTATTGAGGAGCTCCAGGGGATCAAACCCTTGAGCCAGGTAGTCCTCAAGCAGGGGGACAATTCCTTCCTTGCCACCCCTGACTATTATCTCCGTAAGAGGGTGTAATGAGGAGACAGACACAGGCTCCTGCTCCCTGTAATTTTTTCCTTCGTTCTTTTCACTCCTGTCTGCACAATATGCAATATAGTTTTCAGCACCTGCGTCCCTGCCGGCAAGTACAACGGAAGCCCTAAAAGAATCGACCATCCTTACGTCAAGTGGATTTATTATTGCTGCATCCAATCCCCTGCTTAGAGCCGCAGCTAAAAAAGCACTGTTAAGGTTAGATCTTTCCGGTAAACCAAAAGAAATATTGGATACTCCCAAAACTGTTGGGACCCCGAATTTTTTACGAACTGCTTCAACAGATTGCAATGTTATGCCCGGTGCCTGTGGATCAGTACTGGCTGTAAGGGTTAAACAGTCCACAATCACATTCTCCCGTGGAATGCCATATTCCTGAGCACGAAGGAGAATTTTTTCTGCAACTGCCATCCTACCTTCAACAGATTTGGGGATACCCTTCTCATCCATACAGAGAGCCACTACAGCAGCACCGTAACGCTTTACCAAAGGCAATATTTTCTCTAATACTGTGTCATCCCCATTAACAGAATTAACCAATGCCTTTCCATGGTATATTTTTAAACCTGCCTCCAAGGCTGATGGATTAGGGCTGTCTAAAGATAAAGGAACAGGAACAAGGTTCTGGACTGCGGTCACCGCTCTCTCCATGGCAGCAGGCTCATCAGTTCCGGGAACCGCAACGTTTATGTCCAGTACATCGGCACCGTTTTTAACCTGGGCAAGCGCTTCAGATTTTAGCAGGGAAGTTTCTCCCCGGCTTATCTCCCCGGCAAGTTCTTTCTTTCCAGTGGGGTTTATTCGTTCCCCAATTATTACAGGGGAAAAGTCTTTCCCCATCTTCACTGTTTGAAATCTGCTGGTTATTCTCAAAGGGAAATATGTTTTTCGCTGTACAGGTTTACGGGAAGAAATTGCCTGAGAAATTGCACGGGTATGCAGCGGTGTACTGCCGCAGCATGAACCTATCATTTCAGCCCCCAGAGATGCAAAACGTTCCGCAAATGCAGCCATTGATTCTGGTGTTTCCCTGTAAACGGTCCTGCCGTTCTCCAGTTCGGGCAGGCCGGCATTTGGCTCTACCAGAACCGGCAGGTTTGTAGACTGACAAAGCTTGGCAACAACAGGCAGCAACTGTGCCGGTCCTCCGGAGCAGTTCACTCCGATAGCATCTGCCCCCATACTTTCCAATACTACAGCGGCGGTCTCAGGATCAGTCCCTGTCAGAGTCCTGTTGTCTTCGTTATAGGTCATACTGGCAATCACAGGAACATCGCCGGCATCCTTGGCAGCCAGCAAAGCAGCCCTGATTTCTCCCAGATCAGCCATAGTCTCCAAAATTATCGCATCTACTCCGGCACCAACCAGGACTTTTGCCTGTTCAAGATACACTTCGTATGCCTCATCAAAGGATAAATCCCCCAGGGGTTCCACAAAGGACCCTGTTGGCCCGATTGACCCAACAACATACCCTTGACTACCAACGGCATTCCTGGCTAACCTTACTCCCATTTCGTTGACCTTTGATACCAGGTGACCAAAACCGTACTGGGAAAGCTTCTTCCTGCTTCCTCCAAAAGTATTAGTCGTTACTGCATCAGCTCCTGCTTCTCTGTACTGCCGGTGCAGCTGCTCAATTATTTCGGGCCGCTCCATATTCCAAATTTCCGGGGGAACATCATCAGGCAACCCTTTCTTCTGCAGCTCCCTTCCCATTGCCCCGTCAAAAACCAGAACTTTATTTTTTATGTAATCTAAAATATGAACCATTTTTCCGCTCCCCCTTAAACATCTTTAGGAACCCAGCCAATAGCTGCAAAAACCGACTTTCTGGGCAGCAATTGACAGCTGGGAAGAACTTCAATGCCAATTTTTTCGGCTTTCAGCGCTTCGCCAATATGCCTGTTTCCTTCAACGGCCCAAAGAGGATAACCGGGGCTAACCCGGTGCAAAGTGCGAAAACCCTGTTTCTCCGCCTCCCGCCTCACCAGAGTATCAACCCAGGACACAACCTGCTCAACTGCATCGGAACCAACGGCATCCAGTACAACTGCCCTGCTGGAATCTTGTTCACTAAACAGGCGCTCAATCTCCCTGTCAATATTTGCCCCAATTGTAGCCGCTACCAGTGAAACCTTTGAACATGGGGACATAAATTCAGCAATACCGCTTCCCAGCAGCTCCAAACCGGTACCTGAAAAAACTATTTTATTAGGATAGACCCTTTCAATATTTAGGGTCTCGAACAATGCAGCAGGTTCAAGGATCAGCCTTGCGGCATCAATGGCTTCCTCCACCAGTGAGTCAATAAACTGACTTTTTTCAGACTTCCGCGGCTTAAAGCCGAGATACCGCAGGATATCCTTTTTGGAACACTCCACAGGTATATTTTTCACAAAAACCATTTTTTGCCCTGCCTTTAATTTATTAGGATTAACTTAAGCCAAAGGAAGCTTTAAGTCAAGTTTTTTAATAGGTGCACTTTTTTTTGGACATAATAGCAAAAGCATATGAGTCAATAAAGCAAGTGTATCTGCCGGCAAAGTTCTCTTACTGACAACGAAATACGCAAGTTAAAAACAGCCCCGGAAAGCCAGCGGGGCTGTTATGTCATTGCCGCAGTCCTCCAATCATGGACTGCTAATATTACGATAATCATTTTTCATGGAACTTATTAGCTCCAACGTGTCTTTTTTGTCCTGTTTGCGAACTGCTATTTTCAGCTTCCCTAATGAACTCTCAAAAGACTCAACCCTTTCCCGGGTACGAGGAGTCAGCAGCCTTGCTCTGTCCCTTGCCCACGCATCTTCCAGTTCATTCACGCTTTCCCCTGCCTCCTGCCAGAGCTCCCTGCTGGCATTATCTTCAATCTGGTTCAAAAAATAGACAACTCCCTGGGAGTCTCTAATAGGTTTTTTAGCCGGTGAACACCCACCTATGACCGTAAAGATTAAACACAAGGCGATTGGAAGCAATATCAGTGGAGAAATTTTCTGCATAAGGCTAATCTCCCGGTAATTATCAATTTATAAAATAAAGTACCCCCTCCAACATTAATTTATTCAATTTCCAGGATTTCCACCGGTGAAAAACCGGTAAAGTCTGCCGCAGCAAAAGTATAGGATACACCATCAATCATACCTTCCACGGCGAACCTGTGATCACTGCCATGCATATGTCCGTATACGCACCAGCGGACACCATAAGAAGAAAACAAATGTTTAAAACCAGGATCCAATAATTTATTTTGAAAAGGTGGAAAATGCAGCATAAATATCTTATCTTTGAATCCGTCCTTTTCAGCTTTGCTTAAAGAAATTTCCGTCCGGATGATTTCCCGGGAATAAATTTTTTCATCTGCTTCAGACATTTGGTTGTTAGGTACTATCCATCCCCTCGTACCGCATACAGCTATATCACCCAGGGGTACGTAGTCATTTTGGATTGCCTGAATACCTTCAGGCAGTGCATTTCTAACTTTTGAAATACTCTTCCACCAGTAATCATGATTACCCCGTATAAGCACTTTTTTCCCCGGAAGCTGTGCAATAAACTTAAGGTCTTCCTCCGCTTCCGGCAAATGCATTGCCCAGGATATATCCCCGCAAATAAGTACCCAATCTTTTGGCGCAACCAACTGTCTCCATTTCTCAGCAATCAGCAGGTGGTGGTTCCTCCATTCGGGACCAAAAACATCCATAGGTTTTGAGTTGAAAAAAGAAAGGTGCACATCTGCAAGGGCAAAAATCTTCATTAGAAACACCCTCTAATTATGTATTGAAAAAACAAGGCAAATTAATATAATATAATTAGCATAATCGGGAAGGAAAAAGACAGGCATGGCAATTTCCAAGGATAAGCTGAAAATTAAACCCACTAACAGAGAAATCAAAATATTCTACCAGCTTAAAGAACGCTTTGACAAAATTATCCAGGAACAAGCAGAGATGTACCATTCCTTCCAAAGCTCCCGCGACCCCGCCGAAAGAGAGTTTCTGGCCAAGAGAATTCAGGCTCTTGAAGAAGGCATTATCCACGAAGTAGCCCAGGAAAATAACATGACATTTGATAAGGTGGCAAGGGCTTTTTGTAAAGTGGATCTCTACCTGGAATAAATCTATACATTGAACCTGAAGTTTATAATATCACCGTCTTTTACTATATAATCCTTGCCTTCCAGCCTGTAAAGGCCTTTTTCTTTTGCAATCTTTTCCGACCCACATTCAATAAACTTATCGTAGGCAATTACTTCTGCCCGGATAAAACCGCGCTCAATATCAGAATGAATTTTCCCTGCAGCCTCTTTGGCACAAGTCCCCTGTTTAATAGTCCAAGCCCTGACTTCATCCTTGCCTGCAGTTAAAAATGAAATCAATCCCATAGAAGCGTACACAGCCCGGGCAAGTTTTGCTACTCCTCGCTCCTTAATTCCCATCTCCTCAAGAAACAGCTCCTGCTCTGAAGGATCCAGTTCATTTATTTCTTTTTCCATTTTCACGTTGATTTCAAAAATCTGTGTACCATGCTCCTGTGCCCATTTGTATGTTTCTTCACGTTTTGGATACTTACCGGAAGTCATTTGTTCATCATCCAGGTTAACTGCAATAATCAGCGGCTTAAAAGTAAGGAATTGTATATTCTGCAGGCTTTTCAGTTCTTGCTCGGAAAATTCTCCAGTACTTAAAGGTTTTTCTTCTTCCAGAATTCCTCTGCATTTCTTCATTACCTCATATTCCACATCATTATCCTTGACTCCCTTTTTCCGGGCAGCCTCTATTCTCTCCAACCTTGTTTCTGAAAGCTGCAGGTCAAAAAGAATCAAATCCGTATTTATCGCATCCAAATCACGAACCGGGTCAATACTTCCATCAACATGCCATACTGCTTCATTAGCAAAACTGCGCACCACATGTACTAAAGCATCGACCCTCTGTACTGCATCCAGGAATTCTCTCTCATTCTTTGCAGCCTCGCTGCCTGTAGTTAAACGCTGTCCCGGAATGTCGACTATGTCTACCAGGGCGTACGTAGTTTTCTTAGGCTGATAAATTTCCTCAAGAGAATCAAGACGTTGATCAGGTATTCTTGCAGACCCGGTCTCAATTTCCGTCCCGCTTGTAGTCTTACCCGTCAAAAGACTGAATAATTCTGTCTTGCCAACAGCAGGGAGGCCAATAATCCCACATGAAACAGCCACTATAAATCACCTCTTTAATTATTCTGCTTTGATTGAATGTCTACAATTGTGTGACCAAGTTCTTCAGGCTCAGGCTCCCTCTTCCATAACCTCGAAATTATTATGGTAACCGACAGAGCCAGAAAAAAGCGGCCAAAAAATATTATTATGGGATCAGCTCCTATTGCAACGAAAATTATATTATCATCAAAAAGAGAATGACACATCGCTAAAAACATAATTACTAAATAACAATCACGTTTTGTGAGCCCCCCTGTCCGCACAGATTGAATTATTACCCCGCTCCCATAAGACATACCTAAAAACAAACCTGCCAACAAGGGAAAAGAAGCATTTTTTGATATTCCCAGTAACCTGGTAACAGGAGCGAACACTGAAGCAAACTTATCCAGCAGTTTTAATTCCTCGATAAACTGCATCACAACCATAAGAGGAAAGACTATAACAGCTATTTTCAGCATAGTTGAAAGACTGCCGGTGAAACCTTCGTACAATATGTGCAAAAAGTCCATAAAATACACCTCTTAGCAGGTTCCCTTTCAAAGAACATAATTTAATAATATACCGGCACTTATGGCCAGGCCAATGCGGAGGGCCAGAACAGGCAGTATTTTTACGCCCGCCTTTTTCGTAACAGCCAGTTCCACAAACAGGCTGTGAGAAAAAAGAAGCATTACCGCAATAATTGTGATCTGTTTACCTGTAAGGGATAAAGCTTCAATCGCACCAACTGCAGGATACAGATTCAAAGCATTACCAATCACCAGGGGCAGCGCTGCTTCTCCCGGTAGACCTACATAAGCCATGAAACCTTGACACCACAGGGACAGCATATCCAAAAGAGGACTGTATTTTAGAAATGTAATAATAAAGTAGACAGGGACAATTGCTTTGGCAAGTTCCAGAGTAATTTGAAATCCGCTGGACAATCCCCTGCGAAATATGCGCCAAAACACCCAATTAAACACCTCGCAAAAAATCTAAATAAACATATTCTCAATTCACAGGCTGAAAACCTTTAACAAAAAGCATAAAGAAAAAGCAGCCTTCAAGAGAATACTTGCTGACTGCCTTAACGGTGCAGGGGAGCCGTACCATGTTATATCCATAGCACCATTTAAAGAATTTAGGCAGCGAAATCACAATTCATTATATTGCTAAGTAATATTGATTTCAACAGACCAATATTATTGATGGGGTAAAATTAACAAGCACTTTACAAGCAAGTCCTGAAAATTAACGTTCTCTTGATCCAATTACTCCTTCAACAAACCAGTTAAAGGTTCTGATAGAGTCTGTAAAATAATCTGTGTAAACTCCTTAACCAAAAATGTATAATCAACTTAACGAAA
>LFRM01116621.1_pt1 | contig 10087 bp, 14 predicted proteins | sample 618341 | NCBI WGS metagenome assembly LFRM01 (sample SAMN03654438, study PRJNA283298) | anaerobic digester metagenome | isolation source: pool of bioreactors CSTR01a, CSTR02a, and CSTR03a thermophilic anaerobic... | place: Denmark: Kgs. Lyngby | collected 2014-05-21 | reverse complement strand
CTTTAACCATGCTAAGTCTTCACTCGGCAACTTTACAAAATCTAAACCAGACGCATCTGTGCCTAATCTATAGGCTTTCTCATAACCAGCCTTGAACAATGCCCTTGACCGTGCTATGAACTGGTTCTTTGTAATCTTACCATCAGCAAGTTGCCTTGCCAATCCTTGGAAGTCTTTCCGCATCTCTTCTCTGTATCTAATCCATGCTTTCTTTGCTTTGTCATATGCCAGTTTGTCTGCCCCGGGCTTTAACGCCTGCAAGTACGTAGCTATGATGTTCTTCTCATCTGATGTCTTTCTCCGGCTACCTATACTTTTCGCGTTCACTCTCTTGTGTAAGGGGTCAAACCTTCTCTTGTTATCCAAAGCCTTCTTTACTTTGTCGGGGTCAAGCCCATCCACGTAGGCTTCGTCCATCTGTTCCGGTGCTTGCACCTCATACCAATGTTCTCCTACCTTTATATACAAGGTCTCACCTACGCTCCTTTTCTAAGTTTCTTGCCAGTCTTATGCTCGTACTCCCACTGGACCAGCTCTTCCAGTGCGGACAGTTCTTCCCTCAGCTTGTACCGTAAAATTCTCAACTCTCTGGGCGACAATGTTTCTAACTGTTCCTCATCTGTATCTGTTACTTCAGTATCGTCCGGCTCTGGTATTTCAGCCTGTACATATGCCAAGCCTTCCTCGTCACCTAACTCATTCTTGATTTCTTCAATCTCTTCCTCTGTCATATCTAACAGATTCTTGTAAACCCACTCGGCGCTGACACCAAGACTATTCTTATATATAGTCGCAACTTCAGCTTTAATCTTTTCAAGTTCCCACTGTCTCAACTCGTCCACTGTGGACATTATTGGTAACTTCAGCGTATATGGATTCTCTCTTGGGTCTATCCCTCTGGTAACAAGTACAAAATCAAACAGGTCACGTAACCCACTAATCAGTGCTTGCTGTACTCTTCGGACTGTCTTTGCAAACTGGACATCCAATTCAGTGATAACCGCTCTTGCACGTGTATCCCCTTCGAACCCCATCCAAGCCTTTGGCACTTTCAAACCGGCAAACAGTTTCTTACTGAAGTATTCCACGTCTTCTAACTGTCCAAGGTTACTTGCACCTTCCAGTACTTTTACGTCAGAGCCACTACCGTCTCTCCGGGCTAGGAACAAATCCTCTTCTACTGATAACGGATTGTACTTGAGGTCCAGTTGCCCAGTCTGTGGGTCAATGGTTCTCTTCTTACGCATACTGTTCTTGACTTTACGTAGGTACTCAGCTGTAGCCTCACCCGGCTCAATTCCGCTTACGTCAATCATAAAGGCGAATCTTTGTTGTGCTCTTGTTAGTCTTGCAATAATCAAGCTGTCCTCTATCATAGACAACTGCTTGAACACTTTCCTTATCGGATATAACACGGAACCATCTACACCATAGGTACTGGACCTATCTTTCGTCATCTTGAAGTGAATTACTTGCCACTTCTCGAACTCTGCTACCGTAGTACCGTTATCGTTCACTTGCCGATACGGAGTCTTGGGGTCCAATCTACCCCACTTGTCTTCTATTACCCTCATCTCTTCCGGTGGCAAATGCTTGAGCCTATGAACCTCCAAGTCCGGGTACACCACCAGCTCCTCGAAACAGTCTCCATACTTAACAAGCTGTCTTGCTATAGACCATAACTCAAAGTCTAATTTCAGCCTATCCTTTACCTCGTTCAATATCTCTACTACGGTTTCCGATTCAGAAATTACTTCAATGACCTCATTCGTATCACGGTCTCCGCTTGTGGCATTGTCAGCGTAAATGTCGAGAGCCGAAGCGACTTCTACGGATTCGGTGTCCATACGCTCATATTCTTTATACTTTAACTTTCTCTTGGTTTCAACTGAGGTCTCATCCAAGTACCATGCGTAGGCAGTTCCACGGTCTATACTATCATCAAAACTATATCTGGTTTCAATAGCTGAATCAGTATCTGGTACCGCTACTCCGTAGGAGCTACGCTGGAACAAGTCAGATACTCGTTTAACTATGCTTTCAAACAAACCTTTTCGCTTTTCCATAGTTCGCTCCTCTCTTCCTTCTTATACTATGTCAAACTGGGTAACTTCTCCACACTTATATCAAATTTTCGAATATATCGTTGTCTTGGTCAATAACTATGGGGTCCACTACTGTACGTGGACCTTCGGACAACTCGCCCAAGGAAGGCGGTGGTACTGGTGCTTTCATACCTTCAGTAACGCACAAATAACAAACACCGGCTACTGCATCGGCTACGTCTTTACTACCATTTGCAGGGTGGTCTACCTTGTTCTTTTTCTCATTTTTCTCTAATCTTATCGTTTCTTGGAACAGCGGCTCGTAATAATACGTAATCAGACGGTCTTCATACAAGGCTTCCTTATACGAATTGTACACCTGCGGATTCGTGTCTGCTGAAACATGCCCTGACTCAATACCTGTCCTTGCGAACTGTTGCATACTATCCTTGGACTGAAACGAGTCAAAGGTCACTTTCCTTATCGGGTATCCGTACGACCGCAACTCATATATCAAACTCCTTACGTCAGCAAGCTGAATCTCCCCGCCTTTCGGTGGATTAATCTTCAGCATGAACTCTATGACTATCACTGGCATCCTTACCGAAAACTCTTCCCCTTCCTCATTCCTACGTGTCACATCCTTAAAACCGTCAACGTAACCCATAGCTATACCAGTGCTGTCGCTAGAGAACGACAAGTCGACGTGCACAAACCTTGGCTTACTCTTTAACCTTGCCAGTTCAGCTTCCAACTTAGCCTTTTCTGCTCCCGTTGCCTTCTCGATGTCCTTACGCAGTTTCGGAATCCTAAGCTTATCCACTAAAAACGTGGCACCATCTTGCAGTGTAGTCTCTGTCTGCGAAAACGGATGCTCGATACCAAACTCCGCACCACGACTTAATGCTTCCACTACTTTATGCCTGTATCGAATGAACGGTCTAATTGTCAACGTAGGTCTTCCAGCAAGGTCTCTTATGGCTTCATCAATATCACCCTCAAAATCCCTCCTAAACTCTACTGGAATATCCAGCAATGGCAAGCCCTTCTCCCCGGCTATACGTATATCTTCTTCTGTTTCCAGTATTCGTGGAGCCTCAGTCCCGTCCCCCAATGAAATCCAAAAGCGTTTCCCGCTCCATCGGTCCTCTGGCAAGGTATCCCACTGAGCATACCTGCGCTTGAACACCAACGGGTCATCAGCCGACTGAGCCAATCTTCTTTCCGTAAAGTCCTCCGGATACCTACTGGACGAAATCTGTAACAGAATCCCCGGCAATTTCCCTCTCTTCATAAAACGTGACTTCATACGTCTTATCAATGCCTTGTACAGACTGTCCGCTTGGTCATAACGCCCACCGGATGCCACTGCCTTGCTGTTCTCTACTACGGACATAAAGTTGACCTCATCCATTACAGCACCAAATACGTTGTAACCAATAACCCCGCTTGCCCCTGCAACAGCTGGGAACACCCATACATTATTCGGGAACCTTAGCTCGTTAGTCTTCCAAGCATCATATGGAAACTCTTTCATAAAGTACGGACTCGTGTGCAACTTATTCTTGATACCTTGGAACACGACCTTCTTTGCGTTGTCCAGTGTAACCCCTACGTTCAGCAATACAATAACGGAGCTCTTCATCAGTCCATAAACTTTCTGCGGGTCCCTCAAGCAACTAATCTCATAGAGCATTCTACACATTGCTATCTCAGCAAAGGTGGACTTACCCCAGCCAATTGCTCCCGTCAGTATTGCCTCTATATAGCCCCCTTCGAATAACTCTTCCAAGTCATCCATTAGTCTCGGGAACACTTGTCCTTGCAAACCCAAATAGTACGGGTCCTCTACAAACTGTCTCACCCCTACTGGAACATGTCTGTACGTATAACCCATCAAATCTTGGAGCACTTCTATTTCATATCCTCTATTTTCTTTCAGTACCTGCTTCATAAGTTCTATATCGTCACGAGAGAAACCTTTCGTAAGTTCGTCCAGTAAACCCACTATTTCTCGGTTCTCAAATATACTCATACGACATCCCCCAACTAGTCTTATCTATTTCCTCCGAACCAGTATCTCTGCTTCTCCTGTGGTCTGGTAACTACCCAGCGTGTTTTTCGGCTTTATCCGAATGGACTGTACCTTCCCGCCGAAACTTTGGGCTACCTCCTTACTGAACGAGTACGATATAAACACATCATTCTTCGTGTACGAGGTATTCCCACCACGGTACACCGTGAACGTACCGTTTATGAAGTCATCAAACGAGATGTTCCGACCCGTCACGTTCATGTAATTCCGGTGGGCTATGTTCATTCCGGCATTACGTAGTGCGGGGTTCCCTATGATGGCTGCTTCAATCTCCGGCTTGTAGTCACTATCCGCATTACGGAACCAACCCGACAGTGCAGAGGGACGAATCCCTTTCCGGACCTCCGCTACTGCAGCGTCCAATGAGATTGGGGCGTACTTCGCACTGTTCTTGTACTTGGCATCCTTATAGAACTGCTCCGCCTCGGCACGTCCGTAGCCCATTGTCTTCAGGGCACGGACTGTCCCGTCACTTCGTATAAAGTCAGCGAACGTTTCAGAGTCTACAGCCTTCTGAGCTAACTCCGCCCGAAGGCTTCTGCTACCGCCGCCACCCCGTGATGTACCTCTACCACCCATAACTGCCACTCCTTACTTCTTCTTACCTGTTGCTTTGGACTGAACTTTTGGAACCTTACCGAAATCCGACTACTTAGACGATAACTCTAGGGCAATCTCTTCCTTCTGACGCCATAACTGATACGCACGTGTTCTATCCTTCTTTTCTAGCACGGTCATATGGTCAATACAATTACTCAACGCTGCCCTGTTTCTTCTTCGTAACTATATCACGCATGGTCTTCCAGTAGCTTGGAAACCACTTGGTCTTTACCATACTATCTATGTCCATTGGTGCAACCTCACCGTATACAAGTACTAATTCTGGCTCTATTGCCTTGATCATTTCCTCAAAACCGGAACAAAACAGTTCTCGTACCTCTTTACCCCGATTTACCCCCACGGTAGAAATCGCAACCGTGCTTCCTTTCGGTACACCTAGAAAACAATACTTATAGGACTGTTCGTCTGACCACGTTATTGATGGTATCACACGGATTCCTCGACTTTGCCAGTATCTTCCAACCCAACGATTCCTGTAAGTATTCCATATCTGCACGGCTGGAGGGTCCCCAACATATAGACTAAAATCTGGAGACAACGCTGAACCGCAATCTGTAACTGTTTTCAGCAACTGCGTAGGTCTATTCCAAACTACTTCAAAGTGGTAGTCATCTACGAAGAAATGCACAGCACCTTTGGACAAGTCCTGCTCCTTGTACTGTACACGCTTCTTAACTGGTATCAACCACTCTGGAACAAAGTCCTCCCTGTTCAGCGTGGGTATACCATATTCATTATCACTTTCAAAAAATCTTAGGGCGTTCACCGTATCAAAATTCCCCGGCTTACCTTTCCATCTATAGGACGTTCTCATGGTCTAGTCCCCTCCTTGTTTCCTGCTATTCGTCTTGCTATTGCAGCTCGGGCACATCAACACATTGACACGTTCTTGAGATACATCCACTCCCGTCGCAGCTAATTCCGCCCCTACTAGAACCTCTACCACCCATACCCGCACCTACTTTTCTTTTATCTCACTCCTTCGGCACTAGCGGAAGGACTATCCTCAATACCCCATTCTGTTTTATTTTCGAATACAGTTCCTCTTCATCGGAACAAAGCGTACTCGCATTCGTTAACATGTCTGACAAAACAACGAACGGTTCATGTATCTGGCTCTCATCAATATTCCACTGTTCCATAACCAATGCCTTAACATCTGAAGCAGTCATACCTTCCTGTACTTTGACGTCAAGCGTACCACTTAACGTCACCACAGCCTGTACTACCTTATCACTCATACATTCCCCTCCTGTTCATTTCCAAATTATTCCTTCTCATCTTCCTCATCTTGTTCGTTTTTCTCTTGCTTATCTATAACCTTGCTAATAACCTGTAGCATCTTACCAGCCAACAAACCTATCTTTGCCTTGGTCTGTTCGTCCATATCTTCACTCAACAGATTAGCTACACCAAAGTTCCCTGTCACCTCAAGCTGTTCTGGTGCCTTTTTCATAATACCAAGTTCCATCTTCTTTTGCATCATGCTATTCAATAGGTCTGCGGCAATTTTAATCTCGCCTCCTGTGCTACTGAACAACTTGTTAATCTTAGATTCCGTCTCCGCATCTATACTGATACGCTTCAGCTGTAGCAGATACAGTTTCTCCAACTCTTCAATCTCGTTCACACCCCGTGCCATTTTCTCTATAGCCTTCTGAATATAGATTGGCGGTTCCTTTACTATCTCTGCTGGCGGCAAACTTGCCTTGTACCTGTACAACTTCCTTACTAAACTCTCCCGCTTAATGTCCGTCTGTTGGAACATATCCTCTTGCAACCAACGCCCAATCTCTTCCAAAGCTATGCCCGCCTTTACCTTCTTATCAAACTCATCAAAACATGGCATAGCCTTCAAATCCTTGAAAGCACGGCTTTTAGCCTTTTTCTTTGCCAAATGTATCAACCTCCGATTGTCCTGTACTATTTAACACTTTCTTATTCAATAACCCTTACATTCTTATACTATTCAAACGTAGTAACTTACAATACAAATACTTAATACCTCTGTCATGTGACAGGGACTAGCCATGACAAAACAGTAGATACTGACAACTTATTTCTACTCTCTACTGTCAATACTACTGCTTTATCTTCATCTTATTACTCTTCTTTTACTCTTCGCTCCGCTCCCCCGCCGCTTTTTCTGACAAGCTATGACAGCTTATCTATTAAACAGGTCTCTAATCTCTTCTACGCTATACCCCTCACTCAGTCTGAAACTACCAACTCTATAGTCTGGGTCTGTCGGTAGAGCAAACGGTTCACCATTCTGGTCTTCATCCCTCTTTACCATCTCTATTGCTTCTTCCAACGTTTCCGCCTCTACCTCTAACAGTGCGTATACTTCCCACGTAACGGGTATCCTAAACACTTCTTTACTCATCTTGCACTCACCCTTTCTGGCAACTTAGTCAAATCTGTAACTATGACCTTTTCCAGCAACTTGGGCAAACCCTTCTTAACAATTTCAACGGTCGCTCTATCTACAACCCTGTCGATTATTATATCTTTCTTCGAATAGACGTATTGCTTGATTGCCTTGTCTACACCTTCCCTTATTCCATAACTCGCTTCGCGGTTTTCATACCCATGCGTTTCAACAATACGTCTTGCTATTTCCTGAGACACCAATTCGGCTATGTAGGCTTCATCAATTTCAATCTCTAACTTCACTTTCCTCGACCTCACTTTCCATTTTCTTTTCTTCGAGTATCCACTGCAAATCCAGCAGTACAATATCTTTAACTGCATACGTTGTCCATGCGCAGTTCGTTTCTCCAACCTTTTCAAAGCAACTTCGTATCTCTTGCAATTCGTTAACTGTTTTAGATTCAAGCGATTCTCTTACCTTGCAATACATCTCTGTAAACAACTCGTCATATTCTTTCAATACTTCTTTTTCACGCATTGTCAATTTTGGTTGCTTCATCCTTCCTCACCCTCGCTTCCCTGACATTCCGGGCAATAATGCTTCCATTCCCCGTCAATCAATCTTTTTCTCCAGCCTTCTTCTCGCATAAACTCCATTGCGTCCGCCCAGCTATCGCACTCTTGCCCTGTTCCGCAGTTGTCACAAATAACCATTTGCATACTTTTGTAAATTTTTTCAATCATTCTTCCTCAACCTCGATTTCCCCCTGTTTTCTTTTTTTCCAGTCATCCATGCAGACTTCTATTATTGCGCCGCCGCAGTAGTTAGCGCATGGACAACCTTCACAACACTCTGCCGTGTATTCGACCTCGCTTTCTTCCTCGTCTACATATCCAGCACTTTCCCTCAACAGTGCCGCGAGTTCGCATCCTTCTTCGTGCCCCTCTTCCTCTCTGTTGTAGCAAATAGGGCAACGCACTCCAACTGCCATGCCATACCCCATCCACTCCAACCGTTCCAACACGAGTCTCTGCTTTTCTGCAAGTTCTCTGTATGCCAGTGCGGTTTGGGCAAGTTTCTCAATGCAATCATCCATACCGTCATATTCTATACTCCACGCCCTGCACTGCATACAAGCTTCCTTGCTTTTGCACCTCGTCGCGTCCTCCAACTGCCTTTTCGTCATTTCAACACCTCCACCGGTAACCCTGTTCATCGGCTCGGGGCCAAGGGGTTCACAATGCTATACCCATAATCGAATCGTAAAGCTCTTTTGTCCTCTCGCCGCTATTAAATCTATCCCTAAGCGGTCTGATTATATGGGTAAGAACAAAATATCCCATAGACCCAATTTCTGTATAAGCTTCCTCTGCTTCCTTGAGATGTTCTTCTGCTATTTCCCAATCAAGCACTTCCATGTTCCCTCCTTTCTAGAACAAATTCGTTACCAACACTATACTTTTCTTCAACTACTTGCCTCCTTGATGTCTATACCGGTGTATCCGCAGTAGTCCAAGGTTCGTATGCACCCACTCTAGGTTTCTTCCTCTTAACTGTACCTATCCGCTTCGTGGACAACGCCAATCTATCCGTAACCTTGCTCATTATCAACATAGCCAAAAACTCATCGCCTTCCTCTAAGTACATACGCACATCGTCAATGTACTCATCGGCTATCTCCGACAGATGCAGTAGCAAAGTTCTGGTCGTATCCTCTACAGCGCACAAGGCACCGTAGGTCCGGACAGACACTACCCTTACTTTTACTATCTCACCTATCTTCTGTTCCAAGTAATCGTCCTTGGCTACCGAGTCCTCTTCGAACTCTTGAACTTCTTCTGTACCGCCTAGGTCAAGCAGTTTCCATACACCTTTCGGTATCCTGCTATCCATCGTACATAGCTGACTGTACACACTACTGTCCGTCCTACCCATAATGCTACTAAGTCCCCAAGCTACCTTTGTCTTTGACACCCCTGTTTCTTCCGCATATGCCAACCCAGCCAGCATCAGTAACCTTTCTTCTTTACTATACCTTTTTCCCATGGTAACCTCCTTTACTGTTCAATGTACTATCCGACATTCTTGCGACTGCTTCCTTAAAGCATCTGCTACTTGCATGTTCGATAATCATATCTTCCATACTAGTCGAATACTATCGGAACCTCCCTTCTTAATTGTTCTTGAAGCATTGTCGCAACTTCTCTAATCTGTGGATGTGCTGTTCTGTCCGTTCTTAACTTGATAAAATGTCTCCACTGCCTCAGATTCATTGTCGCTACCACTTCAGTCTTGACACTATGTGGCAAGACACACCTTGCTTGTTCTGCTGTCCATCCGTAAGCCAGCAAATCAAAGTATGCCTTTTCACTCTCTTCACAGGACTTCTTCCAAAGGTCATAGCCCTCAGTGCCCTCTACTGCGAACGATGGTTGTACAAAAACAACAGAACCACCGAACCTATCCTCGCTATAATTGCAATACCTTGTACTCTCCTGACTATAGCTTGCTATTCTGTGTCTAACCAACTGGTGACTAACGCCTCGGTCTACTATGAACTTTACAGTAATGGATACATGCTCTAATACTGATTCATGTCCTCTGTCTATTATTGCTTTAACGAACTTCTCTGCTGTTCCCTCACCTATTCTGTCCTCAGACTTGTAACAAACTCTACCAGCCAGCTCTAGCTTTTTCAAAATTGCTGCTCCATCTAGCTTGTCCATAATCTCAACGCTTTGCTTCACTATTCTCATTCTCTTCTCTCCTCCTCTTCTCCAATTCGCACAGGAATGCTATATTACAGGCAACATGCGCCAAGTGCGGCAATCCACTCTCTGCATCTAACCCAGTCGGGTCATCTAAGTAATCAAGCCAATGGCGGTAAGCCGCATCTCTCCAACGTTCTATCTCAACCATGTCCCAGTGGTCTGCCTGCTCTCCATACTTGGC
>LFRM01101742.1_pt1 | contig 10088 bp, 8 predicted proteins | sample 618341 | NCBI WGS metagenome assembly LFRM01 (sample SAMN03654438, study PRJNA283298) | anaerobic digester metagenome | isolation source: pool of bioreactors CSTR01a, CSTR02a, and CSTR03a thermophilic anaerobic... | place: Denmark: Kgs. Lyngby | collected 2014-05-21 | reverse complement strand
GCCTTGAGCGAAGCATAATAGGTATTGTATGGTAATATAGGGGCGGATGTCCCTGCTACTTCCTAATATTAACCACCTGTGCCCCGTTGGCTTTTACCAGCTCGGCGGGGTTAATTTTTATCAGCGAATACTCCGACCCGCCGCCGGTGTAAACGTATTCCTTTTCCATTACCCTTTGGTCCACCAGGTACCGGGCATTGTAGGAAAATGAAGGTACCCCGCCGCAGGGGTATCCCGTTTTTTCGAGGATTTCCTCCACCGATGCGGGCCGCGGCGGTGCGATACCCAAGGCCTGTCCCACTTTTTTTGTGCTCACCCGGTCCTCCCCCTTGACAATGGCCACGATAAGGCTGCCCGAATCGTCTACTAGGCATATATTCTTCACAAGGTCCTCCGGCGAGGCGCCCACCGCATCGGCGGCCTCCTGCACCGAGTGGCAGGACTTTTCAAAAACCATATGCTCCGCCTTGATGCCCCTTTGGACTATGTAATCGTACAGTTTCCTGTCGTACTGGTTCAATTTGCATATACCACCTTTCCATGGATACATTGTTACATAGATTATATAAGCTGGCGGAGCTTTGTTCAAGGGCAGGCGGGAGCCACTATGGGCGGCGGTCCGCAGTGGGAAATAGCGGGCTGCAGTGGGTTGCAGCGGCAGCGGGCGGCGGGCGGGAGCCATTGTGGGTGGCGGGTGTGATTGACTGCAGCAGGCGATGGCACTTGTATTTTTCCATTCATCTCCTGCGCACTATTAAGGTATAATAATAGATGTCAGGGCTTAAACCGGCGCATGAAATATGTCAACGATGACGAATAGTCCTGCAGTGTACCGGCGCCGGTGGCAGGTTTTAATAATCCGGACTAAAGGGGGCGATGACCTTGAGCAAGATTGCGTTTAAAGTAAGTATTACTCCGGCGGAGGCGCTGGAGCAAGTGAAAAAGTACCAAACCAGCGCGGGGTCGGATTTGATTCACGAGGAACTGTACGACCTGGGGGAGGACAGGGCCATTGGAACGCTGGTGTTCCAGAAGTATTATTTCAGGGCCGGAAACAGGGCTGCGCTGGTGGTTATCGCAGATAACCTAAAGGGTTACAGCGAGGTAAGAGCCATTGCAACCGGCAGTTCCCAGAGCGTCTTGTTCAATTTCGACTGGGGCGCCGCCGATGATTATTCAGCCAGCGTCAGGGAGGCGCTGAAAGCACACGTACTGGAGGAATAAAAGGTTTGGGCGACAAACACGGCATGATCGACGAAACAGGCAAGCACGGAGTGAATTATAAACACGGCATGAACGATATTCACAACACAGGATGCCTTATAATCCACGGGTTTGGCGGAAACTACGACGAGGTAGGCCCGCTGGCGAACCGCCTCAAAAAGACGGGGTACAAGGTGGTGTGCCCCGCCCTTGCGGGCCATACCGGGAGGCGCTTTGACCTAAGAAAGGCAAGGTATACCGATTGGATTTCATCGGCGGAGCGGGGCCTTTTGGACCTTACATCCCGCTGCCGGTCGGTCTATATCATTGGCTTTTCCATGGGCGGCCTTATAGCCTTCAACCTTGCGTTAAAGCACCCGGTGGCGGGCATCGTTACCATAAACACGCCCATTTATTACTGGGACGTTGGCAAAATCCTTTCAAACATTGTTAGGGGCTTAACCGGCGGCGGCTCCGCACCAATACGGCGCTACCTCAGGGCTGTAGTGAAGTTTCCCCTCAGGGCGCTTATTAGCTTCCGTATGCTTCTTACCCACACCAAACCGCTTGTTAACGACATAACATGCCCGGTGCTGGTAACCCAGGGGCTGGACGATGATACCACCAGGAGGGGCAGCGCCCGGTACATCTTCGAAAGCGTAAGCTCCGAGGTAAAGCGCATTAAATACTACCAAAACGCCGGACACCTTATGCTGCACAGCCCCGCTGCCGGCGAAGTAATCCGCGACATAGAAGGGTTCCTTGAAGGGACAAATTAAGGCCGCGGCGAAGTCTCTATCCAATACTTGCTCCCATCGGTGGTAATCACAATATTTCCCGAAATGTCGGTGCGGTAAATGGACACGCCCCTTCTTTCAAGCTCCGCGATTGTATCTACGTTCTGCCCGTGGTCTTCACCGCATTTTTCGCACGGGCCGCAAGATATAACCGCCACCTTGGGGTTTACCTTGTCCAGGAAAGTAGGGCAGGACGAGCTGCGGCTGCCGTGATGGGCCACCTTCAGCACATCCACTTCGGAGAATTTGTTCAAGTTGCGAACCTCCGCATTCCGGCACATATCCCCGGTAAAAAGGAAGCTCACATCGCCAAAGGTAAGTTGGGATACCACCGAGTTGTCGTTTATGTTGGGGTAATTATCCCCGGTCTCGATTATCCTGAAGGTAATCCCCGGGGCCAGGTTAAATTTCATGTCTTCGTCCTCCAGGAAAAGACAGCCTTCCCGTTCCACCGCCCGCATATAGTCCTGGTAAATTCCAAAGCTGGACGAGATACCGCTGTCTATGACCGCCTTCACCTCGAAGGCCTCCAGGACATCGTCAAGGCCTCCCACGTGGTCCAGGTGGGGGTGGGTGGCGATCATAAGCTCGATGTCATCGGTGCCAAGCCCCTTGAGGTATTCCACTATATAAGGGCCGTCCTCGTCGTTGCCGCCGTCGATAATTATGTCGATATCCCCGACGTCTATGAATATGCAGTCGGCGTTATCCACCGACAGGAAATGCACCGATACCTGTTCTACGGCGGCGTATTGGGCATCAAAAATCTCCTGTACCAATTGCTCTCCGTCGCCGCTGTGGTAGAAGCTTTTTTCGGTTATCCAGAAGGGTTGAAAAATCATTGAAATAAAGGCGATGAAAAGAAATGCAGCGCCTGCGAGGAGGAGGGCTATTATACTAATGATTGTGATACTTCGGGCCCTGCTTCCAAACATGATAAAGCACTCCCAGGCAATCATTGGGGAAGGACGTTTATGCAACTTTATAAGGACATTTGAACGGCGTTATATTGACAAATTTTTGTCATCCCTCTTAATGTATACTTCTACACGGATTACGTTATTCCTTTAACAAATTCATATTATTTTGTGGCAGAGTTGGATGAAAAACCCCTTCAGGGTCTTGTTAAATCAATACCCCCGTTTCCCCGGTTTATTACATATGTACTATTTTAAATTAATTACTTTTGCAAAAACCGTCATTTATATACGGTAAGATTACGGGGGCAATTTCAAATTACCTGAAGGATTTTTCAATTTTGCGTAGAATACTAATAATTATCCAAATAAAGTAATCAAAGGAAATATTACACATGGCGACAATTTGTCGCAGAATAAACAATTAAATATGAAAAAAGTACAGATTGTGCAGGAGGACACTCACTGGGCTTGATACAGGTGGGTCCTTTTGCGCCTGTAAGCATGGTTGTTGTCAAGGGGGGAGGGGGATGCATTATAAATACTTGCAATAGCATTGCTGCACAGGTTAAACGTGAGTTTACCGGCAGGTACAAGGAGGTATGCTGTTTATGAGTTGGTCTAAGTGGGGGATTTATTCTAAAAAGCTTACTGTCTGTGTGCTGGTTCTTGCATTAATCCTTAGCAGTGGTTTTAACAGCTTCACGGTTTATGCTGATAATGCCGCTAATGGCCAGGGTAAAGGGTTTAGTGACATTGAAGGCCACTGGGCTAAAGAACAGATAGAGGACTGGAGCGGGAAGGGCCTTGTCTCGGGTTATGATGACGGCACTTTCAAACCCGAGCGGGGTGTTACCAGGGCGGAGACGGTGGCGCTTCTTAGCAAAGCGGTGGGCACGCTGTACAATGCCCAGGGGGTTTATGGACCGGAAGAGGGAAAGCAAACGATAGCAGGCAACGTAACGGTAAGTGTTTCGGGTGTAACGCTCAAAAACCTGGTAATTGAAGGTGACTTATTCCTTACTGCCGGTATCGGGGACGGCGATTTTGAAGCCGACGGTGTGGAGGTTAAGGGAAGGACAATAGTCAGCGGCGGCGGCGAGGAAAGCGTGGTATTTAACAATACGTCGCTGGAGGAAGTAATAGTCTATGTAGTGGATGGTAAGGTGAGAATTGTCGCTAAAGGCGATACCGATATAGGTAAAGTGGTGCTTGAATCCGGTGCCCACCTGCAGGAGGAGGGCCTGACCGGTGACGGTTTTGGCGATGTGCAGGTGCTGGTGCTAAAGCCCGGTGAGAGCATTGAACTGGAAGGGGACTTTGACAGGGTAGAAATTGAGACTGCTGTGGAGGTTAGCATAACAGGCGATACACGTATAGGTGAATTGGAAGTGTCCGAAGGAGCGAAAGGGACTAAGATAGACACGGGCAAGGACACAGTGATAGAAAACCTTACCTTGAATGCCGGTACCGACGTAACCGGCCAGGGGACCATTAAAACCGCCAATGTAAACACCGACGACTACAGCTTTGAAAAGGAACCGGAGAAGATAGTGGTTGGTGGCGAAGAGGTTAAGGAAGAGAAGAAGCCTTCCGGCGGCGGTGGAGGCGGCGGAGGGGGAGACGATGGCGAAAAGCAACCGGTAGCTTTGGATCATGTAAATGATATAAGCGTCCAGGTTAACGGTACCCAAGAAATCAAGCTAACAACCAATGCGACAAACATTAACGCCACTTCCAGCAATACGGATGTCGTCGTTGTGGATGTAAAACTTGACAAAAAAACGCTAATAATAAAAGGAATAGGAGAAGGAAAGGCAACAATAACGGTAACCGGAAGACGAAGCAGATACGAAGCCAGAACCGTTACTTTTGAGGTGGAAGTGGTGCCTGAGCTAAAGCTTTTATCAAGTTTTCCAAAGAATATGCAGCAAGATTTTTATCCGAAATACACTTATATCACCTTAGAATTTTCGGAAAGCATGAGAGCTTTGGATGACCCTGGAAAGATATTTTTAGTATCGAAAAAAGATGGAGAAAGAGTAAACATCTATAAAGTCCCTGTAGGTATCGACTATTCAAATTGTGTATTATTGGTGGTATATAATGATTTGAAATTGGATACTGAATACGACCTATATATACCGCCTAATACATTCATTTCTGAAAGCGAGAAACTATACGATGAACCGATTAATATAAGCTTTAGAACAGCTCATACTGTGTTAAAGGGTCGGATTTATAGTAGGTTAGGAGTTGAAGGATACGATTTGGAGTTGTTACCCCAAGCTGCTGGCCAAGTAACTAAATCAGTAAAACTAACGGATGGAGGATATATTTTTATTAATCCAGAGCCCGGGTTATACATTATCAGAGTAACAAACACTCAAGGTAAAGTATTTGAAAAACAAATAGAAGTGAAAGAAAATGTTTTGAATGTAGTTAATATGGAGTTGGAAAGAATAATTTCCAATATTTTGGAGGCAACAATCGAAGTATTGGAAGTGGCCGAATAGATTGATCGATGTTTTACGCAACCACAAAGAGCACATAAACATGGGGTGGTGCCGGAAAGAAACTATCATGAGATCTTGATGTTGGTTTGTTGTTGGGGATTGAAAAGGGCAAACCTGCCGAAAGGCAGGGACGCAAAGCTACAGGGCCTTTCTTAAAAAGAATGGCAGCCTGGCCACCAATTAATCGGGGAAGAAAAAAATTAATTGGGAGGTATGTAAAGCGAGAAAAAGGTTTTCAGTATTATTGATATTGGCGATGGTGTTTTCTTTAGTATTCTCATCGGTAGCAATAGCAGCGCCAAAAGGCGAACGGATTTCAAATGAGTTGGAGCTTACTGTGACTGTGGAAAAAGTAGAAGAGAGTACGATTAGAGTAAATGAGGATCTCTCAACGGCATCAGTCGTAGGTTTGTATGATTGCTTTACTGTCAGTACGACTCCTGGCGATAATGAAAATGTATTGGTTAGAGGAAAACTGGAAGTGATAAATGGCCCGGCTGACGGCTTTAAGCTGGAGTATGTGGAGCAAAATTCTGAACACAGTGATTATGGGAAATACCTGTCGCTGCCTGTAGATGAAAATGGCGTAGCCTGGTTCGGACCCGCTACCGGCTTTCCTTTGGGCGCGGTTAATAATAGTATGCTCCGGGTAACCTGGAACACTGCTGGCGAATATATGTTTTTGGTAAGCATAATGTATGAAGAAAACTTTAATACTGAGCTGGCCAGTACTACCGTAGAAGTTACTGTTGTTGAAGGCAAAGCCGCCATGGCTTTGGAACATGCAACAGCTGGGGCAGGGGAATATGCTGGTATTAAAGATGTAAATGCATTTATGGCAGCTATTGCAAGTTTTGATACTCAGGCCGGTGCTATATCAAAAAATATCAAGGCAGGAAAAAAATTCGATTATGTGGTGGTAGCGGACCTGGATAATAATGTGAGCCACGTAGATAACGCCCTCTTCGTTTTTGAGGTAACTAAAGAGGGAGGTACCATATCTAAAGACGATTTTGAGATAACCGCAATCAGCTTGCGTGAAGGAACAGAGGGAATCAATGACACCTTTGAAGTAGTAGAAAATGTACTTAGAGGCTTCTGGGGACCGTCAAAAGGCTTCCCCTTCGTAGGTGAGGCAGCAACTGCCTTTACAGTAAAGTTCAATTCAGAAGGAACCTATACAGTAAACACCTACGCTATCCAAGTGGCACCGGCTGAAAAAGCTGATTTATAGGAGAGTTGTTTTAAAAAAGAAGGATGCCCTGTGGGAAAGCAAGCAATTTTGCTCTCTCATGGGGCTTTTCTTTTGGTATATGGGCTGAATGGGATGGCGGGAAGTTTGTCGTTTAGATGTTTGTATATAGCAATAAGGAGGAAATTGAGGCTTCATTATAGAACTATCTTACAATGTAACAAACAATAATCAAAAAAGATGGTGAGGTTATGGAAACTTTTGATTCGACAAAGAGAAGTCTATTTGAGATTTTAAAGGATGTACATAGGGGTAAAATACAATTACCTGATTTCCAGAGAGGGTGGATCTGGGATGACAACCGTATAAAGGGGATTCTTGCTAGTGTTGCTAAATCCTTTCCTATAGGTGCCGTTATGCTTCTGGAGACCGGTAATGAAAACGTAAGATTTAAAACAAAACCTGTGGAAGGTGTAAAACTTGACAATGGAGTAAAGCCTGATTTACTTATACTTGACGGACAGCAGCGACTCACTTCACTTTATCAAACGATTGTTACCAATGAGATAGTCACCACTAGAAATGAAAGAAATTATGAGATTAAACGATGGTATTATATCGATATGATGAAAGCTATGGATATAAATTATGACCTCGAAGAAGCTATCATATCGCTTAATGAAAAGAAACAGATTACTGAAGATTTCGGGCGACGTATTGTACTTGACTTGTCAAAGAAAGAATTTGAATTTGAAAACCTAATGTATCCCGTTTGCATGATAGATGATCACTGTGTATGGAGACGGGAGTTCAATGAATATTGGCAGCACGACCGTGAGAAATCAATGTTCTGGGATAAGTTTGAGGCTACAATTATAAATAATTTCCACAAATATATGTTACCGGTAATAGTTTTGAAGAAAGAAAATCCTAAGGAAGCAGTTTGTCAAGTCTTTGAAAAAGTTAATACCGGCGGAGTATCTTTAAATGTTTTTGAATTACTGACAGCAACTTTTGCAGCTGACGAATTTGATTTAAAAACGGATTGGCAGAAGATAAAAGATGAGTTTAAGAATTTCAAATTACTTTCTAAAGTCAGTAATACAGATGTTATACAAGCTATTACCTTATTGGCTACTTACAACAATAGGTTAAATCGAGCAAAACAGAATATTACCGGCGAAGAACTGCCGGCTGTTAGCTGCAAACGAAAAGATATGCTTAATTTATCCCTGCAGGATTATAAAAAATATAGGGATCCGGTTGTGCAAGGTTTTATAAAGGCTTCGAAAATACTTTTTGAAAACCACATCTATACCGCCCGCGACCTGCCTTACAACACTCAATTAATCCCAATGGCGGCGATTTTAGGCGTTTTAGGAAACAAAATTGATAATATAGGTTACAAAAATAAACTAATGCAGTGGTACTGGTGTGGTGTTTTTGGAGAACTTTATGGCTCAGCCAATGAAACCCGTTATGCTCTCGATTTGCCTCAGGTCATAAATTGGATTGAAGATGATGGTCCAAAACCAAAAACAATTTACGATGCGAATTTTTCACCGTCGCGGCTTCATACGCTGAGAACAAGGAATAGTGCTGCTTATAAAGGAATTTATGCGTTGCTCATGGATGATGAAACCAAAGATTGGCTCTCGGCTACAAAGATTGATTTCAGTACTTATTTTTCCGAATCAATTGACATTCACCACATTTTCCCAGTAGCTTGGTGTTTGAAAAATGGCATAAGCAAAGACGATTATAACTGTATAATTAATAAAACTCCTCTATCAAGTCGTACTAATCGTATAGTAAGTGGTGAAGCTCCAAGTAAATATTTGTTAAGAATACAAAAACATGCTGGAGTAAGTGATGATGAGTTTCAAAATATCTTGAAATCTCATGTGCTTTTACCTGAATTTCTTTACGCCGATGACTTTGAAAACTTTTTCATTGATCGTAAGGAGAGAATACTGCAGAGAATCGAAAAAGCCATGAATAAATTCATTCCCAGGGAAGCAATTCAGGCTGAAGAAGGGATTTATATGGGTGAGGATAGTGAAGAAGAGTAACAGACCTTGCTAATGCTGACCTAACCTGTTAGCGATTGAAGAAAAGAAACAAACCCGCCCCGTGGGGAAGCAACCAATTAAGTGTTCTCCCACGGGGCTTTTCTTTTTACTCTGGCAAACTTTGAGAGCAATCAGCCTCTTATGGGGCTGGGGGTTGTTTTTTTATGCCCATCAATAAACCCAGCTCAACAGGGCAAGTATGATGATACGATTTCTCCAGAGGGAATATATGATATCAATAACACTTCATGATTTCTTACTGGGTGTTACTAACCGCATAACTTGCTAGGTCAAAGCTAGTTTTTTTAGTTCAAAAATGATTTCTTCTTCCGCTGGAAGCTCGTTTGTTAATAAGCATGATACTGCTGAGGAATAGCTTGGGGCTTTTTTATCTTTATACCACATAAGCCTGTGACCAAAAAAATGCTGAGTAATCTTATCAACATTTAATCCCAAAGCTTCCATGCTATATCTCATTTCAAATGGCTTTTTGCAAGGAAGGCTATTTTTCTTATTACATGTTTTACATAATCTACAGCTGCCGTTGGTGAGCATTTTACCAGTATACTTTATTTCCAGTTCTCGCATTAATCGGTCCAGCCTGGACCTGAGAATAGAATTCGAGGCTTTAACTTTCATATACTCCGTCTTAATGTAATGGAATTGATCCAGATTACAATAAAACAAAACCAGCAGCGCTTTAGGGAATCCATTTTTGTAGTCACTATATGATGGGCTGCAAGGAGGGCAAGACCATTTATAGTTATAATTTGGGCAAACTTTTTTGCACAAACCGTCAAAATATTCTTTTTCCTGGAATGCAATAAGCTCGTTTGAATCAATAATAACCGACTTTGAATTAATTGTTATATTAATAGCACTAGGTGTATAAACCGAAAAAGTTGTTTTTATCACTGCGATCACCTTTTTTATTATACCCCACAACATTACCTGTTACAGTACAAGGTTTTGTTAAAGATTCTAAATGGTTTCTCAGCCATGTAACAGTGGACCAAATACTCATGGTCACGCAGCTCAAATATTTATAGACATTTGCAACTAACGCAATAGTAAAGGGGCAGATACCTTGTATGGCATCTCCCCCTTTTTCCGATTTACTTAAGATGGACTTTTATTATGTCTTCAATTAATTGAAATAAGATTTTCAGAATTTCTTTGTGGACGTTATGTCTCTATAGGATGGTACTGGGCACCGCCCGGATTGGTTCTTTCTTGGATGATGGACAACATGTGCGGGCAAATCGACCTGGCCGGGAAATTAAACCGGAAAGAGCAAAATTCATGGAGAAGTTAGACGGTCAGGATTAAGTCCGTATAATTGTGTAAAAGGATAGTGAGCCACAGACTCATTTCCTCGGTTATAATATAGG
>LFRM01337422.1_pt1 | contig 10091 bp, 8 predicted proteins | sample 618341 | NCBI WGS metagenome assembly LFRM01 (sample SAMN03654438, study PRJNA283298) | anaerobic digester metagenome | isolation source: pool of bioreactors CSTR01a, CSTR02a, and CSTR03a thermophilic anaerobic... | place: Denmark: Kgs. Lyngby | collected 2014-05-21 | reverse complement strand
CAGCGAAGGAGAAGCCAGCCCATATATATACGTGAATGGCGATTACATAGGTGAACTCAAAACATGGAAATAAGTTTCTCTAGTATCAAAGTTTATTACTGACAATGACAGCAGCTCTGCCGAGAACTAATCTCTGACAGAGCTGTTGATGCCGTTGGTATTTAAGGTATTTATATGGAAGGTTTTTATGAAGAAGTTTGTCGTATTTCGTTTGACAAGCATAGAGTAACTCCTGCACCTTAAGTGAAACTAAAGTAAGAAAAGAATATTTACATGGCTTGATCTGCAGTCAGAGGTCGAGCCTTTTTCTTTGCAATAAATACGGAAGGAGAGTGATCTAAATGACAGAAAATAATGAAACAGAGATGCTCAGGGTGATACTTTGCAAGCCCGGCGAGACAGCTGAAGTGGTCGAAATCGATGATGATCTTGAGTCTATGCAGGAACTGGTAGGTGGCCTGATACAGGAGTATATGCCTTTCCATTCTGAGACCGATCCGAGATATGATGATGTTGCAATCATCTGTAACGAAGAAGGAAAGCTTATAGTCGATCCGGAGCGTGAATACAGTCCGCTTGTAAAGGCGATGGGAGGATCCGTTATCGAGATATCTGCGACATCACCAAATCACATAAATGCGATGGATATGTCGAGAGACTACGGCGAGACGGATCCTATAATCGAGAAGTCGCAGTTCCTGCAGTCGCTCTGTGAGCAGATAGTAGCGGGGCATAAATTCCAGAAGGGACAGCAGTCTATCATCGACCGCTGCACGGAGAACGTGTACCGCTACTACAAACAGGGAAACTATATGGGTACTCCGCCAACGCTTCAGGATTTCAGAGAGGAACTCCTGAAGCAGCCAGAACCGGAGGCACACTCACTGGCACTTGAACTCGAACTCTTCACCAGGGGTTCTCTCAACACATTTGCCAAGCAGACGAATGTGGACACCAGCAATCGTCTGATGGATGCGATAAATGCGCAACTGGCAAAAGAAAGGTTACAAAGAAAGATACGCTGCTTTCTAAGCGTGGATCTTTAGACAAAGAATGGTGTTTGCTTGATTGGGACTATGAGGCAAATGAGCATGGACCTGAATACTACACCAACGGTAGCGGAGAAATAGTAAGCTGGAAATGTCATAAATGCGGTCATAAATGGAGCGCTGCAATTTGTGACCGGACAAGAGATTATAGAAATGGATGTCCCTTATGTTCGGGAAAAGTCATAGTAAGTGGTGTCAATGATTTACCTACAATACTACCTGATCTAATGGAGGATTGGGACTATGACAGTAACACTGGAGTTGATCCGACAAAAGTTGGTAGAGGAAGTCATGTGGAAGTGTCATGGAAATGCCATAAGTGTGATCATATATGGAGCGCTCAAATATATAACCGAGCAAACGGAAAGGGCTGCCCATGTTGTGCTAACAGAGTGGTTGTTCCAGGAAAAAATGATTTAGCTACTACAGATCCGGAGCTCGCGGCGGAATGGCATCCAACGCTCAATGAATACAAACCTACGGAAGTTACACGCGGACAAGGAAAGAAAACACAAATGATATCAAGATCGTTAAGAACGAGGCATCACTTTATGTTAATGGAAGAATGCAATATCAGGCAGTAAATCTGGTCACTGAATATGGGGCAAAACTTCATGGCTGTAAATACGCCATAGCTTCAAAGCACCCTCAGTGGAAAATGGAAAAGCGCTTTGAAGAAAGCCTTGACCAGTTCAGACCATATATCTTCCTGACCAGAAAAGAATACGCAGCAATTCTTGAGTCACAGCAGAACGATGACAAGTTCCACAAGTCAAAGGAAGGAGTGAGCAAGATGCTTAAGCCAAAATTCAAATTCACTTTAGTACCTCAATTTCCCGCAAATCTCCTCTAGCAGTTCTGCGTACTTATGGTGCTTCATCTGCGGGAAAGCGCGCAGCAGTCTCCCTGCTCCGAAATGCCTGCTGCTCAGAATGCGCTCTTCGAGTGCTTTACGCTTAGCCGTAAGTTCGGCACGTGATGCCGCCATCTGAGCCAGAGTCTCAGCTTTGCTTGTCTCGATCGCCTCTCTTGCTTCAGTCCTGGCAGCTGAAATATGCTCTATTGCCTCAGCACCCGCAAGCGAAGCCTGGACCTTCGCGTCATCAACGCGCTGCTTGGTCTCAAGGGTCCTGGTTCCGATTTGGTTGCTAAGTTCATTGCTGACAACGCGCATGCGTCTCTGCATCTCATCGATCTCAGCCATACGCTTGTTGAGTCCTATCATTACACTGACTGAAACAGCAAAGTCCGCGATGTATGTTACTGAGAAGATTCCTATAAGCGCCCACCCTATATTCTGCGGGATGCGTTCAAGAACGCTGCTCAGCATCGGATATACAGCGCGCACAACGAGCAGTATGGACATGCCCCAGATGATGCTGAACTGGAGGCAGATATAACCGTTCAGATTGAAAGGCCTGTCCGAATAGTCCCACCATCTCGCGTGGAATGCCTTATCCAGGATCCACCCGCCGAACAGTTCAACAGCCGTCGCAAGGACGACTCCGAAGAGGAACACCTTGAGCGCGTTCTGCTCATAGAATTCTCCCTCACCCGTTATCTGAAGCAGGAAAAACACCGCCAGCACTCCGAATCCGTATATCGGGCATACGGGGCCGTTCAGAAATCCTCTGTTGACAACCAGCCCCTTGCTCACCGCCTGATATGCCACCTCGACACACCATCCGAGGAATGAGAATACGAGAAAATATTCAAGAATCGTATAAATAATCTGTAGCGTCATCTTTCAAATGAAAAGATGCCGGACGCCTTTCAGGAGTGCCGGCATCATGTGTGTAATTTCTATCTCTGATCAGCTGTTGAGAATGTTCATGAACTCCTCGCCTGTGATCGTCTCCTTCTCATACAGGTGAGCTGCAAGTTCGTCGAGCTTCTCTCTGTTCTCTGTCAGGATCTGTACAGCCTTCTCATGCTGCTGCTTGACAAGTTCAACGACCTTCTCATCGATCTTAGCCTGTGTCTCTGCCGAGCATGCGAGCGAAGTGTCTCCGCCGAGATACTGGTTCTGAACTGTCTCCATAGCGACCATGTCGAAGTCATCACTCATGCCGTAGCGGGTGATCATCGCTCTCGCCAGCTTGGTAGCCTGCTCGATATCGTTCGAAGCACCTGTCGTCACTGAGCCGAATGCAACTTCCTCTGCGGCACGTCCGCCGGTGAGAGTTGCGATCTTGTTCTCGAGCTCTTCCTTGTTCATGAGGTAGTGGTTGCCTTCATCGACCTGGAGAGTATATCCGAGAGCTCCCGAAGTACGCGGGATGATCGTGATCTTCTGGACAGGAGCTGAATTGGTCTGCTTTGCAGCGACCAGCGCATGGCCGATCTCGTGATAGGCAACTATCTTCTTCTCCTGGTCAGTAAGGATCGAATTCTTCTTCTGGTATCCTGCGATGACTACCTCGATGCTCTCCTCGAAGTCGGTCTGGCTTGCAGCCTTGCGCCCGTCGCGGACAGCTCTGAGAGCTGCCTCATTTACTATATTGGCAAGCTCAGCACCGGATGCGCCGGATGCCATTCTTGCGATAGCGCTGTAGTCGATGTTGTCCTCGACCTTGACCTTCTTGGCATGTACTTTTAGGATGGCTTCTCTTCCCTGCAGGTCAGGCAGCTCGACAGGTACTCTTCTGTCAAAACGTCCCGGTCTTGTGAGCGCAGGGTCGAGTGATTCCGGACGGTTGGTCGCAGCGAGGATGATTACTCCGCTGTTGCCCTCGAATCCGTCCATCTCAGTCAGAAGCTGGTTCAGAGTCTGTTCTCTCTCGTCATTGCCGCCGAGATTTCCGCTGTTTCTCTTCTGACCGATAGCATCGATCTCATCTATGAATACGATACACGGAGCCTTCTCCTTGGCCTGCCTGAACAGGTCACGCACTTTGGATGCTCCCATGCCGACGAACATCTCAACGAACTCAGAGCCTGACATCGAGAAGAACGGTACGTCAGCTTCGCCGGCTACAGCCTTGGCGAGCATGGTCTTACCTGTTCCCGGAGGGCCTACGAGCAGTACGCCCTTAGGCATCGAAGCTCCGATCTCACGGTACTTCTCCGGATTATGCAGGTAGTCTACGATCTCCTGAAGGTTTTCCTCTGCCTCATCGACACCCTCGACATCGCTGAATTTGATTCCGTCAGATGATTTTACATACACCTTGGCATTGCTCTTGCCCAGGTTGAACATCATCGATCCCGGGCCGCCGCCTGCCTTGTCCATCATCCTTCTGCTCAGATACTGACCTAGCACAACGAAAATGATTATCGGCAGTATCCAGTTCAGGAAGAAGCTTGCCGCCGGCGACATCTCCTCAACGATCTCGCTGGTGAACTCAGCTCCGGATGCATGGAGCCTGTTGACGAGATCCGGGTCATTCATGATGCCCGTCTTGTATGTCTTCGATCCGTCCTTGTTTGTAAAAAGGATCTTATTGCTCCCAATCTGCACCTTACCGATCTGATTCTTCTCAGTCATGGTCATGAAGGTGCCGTAGTCTACTTCCTTGATTTCCTGTTCTGCAACCATCGGAACGATCATGGAGTTCCACAGGAACAGGATCAGGAGAACTGCTATATAGAAGATAAGCAGCGGTTTCCGTGGTCTGTTAACCTCGTTCATAGTTATTCCTTTCTTTCATAATCTGATTAATACAGGTGAATGATAGCACCCGATCCAATACGCTTCAATCATCACAGGCCAATATACACACAATCTTCTAAATCCAAATGAAAAAACAGACCATTAGTCACTTTTCCTTGTAAACAGTTATATTCTAAGCAAAGGATATAAACAGTTGGAGGAAATAGAGTAATAATTGGAGGAAAACGTATCAGGTTCCCTGTAGGTGTTGGAAATACTAGCATCTACAAAAACGATTCTGTTCACCTGCTCCACAAAAATGCCCCCAACGGGGCAATGTCATTAAGTTAATGTGACGAAGAGATACTCTCTCATCAGAAAATATGTGGATCCCAGTTTTTCATTGCGTGAATATCGATTTTGAATCTGCGGTAGGGTAAGATGTTTACTGCATTGGGAATGGCAAGTTATTTCGGCGCACTTCAAGCACGCCCATCCTGGACTCGTCCCGGTATGTGCTCATTGCTTTCCGTTTTGTACTATTGGTGTGCGAATTATGCTATTCTATAAGTGAAATTGATTGCTACACCATTTTTACGCTTGGACAGGCGTCTTTCATATTTCCGGTTTGGACGAACCGGAACAGTGTATTTAGCGATCATAGTTTCAACATCCGGCGGATGCATTTTTCCAGCAAGCAATTTCCTGCACATATGGACAGCGACAGTGAAATTGATCTTGTATGCATGCTTGCTAACAGGCTTCTGAATGATCACCTGGGCAGTGATCCATTCAGTGAAGTTGTAAAGGACAAGTGATGCAAACACTTCCTGGAGAATGCATTCTGCTTTTTTTGAGTGAAAACTCAGCAATCCAACAGTATATTTCAAACTTCTGAATGAAGTTTCTATTCCCCAGCGAAGAGCATACAGTTCTTTCAACTTATTCGGTGGATATTGATCAGCAGGAAGATTGGTAACAAGTGTTTCCAACAGATCATCAGATATCCGCACTCTTACGATCCTATACTTCAGGTTGTAAAATGCCGGCACAGAATCACGGCTCCGATCAAGGCTAGGAAGATAGTCAAAGTTCACATTCTTAGGGACAAATCTGTAATGGTTCCTATCTTTGAACAGTTCTTTGGTCGCAATTGTACAACTGCGAGTCAGATTCATAGAGATATCCAGATCGAATTCATCTGTATCCGGTACATTCAGAGCGCTTACTATCCCGTTTTTCCCGTCTTTGATTCGCATCAAATAGAACCAGCCCCTCTCATGGATATGCGCTAATGTGTTATATGATTCATATCCTCGGTCTGCTATGAGAAGCGCCTTTTGAACAGGCGATGTTTCGATCATTTGGATCAAAGCTTTTCGTTCATGCTGCTTCTTGCTTTTCTGCACCACCATGTCGAGATAGGTTCGCTGAAGCAAGTCGTAAAGAGCGGTCAAATGGATCATATTATATGGCTTTTGACCATTTGTGCCGGGATAGTATGAATCTGCATCATCAGGATCGGTTGGTGTCTGGATCTCCGTTCCATCAACTGCCAGAATACGTAGATCATTCTCAGTTCTTGCCGGAGAGATTTCCTCCATCCGGGTGTTAAAGCCAATAAGCAAATCTTTGAAAACATCTGCCTTCAACTTGCTCCGCATCTGTACAACCGCAGATGAAGATACATGAGAACCTTCACAACAGAAGTAATCTATAACCTCGTTCGTAAGCGATCCTCCGTGCATATTCAGAATGAAATGGATCAACGTACAAAATGTCAGCTTTCTTTTTCTGGTAAAATCCCGTCCTGGGTTATGACAATAAAGTTCAGGGTGTGCTGCGAGTTCAAGTACTTGTTCGACCAGAGATCGTTTCACACATGCTGCATCCATTTGAAAACCTCCTTTCAAGTGTGTGTCTTACCTCTGATCAAAGGGCCGCTTTTATTGGGTTTGATATATGACCAATAAAAGCGGCCGCACAAACCGACCATTGTGTCAAGTATATTTAGAAAGAAAAAATACCCCCTCATCATTTCTGATGAGAGAGTATCTCTTCGTCACATTAACTTAATGACATTGGGCAGGCGGTCCTTTTTTCGTGCAGCAGACAGAGGGAGTTCCTCCGGGAACATCTCCATGAGGTATTGCCCTGTTGACCGCCTGGCAAAAGTTGAGCCTGGATAGCAATAAGACCATGCAGGCCGGGAAAACGAGAAAAGATTAATGCGAATTGTTCGTAAAAAAACACAATATAATCGAAACAATTTGTTGAAATACACAAAATCATAGTTTATAATCCACGTTAATTAACAGCAAAGGGACTAAACAGATGAATAACAACAGTTACAATAATCACATCAGCAATACAGTTTGTTTCTGGCGCGGCTTCTTTTGGTTTCATAAGAAGCCTGTTACCGTGCGCCGGAATGTGAGTTTAACATAGACTGATAATATCAAGACTATTGATTGACTGGGCCGCGGTAGCAATACCGCGGCTTTTAGTATGCCGCATGAGAGGAGATGCATCCGCAGCTCATAGTGGGGCATCTCCTGATCATAAACAATTATCACACTAAGATCAGGAAAAGGAGAAAAAAGAAAATGGGAGACACAGACAAGAGCAGAAAAAGCAGTTTCTATGCTAAGTACTTATTGCCTGGAGTAATACTGCAGTCAGTACTTATCGGAGGAGGCTATGCTACAGGACGTGAAATCTATCAATATGGCGCAATGTTCGGATCGATGGGGTGGATCTCGGGCATTACTATCGCGATAGGGTTTTCTCTGTTTGCATTCCTTACGTTTGAGATCTGCAGGATCTACAAGGTTTATGATTACAAGAATTTCATCAAGAAGGTGATCGGACCGCTTTGGCCGGTGATGGATATTCTGACAATTCTGATCGGAATACTTCTTATAGCCGTTATGGCTGCGGCAACCGGTTCAATATTTGCGCAGGTAGGGCTGCCGGCATTCCTCGGGAATGTAGTGATCATAGTTGTAGTAGGGCTGCTGAACTTCTTCGGTGAACGCATAATCGAGAGATTCGAATCCATAGGAACTATCCTTCTGTATGCCGGATACATACTGTTCACAATCATAGTGATTGCCCGTAAAGGTGATCATATCGGAGAAGTATTCGCCAGCCACAGCACAGTAGCTTACGATGGAAAGGTCACTGTGGCACTGTGTATATGGACAGGGATCCTCTATGTTGCTTATAACATCAACGCTATACCGATGGGTATGTTCTCGCTGAAGAGACAGACAGAGAGAAAACATACCCTGTGGGGCGGACTGTTCGCGGGACTGCTCATGGTGATCCCATGGTTTCTCAGTTATTTCGCCATGATGTGCTTCTACGGCGACATGTCTATAGTAGGACCGGAAGTCGAAACTCCCTGGACAATGATGATTACAGCCGTAAACGGCGGAGCAGGGCTGCTGACGCTGTTCGGGATAGTAATGGGATGGACTCTTATAGAGACGGCAACAGGCTGCATTCATATGATCATTGACAGAGCTGATATTGCGCTGCAGGAGAAGGGCCGCGCAGCGCTTGACAAGAAGCTGAGAGGAATAATAGCAGTTCTGACGCTTGTTGCAGCACTTATCTTTTCACGCATAGGAGTCGTCGATCTGATTGGAGCAGGTTATACATACCTGTCATATGGTTTTATAATCTTCTACCTGCTGCCGACACTTATTATTGGCGGCTATAAGATTATCAAACATAAGGACGCTGCATAGAAGAGGGGGAAGATAATGAAGATGAGCGGACTCAAAATAAAAAAGCAGCTGCTGGAGCAGGAGAAAGTCAGTTACGCGATGGATCATATAGAGCTGCCTGAGGGCGGAATAGACTGCAGCGAAGGATGCAATCCGTATGGCTTTCCTCCTGAATGCGTGGAAGTTCTACGCGGATTTGATCCGGCAAGGCTAGGGCCCTATCCTCACAGTCAGGCCATGTATGAAGCTATACATGAGTTCTGGGCAGATCAGATCAACGTTGAACGGGACAACATCCTGCTTACTGAAGGCAGCATGAGCGCACTGTATATAGTAAACAATATATTCGATACTCATAATGCTGTTGTGCTTGGGATATCGCCTCAGTTTACGGATTATTACATGCATGCAGAGATGATAGGGATCAGATATGCCCCGTATCAGCTGGAACGGTCACAGAATTATAAGTTTGATATCGATTCTTTCATAAAAATGCATTATCAGGAAGCCGGCAGCAGTGAAACCGGAAAACCGGTAATGGATACATCATATAACTTTATCTATATAGATAATCCAAACAATCCGACAGGACAGTGTATCGGCATCCGGGACATAGAAAAGATCGTAGCGGAGGCAGAGAGATACAACATAACGGTCATCATCGATGAAGCTTATGGGGATTTCATGCCGAAGGAGAACTCTGCTGTACAGCTTTTCGCGGGTTATCCTAACCTTGCGGTAGTCAGGACCATGTCAAAAGGGTATGGCCTGGCAGGAATGCTGGTTGGATATATAATCGCTCATAAGAATCTGATAAGTTACATGAACAAAATGACTAATCCATATATGGTTGGTGAATTGTCAAGAGAAGTCGCGGCTGCAGCCGTCAGATGCACGGGATTTGTGGAGCAGTGCCGGGAAGACTTCAGAACTATGAAAGCAGAAATCAGGCGTGTGCTCGGATGCACTGAAGAAGATCCATCGGGCACGTCTGGAAATCTGCATATTGCAGAAACTCTTGATACCAATTCCATATGCCTGCTATATCATGACCGGCCTGAAATCAATCTTAAGGACGAATTCTTCAGACGGGGGGTCCTGGTGATAGACGGATATGATTTCAAGGGCCTGGACTCCAGCGCTGCAAGGGTAAGGCTGCCTAAACTGGCCGATTTTCAAGTTTTGCTTCAGGCGATAAAGGAAATCAATTGTATGTAATGGCTACGCAGCAGTTTGTTGATACCGGCTCCAAAACTCCGGCCCTTTTGATCAGAGGCAGGACACACGCTTGAAAGGAGGTGCCGAAATGGACGCAGCATGTGTAAAACAAACTCTGGTCAAACAGATCCAAAAGCTATCCGAACATCCGGAACTTTATTGTCGGAGTCCAGGACGGAATTTTACGAGAAGAAGAAAAACATCCTTTTGCACATTGATCTCTTTTATCCTCAATATGCGCGGCGGGCCTTTAACGAGTGAAGTTAAAGAATTACGCAAAGACAAGAATCATTACAGGTATGTTCCTTCAACTATGAAATTCGACTATCTTCCGCTGTTGACGGGCACTTATGGAACAAAGCCTGTCTTTTACAACATCAGATATAGGATCGTGCGGGTGCGGATAACTAAAGAGCTGGCGGAAACGCTGATAACCAATTTGCCTGCGGATCAATATCCTCCTGAGAAGCTAAAAGAGCTGTATGCCATGCGCTGGGG
>LFRM01090762.1_pt1 | contig 10091 bp, 15 predicted proteins | sample 618341 | NCBI WGS metagenome assembly LFRM01 (sample SAMN03654438, study PRJNA283298) | anaerobic digester metagenome | isolation source: pool of bioreactors CSTR01a, CSTR02a, and CSTR03a thermophilic anaerobic... | place: Denmark: Kgs. Lyngby | collected 2014-05-21 | reverse complement strand
TTACTCCAGCTTTTCAAACTGCAACAACAATAGTAGCTGATGGAACTTACGACTTTGATATTACTGTTACTTGGGCAAGCGGATCTGTTACAAGTGGTAAAACAGTAAATTATACCTTTGCATTAGAGTACGAACAAGCAGTTTAATAACGCTTAAACAACTAAGAGCCACCATGATAATGCGTGGCTTTTATTTTTGAGGTATGTATGAAAAAAAACCGAAAAAAAAATAAAAGAAAAACATTTATGATTGTATCAATTGTTGTATCAATACTTTTTATTGCAACTGGATACAGTCTTTTAAATGATGTGTTAAATATTTCAGGAAGTGTTCATACTAAAGAACTGATTACTGGTACACAACTAAATATCGGTTTAATTTCCAGTGGGACAAGATATACTGGTGGAACAATTCCATCAAACATTAAATTCCAAAACGAAACATTAAACGCTAATGAGTTAACTGTAAATTTCGTTAGAGCAAATAGTGGTAATTCTACTTATATAAGTAATTTAACGATAAATTTTACTAATAATAATATTGTTAATATGGTTAGTGGTGCATCAAGTGTACAAATAATATCAGGAAGTAACTTTTCTGCTACTAGCACAACTTTAAGTAAAACAACATTAATTCCCAATGAGCAAGGATCATTAACGGTAAATTTTACAAATCGTAATAAATCATCTGAAGTGATGAGACTTAGGGTAACAATGCAATATACAAGCATGAGTGTCACTCAATATTTTTATTATAATATCAATATCAATCTAGCATAAAGGTGAATGATGAAGAATAAATGGGTTAAGGTAGTATTATTGATAATGATTTTTATTTTCGGAGCAATAGCTCCGATTTATCTATGGAAATTAGGTAATGTTTTTACATATATAATTAGACCATCAATTTGGTTAATTCTTTTATTAATTGTATCTTTATTTATTACCAAGGGCAATAAACCGTTTAGTTTTAAAGGACGTGATACAAGAGAATTAGCCATAATTGGTTCTTTAATCTTTATTATATTATATTATTGTTTGGGTTTAGTTATTGGTTATGCCAAAACACCATTCGCTAGAGATCTTTTAAGTATTATAAAAAATTCGTGGGGAATTCTTGCATTTTTTATTCCCAGAGAAATAATTCGTTATAAGTTTGCTAAGTCTTCTAACAAAAGAAATATGATTAAAATTATGACAATGATTACTATAATCATGGTTTTATCCGAAGTGTCATATTCAAGTTATAGTATTGTTACAAATAATTTTGCCGGTCTTAGTGAATATATAATTAAAACTTTTTTACCATCGGTTGGTCTTAATATTTTCTTATCATACTTAGCAATGAAAGAAAGTTATATATCGTCTTTACTGTATATTTTACCTATTAAGTTAGTTGAAATAATTACACCAGTATTTCCCAATGATGTTTTCTTTTTAATTATTATTATTTATACTTTAGTACCATTATTTACATTCTTGAAAATTGAAGACGTTCATACTAAGAAGCATAAGTTTGGTATAGAATTTGAAGAAAGTATTGAATCAAAAATTTTACATTTTATTGCTATTATTTTTATGTTATTTTTAATGGCATTTACAACAAGAATGCTTCCTTTTGTACCAACTATTATTTTAAGTGATAGTATGAATCCATCTATAAGACGTGGAGATATGGTTGTTATAAAGAGAATTTCTTCCGAAAATATTAATATTAATGATATAATTGAGTATAAAGTAGATAATATTTATATTATTCATCGAGTCATTAATATTAAACATACAAAAAACGGTGTTGTTTATATTACTAAAGGTGATAATAATAAATCAAGAGATGCAAAAGAAGTTGTTGAAAGTCAAATTACGGGAAAAGTAAGACTAATTATTCCTTATATTGGATTCCCAACAATATGGGCGAGAGATTTTCTAAAAAACTTCCGCGGAATAAATATTGAAGAAGGGGTGAGATGATGAGTAGAGCTAAACAAAAGAAAAAAATATTTCTATTTTTACTTACGATATTCATTTTTATCTTGACTATAAGTGCAATTAAGGTTTACTTGATTATTGAAGATTCAAAGAGTACAAAAAATAATTTGATGTATACTAACAATACATCAATTGACTATTCAGTCAGTATTAATGAAAATGAGTTTATAAAAAACGAAGATTTAGAATCTTACGAAATGTTTATTAGCGAAACAGTTAGATCAATTAAAATGAAAATGAGTTACAAATATAACGCTAGTGAAGACATATCTGTCAATGAAACTCATAAGATATTTGCTACTATTTATGGTAGGTACAATGAAACGCCGACTGATCCTGATAATAATCCAATTATTTGGCAAAGAAAATATGTAATTAAAGACCGAGCAGCAAAAGAGTATCCCAAAACAAGTTTGGTAGATATCGAAGAAGAATTTGATTTAGATTGGAATTATTACAATCAAGAAGTGATTAAGTTTAAAGAAAATTTTTCTTTACCAACAACAGCTTTTTTAGAAGTAAAAATGGTTGTAGATATTTTTGGTCAAAGTAATAATTATACATTAAATGAAACTAAAGAAGTAATTGCTAATATTCCATTAGCAGAACAAGTTTTTAGTGTTGAAAAGATTGAAGAAAAAGATGAGAATAAAATGGTTTCATCTAAAGATATAATTAGTCATCAAAAAGAACAAAGAAAATTGGCTGCCTATATTATTTTAGTTGTTATTTCATTTGTTTTAGTGGTAATTACAATTAAACAAATATTAAATTGTAAAGAAAAACAACCTTTTCAAGAAGAAATTGATCAAATAAAACATGATTATGATGAAATAGTTGTGGAAACAAAAAATATGGTTGATACTACTGATTTAAATCCAGTTACTATTACAACGTTTGATGAAATGCTAAATTTAGCTGATAGTTTAATGATGCCGATTATGTTATATGAAGAACGTAATTTAGCGTGTTTCTATATTATAAAAAGCGAAATGATCTATGTATATCTAAGAAGAAATAAGCATAAAAAACGTCAACATAAACCAAAAGAACAAGTTTAAATTGATTTATCGATTAATTTATGCTAGATTAATTTATGAAATGAGGAAATGAAATGGAAGCAATATTATTGATTATCTCAATATTAATAATTATTATTGTATTACTTCAAAGTAATAAAGCTACAGATGGTGGACAAATTATTACTGGTGGCAATACTGAATTATTTAAAAACCAAAAAGAACGTGGTGCTGAATTGTTTATAACACGATTAACGGCTATTTTAGGATTAATATTTTTTGTCCTATCACTTGTTTTATATCTAAACAAATAACATAACGAACCTTCGGGTTCGTTTTTAATTTCTTTATCATTAGATTTTTTTGTGATATTATTTTATTAGGTGATAATATGAAAAAGATCTTAACAATTATATTAGATGGATTTGGAATGAGAGAAAGTGAAGTTGGTAATGCCATAAAACTTGCGCAAATGCCAAACTTTAATTCTTTAATGGAAACATATCCACACAGTTTACTTGCCGCTTCTGAAGAAGCAGTAGGGCTTCCAGTAGGCCAATTTGGTAATAGTGAAATTGGACACTTAACTATTGGTAGTGGTCGAGTAATAAAATCAAAAATTAAAGTAATAAACGATTCATTAAGAAGTAATGATTTTGAACAAAGCGAAGTGTTTAATAGTGTTATTCATCATGTTAAACAAAATAATAGTACCCTTCATTTAATGGGGTTAGTTTCTGATGGAGGAGTTCATTCTCACATCGAATATTTTAAAGAAATAATAAAAATTATTCAATTGAAGGAAGTTAACAAGGTATATTTTCACGCTATAACTGATGGTAGAGATACTAAGGTAGATTCTGGTTTGGGTTTTATTAAAGAATTGGAAACCATATTGAGTGAAAATATGATGGGAAAAGTTGCTACTATATGTGGTAGATACTATGCAATGGATCGAGATAAGAAATATGAACGAACTAAATCGTATTATGATTTAATTGTAAATCGATTAGGAAATCGCTTTAATAGTGTTGATAGTGCTTTAAATTCGTGCTATCAAAAAGGAATATATGATGAGTTTATTCCGCCGATAATGCTTGATGATGCCGGAGTTATAAAACCAAATGATGGATTATTTTGGTTGAATTTTCGACCAGATCGTGCAATTCAAATATTAACTAGTTTAACTAATCCAGAGTTTAATGATTTTAATGTTAGTGAACTAAGTAATTTAAAAGTGATTAGTATGTTTCCAACTGCAGAAAGTGTTAAATGTGAATATATGTTTGCTGATGTTGCTGAAGGTGGTTTATCTTTAGGTAAATATTTAGCTGAACTAGGTATGACTCAAGGTCGAGTAGCTGAAACCGAAAAATATGCTCACGTTACATATTATTTTGATGGTGGAGTTGATCAAAAATTACCGGGAGCAGAATACTATTTATTACCATCACCAAAAGTTTCTACTTATGATTTGGTACCAGAAATGAGAGCTCGAGATATAACTAAAAAAGTAATTGAATGTATGGAAAAAGATTTAGATTTTATTTTAGTTAATTTTGCTAATCCTGATATGATTGGTCATACAGGAATAATTTCAGCTACAATTCAAGGTTTAGAAGTTGTTGATAGTTGTCTTGGTGAAATAATCGAGTCGGCTAAAAATAATTTTTACACAATTGTTTTACTAGCTGATCATGGTAATGCTGACTATATGTTAGATGAAGTTGGAAACCCAGTTACAACGCATTCATTAAGTAAAGTTCCATTTATTATTACTGATCAAAAGATTAAGTTAAAAGATGGAACATTAGCTGATGTTGCTCCAACAATATTAAATTATATGGACATTGCTATTCCAAAAGAAATGGATGAAAGTAAAGTTTTATTTGAATTAATATAATGATTAATAAAGAGATGAAAACCATCTTTTTATTTTGTATTAAAAAGTTGCATTAAACCCTTGCTTTATTATGTTTGGATGTGCTATAATCAATCTCGTATAACTGCTTAGATGTGCGAGGTTGCCGATACTCTAGGCGATGTTGTTAACAACATTGTAGGAAATCGGGTAATTCGTTGCGGAGCAAGTCTGTACCAGATATAGACGAAGGGAGGATAAATAATGTCAAATCAAAAAGTAAGAATTAGACTTAAGGCTTATGATCACAGAACATTAGATCAAGCTGCGGGTAAAATTGTTGACACCATCAAAAGAACTGGTGGAGAAGTTTCTGGACCTGTGCCTCTTCCAACTGAAATTGATAAAATTACAGTATTGAAAGCCGTACATAAGTACAAAGATTCAAGAGAACAATTTGAAATGCGTACTCATAAGAGATTAATTGATATTAAAAATCCAAGTAAAGAAACAATTGATGCATTAACTCACTTAGATTTACCAAGTGGCGTTGACATCGAAATCAAATTATAATAGGAGGAAATGAAAATGAAAGGAATCTTAGGTCGCAAAATGGGGATGACCCAAGTATTTGCGAAAGACGGCAAATTAATTCCTGTAACTGTAGTTGAAGTTCAACCTAACGTTGTTACTCAAGTTAAAACTGTAGCAACTGACGGCTATGATGCAATTCAGTTAGGAGTAGTTGACCGTAAAGAAAAGAACACAACCAAAGCAATGGTTGGTCATGCAAAAAAAGCTAACACAACACCTAAGCGCTTCTTTAAAGAAATTAGAGGAGTTAATGTATCTGATTATACTTTAGGTAGTATAGTTGGAGTAAACATTTTTGAAGCTGGGGAAATAGTCGATGTAACTGGAACATCTAAGGGTAAAGGATTTCAAGGGGTTATTAAAAGACATAACCAATCTCGCGGTCCAATGACTCATGGTTCAAGATTTCATCGTCGTCCTGGTTCGTTAGGTACAAAATTACAAATGAGAGTTCAATTAGGACATCATTTACCTGGTCATATGGGAGACGAAACAGTTACAATTCAAAATTTAAAAATTGTTTCAGTTAACCAAGATGAAAACTATATTTTAGTAAGCGGAAACATTCCAGGTGCTAAAAATTCATTAGTTTTAATCCGAGAAAACGTCCGTGGTAAGGATAAAGAAGAAATTGATTTAATGGAATATGAAACAGTAGTTGATGAAGTCGAAGAAATAATCGAAGACGTTCAAGAAACTGAAATAACTGAAGAAGTAATTGAAGACGTTGTTGCAGAAGAAACTCCTGAAGTAGTAGAAGAAGTAACTGAAGAAGTTAGCGAACCTGAAGTCAATGACGAAGGGAGTAATGCATAATGGCAAAGATTGATATTTTAAATCAAAAAGGCGAAAAAGTTTCTGATTTAACACTTGCTGATCATGTTTGGGGAATTGAACCAAATAATATTGTTTTAAAGAAAGCAATAAGCTTACAATTAGCGTCATTAAGACAAGGTACTCATAAGACTAAAACTCGTGCTGAAGTAGCTGGTGGTGGTCGTAAGCCATATCGTCAAAAAGGAACAGGTAATGCTCGTCAAGGAAGTATTCGTGCACCACATTATCGTGGCGGTGGAATAGTCTTTGGAGTTACACCAAGAGATCATGGTTTCAATATGAACAAGAAAGAAAGATCACTTGCATTAAAGTCAGCTTTAGTTTATAAACTATTAGAAGAAAAATTAACTGTTGTAGATAATTTAACTCTAACTAGTTTAAGAGTAAAAGAAGGACTTGGTTTAATTAGTAATCTTAAGTTAGGTGGAAAAATATTATTTATTACATCTGATGATGCAGAAAACTTATATATGGCAACAAGAAATTTACCAAAAACAGAAGTTATTCTGAAAGAAGATATTAATGTATTAGACATCATTAATGCAGAAAATTTAGTTCTTGATCAAAATACAGTTAAATATGTTGAGGAGGTGCTTAAATAATGGATTATACAGATATTATTATTGCACCAATAATTACTGAAAAGACATCAATAATTAACCAAAGTGGTAAAGTTTATGTTTTTAAAGTAAATAAGAAAGCAAACAAAAATCAAATTAAGAAAGCAATTGAAGACGCCTTTAAGGTAAATGTAATTAAAATTAATACTTTAACTACAAAACCTAAAGATCGTCGTGTTGGTCGTTATACTGGTAAAACAAAGACTTATAAAAAGGCATTTGTAACCTTAAAAGACGATCAAAAGATTGAATTATAGTAGAGGTGAAATGATATGGGAATAAAATCTTATAAACCGGTAACTCCGGGACGTCGTGGAATGACAACTTTAGATAATAAAGAAATCACTTCGAAGACACCAGAAAAAAGTTTATTAGTATCGAAAAATAAAACTGGTGGGCGTAATAATCAAGGTAAGTTAACAGTTCGTCATATCGGTGGCGGCGCTAAAAGAAAATATCGTCTAATTGATTTCAAAAGAACAAAAAGAGATATTACTGGTAGAGTAGCTAGTATCGAATATGATCCAAACCGTAATGCAAATATTGCTTTAATTACTTACTTAGATGGAGAAAAAACATATATTATTGCTCCTAAAGATCTTAAAGTAGATATGATTATCGAAGCTGGAGACAGCGCTGATATAAAAATTGGTAATGCTCTTCCTTTAGATAAGATTCCAGTTGGAACATTTATCCACAACTTAGAACTTCAACCAGGAAAAGGTGCTGAATTATGCAGAAGTGCAGGTTCAAGTGCTCAAATCCTTGGTCGTGAAAGCAAATATGTTATGGTTAGACTTCAAAGTGGAGAAACAAGAAATATATTAGGTAATTGTTATGCAACCATTGGTGTTGTTGGTAACGAAGATTATGAATTAGTTAACTTTGGTAAGGCTGGTCGTAAAAGACATATGGGCATTAGACCAACAGTTCGTGGTAGTGTTATGAACCCTAATGATCACCCTCATGGTGGTGGTGAAGGTCGTACACCAATCGGACGTAAAGGGCCAGTTACTCCTTGGGGTAAACCAGCACTTGGTTATAAAACTCGTAATCGTAAAAAATCTTCTAACAAATTAATTGTTAGTCGTAGAAAGAAATAGGTGAACAGAGATGGCAAGAAGTTTAAAAAAGGGACCTTATGTATTCGATAGATTACTTAAAAGAGTCCAAGAATTAAATAAAAATAGTAAAAAAGAAGTCATTAAAACTTGGTCACGTCGTTCAACGATTTTTCCAGATTTTATTGGTCATACTTTTGCTGTTCACAATGGTAAAGAATTTATTCCAGTTTATGTTACAGAAGACATGGTTGGACATAAGTTAGGCGAATTTTCCTTAACAAGAAAATTTACTGGCCATAACGGAGCTAAGGGTGTATAAGATGGAAGCATACGCAATACATAGAAAAGCCATGATTGCTCCTCGTAAAGCAAGAATGACACTAGATTTAATTAGAAGTAAAAAAGTAAATATTGCTCGTGGAATTTTAGCAAATACTAATACTAAAGGTAGTCGCTTAATCATTAAAGTTCTTAATTCAGCTATTGCAAACGCAGTAAATAATTTAGGAGCTAAAGAAGAAGAACTATTTATTAGTGAATGCTATATCAATCCAGGACCAGTATATAAAAGAACAAAATTTGCATCTCGTGCAAATATTGATCGCCGAGATCATAGAACAAGTCACATAACTGTCAAAGTTAGTGACAAAAAGGAGGTCTAATATGGGACAAAAAGCTCATCCAATTGGACTAAGAGTCGGAATTAACAGAGGTTGGGATAGTAATTGGTATGCTCCAAAAAAAGATTTTGCTAAATTTTTAAATCGCGATATTAAAATCCGTGAATATTTAGTAAAAAATCTTAAAGAAGCTGCTGTTGCAAGTATCATTATTGAACGTAATAAGAAAAGAACTGATATTAGAATCAATACTGCTAAACCAGGTATCATAATTGGTCGTGGTGGTGAAGATATTGAAAAACTAAGAAAAGTTCTAAGCAAATTAGTTGAAGAAGATATTTATATCTCAATTGTTGAAGTTAGAAAACCAGATTTAGATGCTGCTTTAGTAGCGGAAAACATTGCTCATCAAATTGAAAATCGTGCGAATTATCGTAATGCGCAAAAGAAAGCAATTAAGACAGTAATGAAAGCCGGAGCTAAAGGAGTTAAAACTAGTGTATCTGGAAGATTAAATGGTGTTGAAATGGCTCGTACTGAAGGATATTCTGAAGGTACTGTACCACTTCATACACTTAGAGCTAATATTGATTATGCTCATAAAGAAGCAAATACAACTTATGGAAAAATTGGTGTAAAAGTTTGGATCTATAAAGGCGAAGTCTTAAAAGACCAACTACCTGAACAAGAATCAGCACCAAGAGAAAGAAAACGAGGTGTTAGAGATGTTAATGCCGAAGAGAACTAAATATCGTAAACCACATCGAGTTACTTATGATGGTCATGCAAAAGGGAACACAGTCCTACACAATGGTGATTTTGGACTAATGGCAACTGAAGGTAACTGGGTAAATGCTCGTCAAATAGAAGCAGCCAGAATTGCAATGACAAGATATATGAAACGTGGTGGTAAAGTTTGGATTAATATTTTTCCACACTTAGCTTTAACTAAAAAACCTTTAGAAACTAGACAAGGTAAAGGTAAAGGTCCTGTTGAAGAATGGGTAGCAGTCGTTAAAACAGGTAAAATCATGTTTGAAATTAGTGAAGTTGACGAAGTTACAGCTCGCGAAGCATTACGCTTAGCAGCACATAAACTAAACGTTACATCTAAGTTTGTCAAAAAAGAAAGTGGTGTTGAAAATGGAAATTAAAGATATTAGAAAATTAACCACTGAAGAATTAAATAAAAAAGTTATTGCAACAAAATTAGAACTATTTGATTTAAGATTAAAACAAGCAACTGGTTCATTAGATAAAACTCATAAAATAAGAGAACTAAGAAAAGATGTTGCAAAAATGAAAACAATTATTAATGAAAAAAATAGAGGAGGAAACAAATAATGGCAAAGAAAAATATTGAAACAAATAAACATCAATTGACTGGCATCGTTGCTAGTGATGTGAATGACAAAACAATTATTGTTGTTGTTGAAACTCATCGTAAAGATCCTCTATATGGTAAAAGAGTTAATTATTCAAAAAGAT
>LFRM01361231.1_pt1 | contig 10093 bp, 7 predicted proteins | sample 618341 | NCBI WGS metagenome assembly LFRM01 (sample SAMN03654438, study PRJNA283298) | anaerobic digester metagenome | isolation source: pool of bioreactors CSTR01a, CSTR02a, and CSTR03a thermophilic anaerobic... | place: Denmark: Kgs. Lyngby | collected 2014-05-21 | reverse complement strand
AACAAAATTGTTTGTACACTATTTTTTTAACTCTTTATTTAATTATTCATCTAATAAATGTTTCGCAGCGATTCCTGGTTCTGTCATTGCGAAGGGATCTAGGATTTCATTTAGTTCTGCTTCTGTTAATAATCCTTCTTTTAGAACTAATTCTCTTACTGGCTGGCCTGTCTCAATGGCAATTTTTGCAACCTTAGCTGCATTTTTATATCCAACATGCGGAACTATTGCGGTTATTGGTCCTACGCTGTTTTCTACTAATTGTTTACATCTTTCAATATTTGCTGTAAGCCCAACTATTAAGTTGTCTCTAAATGTAGCAACACCATTTCCTAAAGTTTCTATGGATTCATATAGATTGTAAAGTAGTACTGGTTCAAATACATTTAGTTCTAATTGGCCAGCTTCTCCTGCCATAGTTATTGTCATATCGTTTCCTATTATATTAAATGAAACTTGGCTCATAACTTCAGCAATTACAGGATTAATTTTTCCTGGCATAATTGAGGAACCTGCTTGTTTTTCTGGTAAATTTAATTCCCCAAATCCACATCTTGGCCCTGATGCCATTAATCTTATATCATTGCTCATTTTTGAAAGATTTACTGCAGCTGTTCTAAGGGTAGCTGATAGGAATACAAATCCATCTAAATTGTTTGTACCGTCTACTAAATCTTCTGCCTGAACTAATCCTAAATTGTTTACTTTATTTAAATTTGGTACAATTACTTTTAGATATTCTGTATCTACGTTAATACCAGTTCCTACTGCGGAAGCACCCATGTTTACAACTTTTAGACCTTCTAGTGCATTTTCGATTCTAGCTATATCTCTTTTGATTACTGAACTATATCCATGGAACTCCTGTCCTAATCTAATAGGAACAGCATCTTGAAGATGAGTTCTTCCCATTTTTATAATAGGATCAAATTCTTTTGATTTTTCTAGTAGCGCTAAGTATAACTTTTTAAGTTCTTCAAGGGTTTTAAATCCAAGTCTTAAAGCTGCTATTTTTCCTGATGTAGGGAAAGCATCATTTGTGGATTGCCCCATATTTACATGGTCATTTGGATGTACCTTGTCATACTCTCCTAATTTTCCACCTAAGATTTCATTAGCTCTATTAGCTATTACTTCGTTGGCATTCATATTTGCAGATGTACCTGCACCACCTTGAATTGGGTCTACTATGAATTGATCATGAAGCTTACCCTCTATGATCTCATCACTAGCTTGTACAATTGCATCTTTAACTTCTTCAGTCATTATTCCAGCTTCAAAATTTGAAATAGCACATGCCTTTTTTACTTCGGCAAGGCCAATAATTAATTCTTTATGAATTATTCTACCGGTAATATTAAAGTTTGCTGCTCCTCTTACTGAGTTAACTCCATAGTATGCATTAGCTGGTACTTTAACTTCTCCTATAGAGTCACTCTCAATTCTAAATTTTGTATTATCCATCGGAATTCCCCTTTTTCTAATATTCTAGTTACTAAGTTTCCATTCCATATTACACCCTTAGTATAATTATGTCAACCATAGTGGCGAAAACGATTGCCTATTTTACCTGCTTTCTGTTGACTCCCTTTTATATATTTTATAAGGAATGGTAATTTTCATACCCTTTGTACCTTCTTCTATAGATTTGGCCAATATATTTACAGATTCCAAGCCCAATTCATAGGCATTAATATCTACTGAAGTAAAAGGAATAGCTGAATGTCTAGATATAATACTGTTATTAAAACTTGCTACAGCAATATCTTTAGGAATATTAATATTATAACTTTCTAAAACTTGTATGGCACCAAAGGTTACCAAATCATCTGTTACTATTAATCCATCTGGCATTGATTCCATTTCTATTATATTTTTACCATATTTATAGCCTGTTTCTTCATTAAAGCTACCTAGAAATAAAAGATCCTCATTAAAATTTATATTACTATCTTCTAAAGCCTTTTTATACCCATCTATTCGCTGTCGTGTTACAACTAGACTATCATCGCCTGCTATCATAGCAATTAACTTTTTTCCCGTCTTAATCAAATACTTGGTCAGTTCATAGGCGGCCATGTAATTATCGTTGTCCACATAATTTATATTTTTAATGGATTCATAGGGAGAACCTATAAGGGAAAACGGAAACTCTATTGTGGATAAATATTTAATAGATTCATCATCTAATTTACTAGTCATTAAAATTATCCCATCTACTTTTGAAGCTCTGATGAAACTTTTAATATTTTCTAATTCATCACCTTTTTCGGTATTAGTAGATAATAATATATCATAATTATTGCTTGAAGCTCCTTTTAGTATTCCCCTTAATGCTTCCGGAAAGAAAGGGTTTAGGAATACATCTTCAGACCTGGCAGGCATAATAACCCCTATATTTCCCGTTTGTTTTTTAGCTAAGGATCTAGCAATTGCATTTGGATAGTATCCCATTTCATCCATTACTTTTAAAACTTTTTCTTTTGTCTTTTTACTTATTCTTGGATTATCAGATATAACTCTTGAAACAGTCGAAGTGGATACTCCTGCTTTTTTGGCAACATCAGTTGCTGTTATATTCCTATCTTTTTTCATAGTTTCCACTCTCCCTTCCACTGGTTTCTTTGTTGTTAATTAATTCTTTTGCCCGTCTCTGTGTGAAAGAAATGAATTGCGTTTACATCAAAGCCAAAACTATGTTTTTCCCCACTATTATACTTATAATGACCTGGTGTTGATATAACTATTTCAAAATTATTTTCCAGTCTTACATAAAGAATCTTTTCTTTACCAAGCATTTCTACAACATCAATCGTACAGTCAAAAGAGTCCCCAAACTCCCCACCACTTTCAAATCGTTCTGGTCTTATGCCTACAGATATATTTTCTCCTTCAAATTTTTCTAATGCCAGACTATCAACATCTGTTGGGTTTATTTGAATTATACCGTCATTTGATATAAATTTACCATCATTAAACTTCCCTTCAATTATATTCATAGTAGGAGATCCTATAAATTTTGCAACAAATATATTTGCAGGTTTATTATAAAATTCTTCAGGGTTGCCTGCTTGTTGTATCTTTCCCTTGTCCAGTAACACTATTAAATCTGCCATTGTCATGGCTTCAGTTTGATCATGGGTTACATAGATAGTCGTTGTACCTAGGGTCTTGTGTAATCTCACCAACTCAACCCTCATATGTTCACGTAGTTTTGCATCTAAATTCGATAATGGTTCATCCATTAAGAACACCTTAGGTTTTCTTACCATAGCTCTACCCAGTGCTACTCTTTGTCTTTGTCCACCTGATATGTCTGATGGTTTTGAGTAGAGGTAATCTTTGATTTGTAACAGTTCCGCAGCTTCCATTACCCTATCATTAATTACCTTTTTTCGTTCTTTTCTCATGGATAATGAAAAGGCCATATTCTCATAAACTGTCATATGTGGGTACAGGGCATAAGATTGAAATACCATAGCAATATCTCTGTCCTTTGAGGAAACAGTATTCATTCTTTTCTCGTTAAATAATATATCACCTTCTGTTACTGAGTTCAAGCCTGCGATCATTCTTAAAAGTGTTGTCTTACCACAACCGGAAGGCCCCAGTATTACACAAAAATCTTTTTCTTTTATTTCCAAATCTATATGTCTAATTGTAAATTCTTCTCTACCTTCATATTTTTTTCCAATATTTTTTAATTCAACTTTCATTTTTACACCTCCAAATAAAATATTTTAGCCTTTGACAGAACCACTTGCTAGCCCTGATATTAGTTGTTTTCTCAATGAAATAAATAGTATTACAATAGGAATTGCGGTCAAAAGTCCTCCAGCTGCAAATGCAGGTTGATTTATTGTCCTAAAGTCATTTATCATTGTAAACAATCCTGCCGCCAGCGTATATGATTTTGGACTTGTCAATAATACTTTAGCCAATAAGTAGTCCATAAATGGTCCTATAAATGACCATAAGCCTATAATTGCTAACATTGGCCTTACAATTGGCATTATTATTAATCTATATATCTGAATATTAGAGCATCCATCTATTTTAGCAGCGTCATCTAACTCTGTAGATATTGAATCAATATATCCCTTGAGAATAAAAGTATTAGATGCTATACCACCACCTGCGTAAATTAAAATCAACATCATCTGCCTACTGAAAGTAGGTATAACAGATGAAACTATTGAATGTATGGTAAAAAACGCTGTAATACCTGCAAAGGAAGGTATGGTTTGTATAAGCAATATAGCCATTAATGAAGCTTTTCTGCCTTTAAACCTATATCTGGAATAGGCGTAACCTGTCAAAGATACTATTATCAAGGTCAATACTGCAGTAGCTAAAGCTATAAATATGGTATTTTTAACCCATGTCAAATATAAGGTTTCTTTGAAAAGGTATTCAAAATGTTTTAATGAGAATTCAAATTTGTCATTCAATATTAAATATTTACCTTGAGCACCATTAAAAGCCGACAAAGTCATTTGAAATAAAGGCCACAAAATAACAACGCTCCAAGAGATTAATACTATATATGTTATTGCTAGATTAATTTTACCTACTAGATTTAATGGTTGCCTATCAGAAAGATATAAATTACTTTTCTTTTTAAATATTTTCATTATAGTCTCTCCTCCTTGAAGGCTTTAGAATTTCTAAATCCTAAGTATGCAAAGAACATTAGTCCTATGGAAATTAAAGAAGTAATTGCTGCACCTATTGCTTGATATTGATTTTCCATAGTCAGCTTAAATATATATGAAATTAATAGATCAGATGATCCAGCAAGATTTCCATATTGACTAGGATTAAAAGGCCCTCCCCCATTAAATAGGTATATAATGGAGAAATTATTAAAATTAAAAGTATATTGTCCTACTAGTAAGGGAGCTGTTTGGAATAAAATAAGTGGCAATGTAATATGCCTTACCTTCTGCCAGGATGTAGCTCCATCTATATCCGCAGCCTCATACAGGTCTCCTGGTATTCCCTGGAGGACCCCTGTGGATAGTAAAAATACATATGCACTACCTAACCATCCCTGTAATAAAATCAATACTATCCGAGTTAAGTTAGGGTCTAATTTTACTTCTATCCGCCTACCCATAATATAATTCAAAATTTCCGTCAAGGCACCATCAGGTGAAAACATAATACTAAAAAACATTATTGTAATAAAAGCTGGCACTGCCCACGGCAATATATATACAGTTCTAAAGAATGTCTTACCTATTACTCTTTCGTTATTTGCAAGAAGTGATAAAGTAAAACCTATTAATATTGCTAGTGTAGTGGATAGTAATGTCCACAAAACTGTCCAAAATAATATATACCAAAATATTTCCCCGGCTAGACCTTGTCCTAATGCTATTAATTTATAGTTTTGTATACCAACCCAAGAAAATTTAGATTGATGTTTTGGGTCCATTCCTGTAAAAGATAACATTATTGTAGTAGCAATAGGAATTAAAACTGTAAACATGATTAAGAAAAGTGCTGGAGAACTTACCATATATGGGAATCCGTTTTGCTGTATGCTAGTTTTAGTTTCAAACCAGCTATTTGGGCGAATTCCTTTGATTCTATTTTTTTCTACACTTAAGACATCTTTAAAGGAAAAATACAATAATCCAACTGCTAAAACCAAAAGAAATATGGCTAGAATACCCTCAATCATAAAAATTAATGATTTATCTAGTCGCTTGCCACCTTCTGCCAGTGATATAAGTCCAGAAATACCCTGCCCTTGGTAGTTACCATAGCCAAGTGCATATGGTATAGCTATCAAATATACAAATAATGAAATAAAGAAAAAAGCTATTCCTTTGATATATTGTCTATTTAACACTTGTCCTAGTCCGGGTATCAAAAATGTTAACCATCCAAAAATAGGTTTACTTTGACTAGTCTCTATAGGGACTTTTCTTCTAAGGTCTGCTATATCTGATCTTAAAATAGTTAATTTTTGTTTTGTTCCATTATTTATTTCAAATCTTTTATTTTTTATTAGTTCACGATTTGACTTAGTCATAGAATCATAGGATTTAAGTTTTACTAAATCCTTATTCTTTTTCTTCAATTCAAGTATACTATTCTTCTTTGCCTTTTCAGAAATTATATTTTGACGTCGCATTTCCTTTAAACGTTTCTTTTCTTTTTTGAATTCATTGTTTTGCATTTTTTTAAATTCACTTATCTCTAGCTTAGCTTTTTTATCTAATTCTAAATCTATGTTTCCCTTGGCATTTAAAGCTGTTTTTAACGCTATTTCATTTTCATTTAAGAAATCTATAATTTCTGGTATCTGCCTCATGGAAAATTTGGCTTTTTTAAATTCAAATTTTGCATCATAGGTTAATTCCATGTAGTCATTGTAAAATTCATACTTTTTTTCTACTTCAAACAACATAGTCTTTAACTTTTTCATTTTTCTAGAAATATTCTTATCTAATGAATTTTGAAATGATTTTTTTTCATTTTTTAATTTGCTAAAGAAAAGCTTTTCTTTATCTTTAAATTGCTTGAGTTCAATATTATATTCATTTTTATGTTTATTTTTATATAGACTTTTTAATTTTGATTTTAGTTCACTTTTTGATTCTTTATTTGCATCTTTTATCTCTTCCTCTAATATTGCAATTTCTTCTAAATATAAATTTTTTCTTTCATATTCATTTCCAATTAAATCATACAAGTACTTATTGTATACTGCCAAAGAACTCACCCCTTTATGAGAATTTGCTTTCATCAATTTTCCCAATTAGTGACAAAACTGTGCCCAATAGGATTAAATAACCAGTTATATTAATATAATAAAACACTGATTGTAGATTTAGTTCTACTGCTACGTAGGCCAATCCACCTAATAATAATACAGTCCAAATAAAGACAAATAATTTATTGACTCTAAGATTTGAAAACGCAAAATATGAATGAATACTAAAAGTCATAGGTATTATGACCTTTAAAAATAATTGACTCAAATTAATAGCTATATATGAATTGAAATACTCCTGATATTCTAGTTCTGAGCTTACTATATACCCCAAATTAATTAACCATTCATTAAATAGATTGATATCTTTTGCCCTCATCAAGGTTTCCAAACAAATTGAAAGTATAATTCCAAGACTAGTTATTAATATAATAAGTAATTGTTTTTTTGGTAATTTTGCAAATTTATCCATAGATTTACCCCACATTTTAAAATTAAGAGAAGAAAGAATAGCTCTCTCTTCTCTTAGTATTTTACTAGAAGTTATTCATCATTGACACAAAGGAAGCTTGAACTTCTTTATATGCATCTTCTACAGTAGCTGGTTTAACAGCTGACCATGAAAGCATAGCGTTTTTCCAAGTATCCCAAACAGATCCCCACTCAGTAAATAATGGACGTGCTGGAGCATCTTCATATGATTCTAATACAGCTCCAATAACTTCTTTTTCTACATCTATTAAGTCTGAATCTAGATATACTGAAGCATCAACATTTTCTAATATTTTACCTGTTGCTTTAAAGAAATCTACAGCATAATCAGGGTTTACTAATTCTTCAATAAAAGCTTGTGCAAGTAACATTTTGTCGCCATTATCTTCTAAACGTGAGTTAATAGCTAAACCCCATCCACCTTTCCAGTGAGCTAATGGATTACCACTAACTGTAACTTGGTTTATAGGTAATATAACTAAATCATCTCCTGCACTAGCAAGATCTGATAGACTTCCTGTTGACCATGGACCTTCAAGTCTGATTGAAGTATTTCCACCTGTAGTAAAGGCTGAATCCATATATCCCCAAGCAGCATCTGCATCCCATAGGGAAGTTCCTGCATCTGAGTTTGCTTTCCAATAGTTAAATAAGGCTTTGAATATATCTTGTTTCGCTGGGTCTAAATCAGCAAAATCACTAGTTAAATCTGAGTAAAGCTTACCTGATTCATCCATTCCCAACATTTCAATTTCTGCAGCGTTTACAAAAGAAACGCCAAACCATGCATCAAATACTGGTACTAACATGTCTTCATAATTTAATTCTGTAAACTCTATTGTTTTTGTTAAGTCAATACCGTGAGCTTCTGCATTTGCAGCATTGGCAAAGTTTATCAATGTCTCAATATTCATAGGGAAAGCTAAATAATCCCCATCAACCATAAAGTTTCCGCCTAATCCAGCATCATAGTCTTTAAATCCGCCTACATTAGCAGCCATTGCCTTTGCATCAATTGATGCAAGTGCTTCATTTTGTGCAAGGCCATATATTCTATCAGCAGGAATTGCAAATACATCTGCTACGTCTTCATTGGTAACATCAGTTGCATCTAATACATCTAAGTTGTCAAATGATCCTGTTACTATAAATTCAATATTTGAATCTGGGTGTGCTTCCTTAACTCTTTCAGCTGCTGTTTTATAGTATTCTTCCCAATCACTTTCAACCTGCACTGTAATACTTTCTTTAAGACCTGATACATTATCTGGAGTATCTACTGCAGGTGTATCTACAACTGGGTCAGTTACTGTCTCTTTTGGTGCACACGCAGCAAGCGTAAATACTAAAATTAAAACTAAAATTAAACTAATACCTTTTTTCACTTTTATTCCTCCCTTTAATTTTGTTTGAATTAACTGTGAATCGATACAATATATAAAATCACATTGTAACCTTCTTAATACTACTTTTATGCCTTTTCAATTTGCCATATTTCTTGGGAATATTGTTCAATAGTTCTGTCAGAGCTAAATTTACCTGCATTAGATATATTCATCCAACATTTACGTGCCCATGATAGTCTATCTCTAAATGCTAGATCAACTTTTTCTTGTGCATCTCTGTAGCTTTCAAAATCCTTCATAACATAATACACATCAGCTTTATGCCAATCCGTACCACTTAATATAGAGTCATAGATTTCTCTAAAGATTCCACTACCATTATCACTGAATGTTCCATCTATTAGTGTATCTAATACCCGTTTTAATCCCTGAGTATTATTATAATCATCTACTGGATTGTAAGATGAACTTATATTCTCAATATCTTCAACCTTTAGTCCAAATATAAAATTGTTTTCCTCTCCAGCTTCTTCAACGATTTCTACATTTGCACCATCTAGGGTTCCTAAGGTTGGTGCTCCATTTAACATGAATTTCATATTCCCAGTACCTGAAGCTTCTTTACCAGCAGTAGATATTTGTTCTGAAATATCTGCTGCTGGGAATAATTTTTCAGCATAGGATACTCCATAATTTGTTGCAAACACCACTTTTATTCTACCATTTATATCCTTATCATTATTTACCAATTCCTTAATATCATTGATAAACTTTATTATACCTTTTGCTCGTTCGTAGCCTGGAGCTGACTTAGCACCAAATATAAATGTCCTATTTACAAAATCTAAATCTGGATTTTCTTTAATTCTATAATAAAGATCTAAAACATGTAGGGCATTTAAAAGTTGACGCTTATATTCATGAAGTCTTTTTATCTGTATATCAAATATTGAATTAGGGTCTATTTCTATACCTTCCTTGTCTTTTATATATTCTAGTAGCTGATTTTTCTTTATCTGCTTAATATCTAAGAATCTAGTTAATACTTTTTCATCATCACTAAATTTCTCTAATTTCTTTAATTCGTCTAAATTTGTAATCCAAGAATCAGAAGCTAATAATTCAGTAATTAAAGCTGATAGTTCTGGATTGGACTGAAGCAGCCATCTTCTTTGGGTTATTCCATTAGTCTTATTGTTAAACCTATCCGGATAAATCTTATACCAGTTATTCAATTCTCTTTCAGCCAGTATATCTGAATGAAGTCTAGCTACACCGTTTGTAGAGTGAGTTCCATAAATAGCAAGCCAAGCCATTTTAATTTGATCCTGTTCTATTATTTCATATTCATATATTTCTTCTCTTGAAAATCCTTTGCTTAAAAAGTCATTTATTAGATAGTGATTTATCTCCTCAATAACTTCATAGACTTCAGGTAGTAAAGACCTATAGACATGAACTGACCACTGTTCTAATGCTTCTTTCAATATTGTATGATTTGTATAGGCAAATGTATCAATTACTATAT
>LFRM01343745.1_pt2 | contig 10093 bp, 10 predicted proteins | sample 618341 | NCBI WGS metagenome assembly LFRM01 (sample SAMN03654438, study PRJNA283298) | anaerobic digester metagenome | isolation source: pool of bioreactors CSTR01a, CSTR02a, and CSTR03a thermophilic anaerobic... | place: Denmark: Kgs. Lyngby | collected 2014-05-21 | reverse complement strand
GCCCTGGAGCTTACTTTTTCGCTCCCGCCTTCAAGGTACTCTATCTCCCATAGCCGTGTATAAAAAGGTATCCCCAGCAGGAGCTTGTCCGCCGGTATTTCCTGCAGAACTCCTTGCAGACCTCGTTCCACCCAGGGGAGTGAGGACACTGAACCGGCAACCGGACTTGTTCCCCAGTGTTCATCATAAGCCATCACCATGACATAATCAACACTCTCAGCCAGGGCTTTACGATCGTATATCTGCGACCAGTTGATATTGGAGGACTTGAAAGTAACATCAACGGAAAGTGTCAGCCCCTGCTCACGGGCCAGAGGAGCCAACTCCCTTATAAACTGGGTAAAATTATCACGATCCTGGAGGTGCATGTTTTCAAAATCCACGTTGATACCATCAAGGTCATACAGCTGGGAAAAGGCCAGGAGTTGCCCGATGACCTTTTCTCGCTTTTCACTGCTGCGCAGAACGGAAGCTGTTAAATCGCGATCAAAACTATTGCTGACCAGCGCCCAGACTTGGTAACCCTGCGCATGCGCCCAATTAACATAGTGCAAATCTGCCAGATTGGACAAATCCCCTTCCTCGTTTCGCAAGCTAAACCAGGTCGGAGAGACAACATTTATGCCGGGCATGGGCCCAATACTTTCTACCGAAGGTGTCCGGCTAATGACATGTTCCCATACCAGCCCAATTTTACTGCCCATGGGCCGCCAGGGGGGCTTGTCCACACTTTCTTGGCGGGGAGGGGCCTCTGCAGTCGTTATACCCTCAATATGTATATTTTTTTTGGGAACATAGCCCAGCAGGCCGTCACCGGTTCGTACATGGTACCACCCCTTTTCCTCCCGATACACATTAACTCGCTCACCGGATTGCAGTAGAGCAACTCTGGGCTCCTGCAAAGAAGGGCCCTGCCGTATAATAACATTTTTAGCGGCCCGGGCGGCAATACAGGGAACGCTGGCCCTGTCAATAACTACTGTTAGGGTATTCTCAAAATAGTGTATCTTAATATCATAAAGGTCCTGAAGGAAAACCAGGGGCATATAGGGCGTTTTATCTATTATTCTTACCGGGACCTCCAGTTGAACAGCCTGCCTGTTTAAATAGGCTGTAAGTTGCTCACTTCTCATCCGTATAACCCGGTCTTTTGTCGTAATGGTTAAACGTTCTTCCTCTTCGTCCCAAAACAGGTTGGGGTCCAGATGCTCCCTTACTGCATTAACCGGCAGTAATATTTCCCCCTCGCCGACGACGGCAGGGACATCGAGCAACTCCGCACCCAGCACGACTCTTACCTGCTGCGGCGGTTCCGCATAGCGTAAACCGGGATAAATAAAGTACAGATAAAAAGCGCCCGCAAAACCTGCCAGCACAGCTATGCATAAAATTAACCAGAAACTCCCGGCTGTTTTTTTCCTCTTCTTTCTCCTGGCAGGCGACAAAATAATGCCTCCTATTTGCAAAAAAAATTATTTTTGGCTGTAACCTGCTTCAAACGAATTCTGAGGCGAGCACCAACCGCTGCCACCCCTACTTTCATACTCATTTTACCACAGATTCGACAAAATTTTTATATTTTGGGAAAAAATAAAACCGGCTTCAAGCCGGTTAACCCGTCAGGCGCTGCAGCACAAGGAGCAAGACAATTCCCGGTATGCCCATAGCTCCTACAACCAGCGCCGTTATAATGTTTAAACCAATCTGTAACCCCAAGAAAGCACCGCCTAAATAATTAAAAACAACCAGCAGCAAGCCCCCGGCTACTGTATTAAGCAGAAAACGTAAAATAACTCGCAGGGGAAAGTAAAGAACCCTGGCGAGAAGATAAATTACGATTATCCCGAAGAATAAAGCCAGAATAAAATTTAAATCAAAATTGGGCATGGTTTTCCTTTTCAGGCTCCTCCTCTCCAATAAACTTTCTCTCACGTTCTTTTTCTTTACGTGCTTCCTTTAATAAGAAAACATAGCGGCGCTCAGCGGCATTTAAATTAAAAATGGCGTGATCAACCAGATCCGGTTCGGTGGCATTATTAAAAAGCTCTATGGCTGTCAGCCATTCCTGCCGTGCCTTTTCTATTAACGACAGCCTGTTAAGGGATTTATCTTCCAGGGCAACCTCGTACTTTTCCCCCAGCAGCTTCCTGGAAAGTTCCGTAAGAAAATCTGCTAAACTTTTCAAATGTTTCCACTCCCACTTTTTTCAATATATTATATTCATTTCGCTTAAAAATAATGAGTCCAGGCAATAAAAATAGATATTCTTTTATGCAAACTTTGCTTCATCGTTAAAAGTACATATGTGACATATGTGCAGAATTGGGAGTATCAGGGATGATAATTATGAGGAGAAAATATTTTTCAGCGGTTTACTGCGGGTGAGGCGATTTGTGGAGCGAAGTCAAAAAGTTCACGGTGAAGAGGGCTGAAGGCGACCCTGCCGGCATGGACGCCGGTAGCCGGCTTCTGACCATAGATAGGATTGGCCAAGTAGGCCGGCGTTTAGATCCCGTGTGGTTCCTGCAGGGGTTGCGTAAGGTTGGGGCGAGCGAATTGTGCAGCTTGAGCCCGCAGGTTCAGCGAAGCAAGGGCTCGAGATGGCCCGGCGGACATGGACGTCCGCCGCCGGCAGCGCGAACATGAACGTGAGCTTAAGCCGGGTGGCCAATCGAGAGCCTGAGCTGAGCTGCAAAACCTGCCTCAAGCGAACCCCTAAGCGAGCCCCAACCTTCGCCACCCCTATTTTCAAGACTAGGGGAGATGGATGGCCACAGTGCCGGTATCATTCTTTTCACAGCCTTTACGGCCTCAAATGGCCCAGAGCAACCACACCTCCGGAAAACAGCGAAACGAAATAAGTAAAAAAGCGCCACACCACGACAAAAATTCCCAAAACAGAAGAGGGAACAAAATAAGCAAATAAGGTGGCCAGGCTCAACTCTGTGACCCCGCTTCCTCCGGGCACCGGAACATAAATAATAATCATTTGAATTACAATCTGCCAGAGTAAAGACTGCAGGAAAGGCGCCTGTTCATTAAGTCCAAGTAAAATTATAGGGGCAATACTGAAAAAACAGGACCAAAAGGCCACCGTCAACAGGCTGATTATGAGAAGGTTTACCCATTTAAAGCGGTTAAAAGAGCGGGTTGAATGAAAAAACTCTTGCATCTCCCGGCCTAAAAAAAGATATGCTTTTTGTCCTACAGGCTTTTTGAATAAATATTTCCCACAGGGCAATGATCCTATTTTTTGCAAGGCCAAGTTTAAAAGCATTGGTTTCCATAAGATGATCAGCAGCGCCAGTACTGTTATAGCAGAAATAAAGACGGCATAGGCAAATACACTGTTAAGGAAGGTAGGTGCCAAATGGCCTCTAAAAACCGCAAATAATACAATAGCTGTAACGGTAAAAAGTAACTTGGTTAAAAAAGAACGCGCCAAAGTAATCGCGGATGATTCACCCAGGGAAAGGCCATGCCTGCTCAGGGCATAAATATGAGTCGGCCATTCTCCGGCTGCCCAGGGTGTTACCGAAGCAAAAAAATATGTTAATAAATAAACCTGCATGGCCTTAAAGAGAGTTATGTCTACATGATCGCTGAACGTACGCACCAGCATCCTGATGCGCAGCCCTTCAATTATCCAGAGCAGAAAAACCATAACCGCGGCAATTAAAAGGTATTCGCCTCTGACTTTCAACAAATTTTCCAGGGTATCCTCGTTAAAGTTACGTAAAAAGACAAAAAGCACTGCCGTTACACTCAATATCAGGGAAGCTGCCAATCCTTTTTTCCAGGCAGGAAGGTCCTTCGCCACTACACAAACTCCCTACTACCATTTTATTATATTTTATATTAGGGTTATCACCTGGATCCCCGCCTCGGCAAACAACTGGCGGGCCAGTTCATCGGGATACCCCTCTTTTAAAATAATCCTTGTTATTCCGGCATTGATCAGCATTTTTGCACATAAAGAGCAAGGATGATGTGTGCAGTAAAGATCCGCGCCTTTGATGGAAACTCCATGCAAAGCGGCCTGAATGATGGCATTTTGTTCAGCGTGCAGCCCGCGGCATAGTTCGTGACGCTCTCCCGAAGGAATATTTTTTTCCTGGCGCAGGCAGCCTATTTCCAGGCAGTGTTCCAGGCCGGTAGGGGCTCCGTTATAGCCTGTAGCGAGCAGGCGCTTTTCCTTGACCAGGACAGCACCCACTTGCCTGCGCAGGCAGGTTGATCGCCCGGCAACCACAGAAGCTATTTCCAAAAAATAACTATCCCAGGAAGGTCGTGGCATATGCGTTCCTCCTAAAGCTTATAAACCCTTTAAATATCGTTATATAACGGGAACCTGGTGCACAAATTCTGAACTTCCTGCTTTATCCGGGAAAGAGTCGCGGAATTATTTCGCTCATCAACAGCACGGCTGATCAGACCGGCGATAATTTCCATTTCTTTTTCCTTCATGCCGCGGGAAGTAACGGCCGGCGTTCCCAGCCTGACCCCGCTGGTAACAACAGGGCTTTCCGGATCATTGGGTATAGGATTTTTATTAACGGTAATTCCTACCCCATCCAGGATGTTTTCCAGTTCCTGCCCGGTTATTTTTTTACTGCGCAGATCCACGAGGATAAGGTGGTTGTCTGTTCCGCCGGAAACAAGATTAAAACCATGTTCCAGGAGCTTCTCGGCCAGCGTACGGGCGTTTTTAAGCACCTGTTCCTGATAGAGGCGAAACTCTTCTCCCTGGGCTTCTTTGAAGGATACAGCTTTGGCAGCGATGGCGTGCATCAGGGGGCCGCCCTGTATTCCGGGAAAAACGGCCCGGTCGATGGCGCGGGAAAACTCCCTGCGGCAAAGAATCAGCCCCCCCCTTGCTCCCCTCAGGGTCTTATGAGTGGTGCTGGTAACAAACTCCGCATGGGGGACAGGATTGGGGTGCAGCCCGGCAGCAACCAAGCCGGCAATATGAGCCATATCCACCATCAAGTAAGCGCCGATTGTCCGGGCAATATCCTCAAAGGCGGCAAAGTCGATTATTCGCGGGTAAGCACTGGCACCGGCAATAATAAGGCGGGGACGATGCTTGAGTGCCAGCCGCCTGACTTCTTCCATGTCTATGTAGCCTGTCTGAGAATCCACTCCATAGCTGTAGAAAGAATAATATTTGCCCGAAATATTGACAGGGCTTCCGTGTGTAAGATGCCCTCCATGAGCAAGATCCATACCCAGGACGGGATCCCCTGGTTGCAAAACAGCGAGGTAAACAGCCATATTGGCTGTCGCACCGGCATGCGGCTGAACATTGGCATGTTCAGCTCCGAACAGTTTCATGGCCCTGGCAATAGCCAGCCCCTCTACGATATCAATATATTCACATCCACCGTAATAGCGCCGGCCGGGATAACCTTCAGCATACTTATTTGTAAGTATAGATCCCTGGGCTTCGAGAACCCCCCGGCTAACGTAATTCTCCGAGGCGATTAAGACGACGGTTTCCTGCTGGCGCCTCTTCTCTTCTTCCATAGCCCTGGCTATATCAGGGTCAATCTGATACAAGATACTTTTACTGCTTTCCTTTTCAACGGTCATTTTCAAGCCTGATTTACCATTTAAATCAGGCCTACACCCCCCTTCCCCCTGGTCATTACCGGGTTTGACAATTTTATTTCAGGCAGTTCTCATTTTCCAGCATCTCTATTTTCTTTATTCTCTTCAGGTGTCTGCCTCCATCAAAAGGAGTTTCCAAAAATATGTCCACGATCTGCAGGGCCAATTCATCTTCGATGACCCTGGCACCCAGTGTTAATATGTTGGCGTCATTATGTGCCCGGGCACAACTTGCCGAGAAATGATCAGAGCACAGCGCTGCCCTGATACCTTTCAGTTTATTGGCTGCAATCGCCACGCCAATACCTGTGCCGCATACAAGGATTCCCCTGCCGCAAACTTCCTTTTGGACGGCGCTGGCAGCTTTATAAGCCAGATCAGGGTAATCTACGGGTTCTTCATCAAAGGTGCCAAAATCCTCATACATTATCCCTTTTCGTGCCAGGTACTCCTTAATTCGTTCCTTCAGCCGGAAACCGGCATGATCACTGGCCAAAGCAATCTTCACAATGCGTCTATCTCCTTTACATCTGTTTTCTTAAGTGTAAGTTCCTTTCCGGAGCTTTTTTTCCTGCACTTTTTTAATTTGTATCGCCGTGCCGCCGTTAAGCATCATACTTCATCAACTGATGGCGATTTGTTTTTCAACAGGACAATTATTTTCTGCAAAGCTTCCTTGATCTGTTCGGCCACCATGCGGTAGGTTTCCTGCCCCAGGCTGTAAGGGTCCGCAATCCCGCTGCCATTTATACCGGCATACTCTAAAAGATGCCATACCTTTTCCTTGGCCCCGGGGTAAAGATTCAAAAGGGTTTCCTTATGTCCTTGGGTCATCGTAAAAATATAATCTGCTTTTTCAATCAGTTCATTTGTAACTCTTTGCGAACAGTGGCCGCTCAAATCCACACCTTCAGAACGAAGGATCTCCAGTGCTTCCTGGCTGGCGCTTAAGCCATCTATAGCGGCCACTCCGGCGGAGTAAGCTTTAACAGCCATTTTATTATCCGGAAGATCGTTCCACATTTTCTCAAACAATCCCTGGGCCATTACACTACGGCAGGTGTTACCTGTACAGACAAAAAGAATTTTTAAAGTGTCCGCCATTTACTTTACCACACTCCGTTGGGTTACTATTAAGTCGCCTTGATAATTTTTGTGGCGGCTTTCCGTAAACGATTCATCACAGCACGACCCATTTCCTGCTCATGCAAACCCTCGGCCACGATTACATCAACATCCAGCGAATCCATGCAGCGCAGCACGGCAAAAAGACGCTCTGCCGCCAGGTGCGGCTCTCTTCTGGAACTTAGCACTTTCACCACCGGGGCTGAAAAGAGGCCCTCTGATTCCTCAAAAAGGATTAACCCCACCCTGTATCCCTGCCGTGTAAAATTTTCGCTCAAAGCCGCCAACCGGCGTTTCTGTTCCGGCCCTTCACCTTCGACAAGATATAACGGCGCCCGGGGGGCATAATGCCTGTATTTCATCCCCGGAGATGGAGGAGTTCCTTTAAAGTCTACTGTTTGACCCGCGGTCAGGTCACGGATTTCTGTCTGCAAAACATCCTTCAGCTTCTCCAGGGTAACCCCACCGGGGCGCAGCAATACAGGTGGGCTGGAGAGCAGGCTGAGCACCGTGGACTCCACCCCCACGGAACACGGCCCGCCATCCAGTATGGCAGCAATGCGTCCTGCCATGTCTTCCAAGACATGCTCCGCCGTAGTAGGACTGGGGCGTCCGGAAAGATTGGCGCTTGGTGCCGCCAGAGGTATTCCGGCTCTGGCAATAAGCTTCAGGGCGAGAGGGTGGGCAGGAACGCGGACAGCTACCGTAGGAAGCCCGCCGGTAGTAATATCCGGAACCAGGTTTTTCTTATTAAAAATCATGGTAAGCGGCCCCGGCCAGAAATGGCCGGCCAAGACAGCAGCCTCGCCGGGAATGAAACGGACAAGTTCCTTCACCTGCTCCATGCCCGTAACATGGACAATAAGAGGATTGTCCGCCGGCCTCATTTTAGCCCTGTAAATCTTCTCCACAGCTTGCGGATCCAGAGCGTTGGCCCCCAGCCCGTAAACCGTTTCTGTTGGAAAGGCTACAACCCCCCCGTTCTTAAGAATTCCCGCCGCGTAATCGAGGGCGCCGTCTTCCTCCTGCGGGTTACCTGCTTTAAGTATGATTGTCCCTTTAACACAAGGCCATGTCAAGTCCCACCAGCGCCTCCGTTCCAGGTTATGAGGTATGTCCTGTTTCCAGTCAGAAACGGGATTTCCGGTATAAGAATGTCCCGGGTATTCACAACGCTATAACAAGCTCCTTAAAAATATTACCACAGACATTCTTTTTTTGATATAATAATATAATATTTTTTGTCTAAATACAGAATAATATTATCTCCAATTCTTCTTTATTGATGGGGCGAAAAACCGCCAGAAAGGAGAAACAAGTGCGATGAAGGTTTTATACCTGGAATGCCCCAGCGGTGCCGCCGGCGATATGATTCTGGCTGCTTTACTTGATTGCGGACTTTCTTTGGAGGAACTCCAAAAGCATCTATCTTGCCTGCAGTTGAAGGGTTATGACCTGAAATGTGACACAATCAATAAAAAAGGGCTTCGCGCCCTGCAGGTCAAAATCAATGTGACAGAAAAACAGCCGCACCGCAACATATCTGCCATTACCGAGCTAATCCGGAAGTCCAATTTATCTCCTTGGGTAAAAGAAAAGAGCATCGCTGTTTTTCAAGCCCTGGCACGTGCCGAAGCAAAAGTTCATGGAATACCGGAAGATAAAGTTCATTTCCATGAAGTAGGAGCTGTAGACTCCATACTGGATATAGTAGGTTGCGCTGTAGCCCTGGAGATGCTGGCCGTCGAGAAAATTCTTTGCTCACCCCTGCCTCTGGGAGGCGGTTGGGTAAACACAAGCCACGGCCGGCTTCCCCTGCCGGCACCGGCGACCGTGGAAATAATAAAGGATTTTCACATCCCCTGTTACGGCCTGCCGCTGGAAGAAGAAACAGTAACTCCAACAGGAGCAGCGCTACTGGGCACCTTCAGTTCTGCCTACCAACCGCTGCCGCCGATGATCATAGAGACAATCGGCTATGGTGCGGGCTCCAAGGACTTTGATACTCCCAACATTATCAGGGCCTTCAAGGGCATACTTACCGGTAGCCGACAATTTTCATACACCTGTACGAATTCAGAGGAAGGTCTGTTGTCTGAACCGCTGGAAATTTTGGAGGCCTGTATTGACGATCTCAATCCTGAGATTTATGATTATGTAATGGAAAGATTGTTTTCCGCTGGCGCTCTGGATGTTTATTTTACCCCTATCCAGATGAAAAAAAACAGGCCCGCCGTTAAAATTACTGTTCTGGCCAACCCGCAAAAAACCCATCAACTGGGAGGGATTCTTCTCCGGGAGACAACTACGCTGGGATACAGGCGGCAGAGTGCTGAAAAAATTATGTTACCCAGGAAGCAGGTGCTGCTGGACACCCCCTGGGGACAAGTAAGGGTGAAACTTGCCGGCCAACCGCCCCATTACCAAAATATCGCCCCGGAATATGATGATTGTCTCCGGATTGCACGTCAGCAAGGGATACCACTAAAAACTATCTACCACAAAATCTGGGAACTCCTATAATAAATATTAGTGCATCCTTTTTCTCATGGGCAGGCGGGAACAAGTGAAAGTAATAGTTTAAATATATATAATTTTTGATATATTATCGACAAACAGCAACCATCCCATGCTTTTCTACAGCCGAAGCATGCAGAAAAAATAGTCTATTCGCGTGAGGCTAATCATTAGGCTGCCTGTTCTTTTGGCAAGACTCACAGTAGCCAAAAAACTGCAGGTTATGGTTTACTATAGAAAAATGGTGTTTCTGTTCAATAGTATCCTCCAGTTGATGCAGCAGATCTTCTTCAACTTCAATTATACGGTTGCAGGAAAGACAGAGGAGATGGTGATGATGATGCTCGCTTAGATCCAGCTGGATAAGCTCATAACGGCTGCGCCCGTCGCCAAAGTTTACCTTGCGTAAAAGACCGAGTTCCTCCAGGAGCTCCAGGGTGCGGTAAATCGTTGCTATCCCGATTTCTTTCTCTTTTTCCCTGCTGAGGTTGTAGAGCTCCTCAGCGCTCAAATGCCTATCCCTGTTTTCCAGGAATATTTGCAGGACGAGCCGCCTTTGCGGGGTCAAACGGTGCTCGGTAAAACGGCTTTCCATCTCCGACATTTTCTTATCCACGTTTTTACACCACGCTAGCTTTTTTTAGAATTCGCCCTTTACCACTTGGGCCAAATTGGTGGAATGGTCGGCGATTCTTTCCAGGTTGCTTAAAATATCCAGGTAGATGACCCCGGCCGCCGGGACACATTCTTTACGGTTTACCCGCTCAATATGACTTTTTCTTAAAATGCGCTCCATCTCATCGACAAGATCATCATCGCGGATTACCTCCTCGGCAAGCTC
>LFRM01125621.1_pt1 | contig 10095 bp, 4 predicted proteins | sample 618341 | NCBI WGS metagenome assembly LFRM01 (sample SAMN03654438, study PRJNA283298) | anaerobic digester metagenome | isolation source: pool of bioreactors CSTR01a, CSTR02a, and CSTR03a thermophilic anaerobic... | place: Denmark: Kgs. Lyngby | collected 2014-05-21 | reverse complement strand
ACCAACAACAGGTATTCCGAGCCTGTGTTCGGGAACACAATGCTGCTGAGCGTCAGGGAGGACAGTGTCGCCGACGCCCCCAGGGGGGCGCTTGCGGTGGTTGACCTGACCAGATATAGCAGCGAGCGCGGCAATTACGTCGCCTTTATCGGGCGAGGGGCGCGGATTACACGCGACCCGATGGCCTGCATCGGCACGGTTAAGTTTTACATTCCGCTGCTGGGCGGGGTGGTTGATTTTTTCAGGAATTCGCTGGGTTTCTTTTTTGTCATAATACTGCCGCTCTTTTTGCTTGTCATCTGGCATGTCGTCCGCATTGTCCTGCTCGTCAGACATGGCGAGGCTGAACAGGTCGCCGAAGCCGGCAGAACAGACGGGCTGGCTGGTAACACTGAAAAGGCCGACGGGACGATCAACTCAGATATCACAGAAGGATGAGGCACATGGCAAAAAAACTCACCTCGGTAAAGAGCATAATTTACTTGTCGGTGCTGTCTGTAGTCCTGATTTTTTCACTGTACAGCCTTTTTTCGGACGATGCCAAGTCATGGTTTGTCATAAATAAAAAAATCACTGTCAACCCGATTTACGGCAGGGCCATTAGTTCGGGTGTGGGGCGGAACATATCTTCGTTTAAGAACGAGGACAGAGGCGACATCGTGCTGCCCTTCGGCGACGAGGTCGGGGACAGCGAAGCTATCAATATCGTGCCGGGCGATATCATTCATTTTATTTACATGATTTCGGTCACCAACCCGTTGGACTTTGACAATTCAAAGCTTTATCTTCTTGGAGTGTACGGTGACGAGGTATTACGGGGCGATTGCCGGATTCTGGCCGGGACTGTTAAGGTTTCGGAGGTAACCTGCACCATTGAGGAAAGTGACGGGGAGACTATATATAATTACAGCTATTCAGACATCTGGCAGATATTGAACAACGGAGCACTTACCACACTCAGCGGTAACGAAGACGAGTTTGAGATTTCGATAGGGGAGTCGGGTGTTACCGGTACGCAAATTGAATACGGCGCATATGCCGGGCTTTATGTATATCTTATCGACATACCGGTGCTTTATGTTGATACCGGTGAACCCCAGAACGCCCAGAAATGCGAGTACATTCTGACACCCGAGGGTGCATATCTGCCGGTCGAGGGCTCGCTCACCGGCCGGCTGACCATCGAAAGATGCGCTATTATTACTACGACGACTGATTGAGGAGGGGCGCTTGCGGTGAGGCTGCTTTTGCGCGGCAAAAGAAAAACCGATAATCCGACGGTAAAAAGGCTGTTTTTCGGCAGTCTGCTTCTGCTGTGCCTGGTTTTGGCGCTCTCCTTTTCGGTCTTTGCATGGTTTTACTTTCCGATGACCCAGAACACCACGGTGTATACCGACGGCGTTGAGGAACTTGTTGTCGAGGCATACAGGTATGTCCACTCTTCGGGCGACTTTGTCAGAGTAAATCCTTATGAGGATACCGGCCTGATTGAGCTTAAATATTACAACGAGAGCGGAGAGCTCGTAAGCCCGTATTTCTTCTTCTGGGACGGCGAGTACACCAGCAACGACAACTACATATCGATATACAAGGTGGTCGTGACATACGACAATGCTATAAAAGCCTATCCGACCCGGCTTAACCTGTTCGGCGATTTTGTTTTTGATTTCTGGTGCGTCGGTTTTGATGATTATATGAACGAAATACAAATACCTATCAGATTCATGAAGCTGTCGTATTTCGTGCCCCAGACGGGAGATGAAGATTTCCTCAATACTGAGAATTATACGGCAATTTCCGCCGACAATTATGACGAGGGGTGTACCCTGCAACTCGGTACCGTCAGCGGCGGCACGTCGAGCAGCACGCCGTATACAATCACCTTTTATCTTATGCTTGAAACCGACCTTGATGCCATAAACGCACAAGCCGACCAGATCGCAGAGCAGGACGGGCTGCTTGACGCCGGATATGAAATCAACCTGAAGTTGTATTGCCATACAGTTCCTGCGAACACCTACAATCCGGGATAAATAAAATTATGCGGCATCAAAGAAGAAATAAATACATTAAGGCGGCAAACAGCCTCTTGATAATGTTCGTTTTGATTTCGCTGACCTTGGCGGTGTTTGTGGCATTTCTCAGAGGCTCGGGAGCACGGGTCGGTTTCGGCGGGGTAAACCTTTTTCGGATTGTGTCGGGCAGCATGGCGCCGACATACAGCCCGGGCGACTATATATTAACCGTCAAGACCGATGTCGAAAAACTCCGAGTGGGAGATATCATCGCCTTTGTCGACAGTGCCGGCGAGGTGATCGNNACAATGCCGGCGAGGTGATCGTGCATAGAATATACGAGGTCGGCGGAGACCAAAGCTTTCTGACGCGCGGCGACGCCAATCCGGTGGGTGATCTGCAGAGGGTTTTGGCCGGGCAGATTGTCGGGGGGGTGGCTTTAGAGCTGCCGGGGCTCGGCTATATAGACCTCATTCTTCAAGATGTGGGCGGCTTTATTCTCCTTATGGTGATGCCGGTTCTTGCAATAGTGGCAACCGAGGTCGTCGGCCTTGTCTCGACTCTGCGGCGCCAACGCAGCATGTGCCATCTGATCAAACAATACGGACTTGACCCTGCGGATGAGGAGTTATGCAAGCTTATCGAAAAATACGGCGAGGACGCCCTGCGGCGGATAGCCGCGGGTCAAGGGCAGAACCCGGTCGAAAACAAAGACAAGGAGGTGCGTTAGATGAATAAAAGAAAGTGGCTGCTGCTGATTTGCGCCGTCCTTGTTGTTGTCGTTGCAATCCCGGTCGGCTGGGCGTATTACGAGTATGTAGGAAAATACCGCCTGCTGATAAACGGCGACGGCACCATAAATCAGAATGCCTTCGGGGTCCTCAACAGCGAGATCTACAGGGATCCTCGGTACGGGTACGGTACCACGCCCGAGAACCCCTTCGTCATAGACAGTATTGAACGGCTCAACAACCTAATCCGACTCAACAACACCGGGCTGCTGCTCAAATCGAAGCTGGTGGGCGAAAACTACAATGCGCCGCAGTACTATTTCGTGTTCGATTTTACAAACGAGGAGCTGGCGCAGGTGCTCGACCTTGATGGCAGGACAATATCCTCGGTAGGGAACAATGATTATCCCTTCATTGACGAGTTGTCCGGCCTGCTTTATGCCTACTGCTATAATGAAAATTCATTCATTTATATAAGCGGCTGCATTAAGCCCTCGGTTGTGGAGGTTGTTGACGGGGTTGTCATTATCGACGGCAATGAGACCCAAGTAACGGGGACCGTACAGAGCGGCGAGTATATAAGGCTCCCGAAAATGTATATAGATTACGCTAATTCCGACCCGGATAAAATCTCGGCCGGAAGCGAGGTTTACATACCCCTCTCAAACCTGATACCAATTCACAATGTAATTGCAAATGCCACCGTAGTGGTGCCTGACAGCCAGGTTGACGTCGGGTTTTTCAACTGCATCGCCCGCGAAACACTGAACACCGACGAGGTGACCGGGNNACGACGTGATATTTTACAATCTCAACATCACCTGTACCGAAACCCTGTGGGGTACGGTGCGCAATGAACTTGAATCTTTATGGAACCAGATTTTCGGGAACCATAATTTTGAGGATTCATATAATTACCGTCAGGGCGAAAACGAGTATTACGAACGCCATATCGGGCTGTTTGCCGGGCATATTGACGGTGCGGCCTCGCGTATCACGGTTGCGGGGGACTGCAATATCGTAATCAACACAAAGGGCGTGAACTACTACTCGGCCTACACGACAGTGGGATACGTCCACAATACGGCGATAATCGGCGGAGTGCCCTTTTCCGAGCTTATCGGCACCGGTAGCGGAATCGGCATCGGGACCGGCTGCCTGTTTGCCGATTCGATAAAGGCAATTGCCGAGGGCGACGAGAACAACTCGGAATATAAGATAGAAATTCCTGACGGCGATGATAACCCTGACAACGACAAAACAGGCTACAGGCTGAAAAGAATACCCCCGTCGGGAATGTGGAGCGGGGTCAGCGACGACCTCTGTTTTACTTACGGCACTTTCAACTTTATCCTGTCAAGCGAAGACGATACGCTGAACGACATATGGAGCGGCAGGGGTGCCATAAACCTGCTTAATGCCGAGGGGTTTTCTGTCACCGAGTCGGTTTTGTACTGCAACGACGAGTACCGCTACAGCGGCGCCGCGCAGACCGGCGGCAGCCTTGTGCCGGGGGCGGCCTCGGCCAACGAAACCAGATATCAGGGCATTCGCACGCTTGTCGCCAGCGGCAGCATGCTTGACAAGGGCAAGTATATTATAGTCGCCAAAGTCCCGAATCCCGAAAGCACCGGGACCCCGTACAACTATTACGCACTGAAAATCATCGCCGAGGTGGTGGAAGGGAACAAAATTGTATACAGCTTTGACAAAACCGAAAAATGCGACATCACGGAATATATAACCAATGATGCAGGCACGCTTTATATGAGTGCGCTCTGGCAGACCGATGCCGATTCGACGACGCCGACATTCCGCAACTGCCGCTTTGACAAACAGTATCTTGCCATCGAAAACACCGACAGCGCAGTTTTCTTGAAGCTGGCGGATGAAGCCTCAGGAGCTGCCGAGTTTTCATACAGCGTGAGCAATAACGCTTTTACATACACGGTATATGAGACCACCGAGAACGCGGTGGTGTCGGTAGACTATTATCTTAACTATGACTCTGAAAGCGGATTTTATTTCAGCACCGAAAAAAATACAATAATAGAAATGTACCGCCTCTCAAACGGCTTTACCATCGAGCCGGTGACTTCGGTATCAGATATCGCCGCCAACGAGGACTATCTGATTGCCGCGCGTCACGGTGATACATATTACCTGCTCGGAGAGGAAATCCTTGAAACCGCCGGTTCGACCACCGTGACCGCGACCGGCGAGTTCTCCAAAGACTACACCTTCGCACAGATGCCGACACACTGGAGACTGGAGGATTACGAGAGCTTCCGGCAATATATCTGGTATGCAAGAAGTGCCGATGTCTCGGGCAACAGTGCCGTGCTCACGCTCTGCGAGAAGGTGAGCGGTACATATTATCTCTCGGTGACCGACGGGGTGCTTGACCTGCTGCCACAGCCTTCAGAGTGGACATACACGCAAGGTACCGGGACCGGTGGGCGCCTTAGTCGCAATTCGCAATATTTCGCCTTCTCGCCTGCGAGCACGGGGACCGGCTTTTATCTTTCGGGGGAGCAGTATACGCTTTACCTCTACCGGGTGATAGCCAATGACTATGAGCCCAAATACAACACCTACCAGGGTGCGCGGCTGGTGACAACCGAGAGCTCGGTGGTTCAGGAGGGCGAATATCTGATTGCCGCCGACACCGGTTCGGGATACATAGGGCTGGTTGTTACCGGGACCGGGACACCAGGCGCTCTCGATATTACCCCCTACATTGAGGGAACCGGAGATATGGATGACCTTGTGGCCGACGTCGGCGAGCATGCAGGATATAAATGGCGGGTCAGAACAACATCTGCCAAACCTCACTTCCAGAACGTTGCGTATACCTTGTATCTCTCACGCGGCGAAGGGAGTTTGTCGCTCTCGTCCGGGGGGGTCGAATGGCTCTACGACGCCACCTCCGGCCGGCTGTATTACAATGTGATTGATCAAAACCAGGTTGCCACTTCGTATTATCTTGCATGGGACGGCAGTGCTTTTGTGCTGACCGAGGGATACGGCGAGCCGGATTGCAATTACAATATACGCCTGTACAAAATTACGTATGAGTATGTATACTCTGATGTTGTGCCGGTACAGCAGATGCCGTACGAGCATTCTGTATACGGACAGGACAGGATATATTTTATCCTGACCGCCCCGCTTCACGATATGGACAACACCGCCGCTTATATTCTCGGTGCTAAGGGAACCGAAAACGGCTCGGCTGTCGAATCCGTCAACATATCCCCGACCTCGACCTACGACGGGACCACCCTGATTACCACCACCGATCTGTCGTATTATCGCTGGCGGTTTGTCCCGAGAACGACGATTGAAAACGGAGAACTTGTTATTTATAGAGCCGGGTATCAATTTGCAAACGACGCCACCGGTATGTATCTCGCCGCCTCAACCGCGCAGCAGAGCCGTACGCTGGTTGTAGCACAAAGCTCTAATATAAACCCGGAATATATAGTTAATGGTATTGAAAATAGCTCCCTGCCGCCGACCGGAATTGGGCTTGGGGGAGGAAATTCATATCCAACTCAACCTTTTTACACTACGACGGGCGGTGTCTATTCGGGTAACCGGTTCTACATATTGGGAAATCACCAGAGTTATGAATACTTCCTCTGGAAAACCCCGACCCCCGGCGTGTTCGCGCTGTCGCTCAGCAGCGCCAAGCCGGCAGAATATACTCTGCCCTACCTTTACTCATCGAGCGGATACACGACTAATGTCACCGTGAGCGTTTTGAGCGAGAGGGGCGACAACATCGACCCGGACATACATTACATGATAACCGCGGTTGTAAATCATGACAACGGCACGTCAAGCTATTATGCAATAAGCCAGATATATGACGATAACGGCAATGTCCGCCTCGGCGGGGTGAATGTCACCTCACAGGCCGACACCATAAACAACAGCAAAATATACGACGACGAGGGGAATGTCATTGAGGAGAGCAGCACCGATGAGCTGCGAATGGTGCCGGTCGAGTCCGACTGGATGCAGATAAGCTCGGAGAAAGGGCTGCGGTTTTATCAGAGCTATTATTCCACCAACGCGGTGCACGAGTATCTCGATGTCTCGGGCGGGCTGCCCGTGATATCAAGCATTCCTGTTGATTCCGCGGCTTTGCCGGTTGAATGGTATTATGACGCGATATCAAAATACCTTAAGTATTATGACGGCGACATATGCTATTATCTGACCTACGACACCGGAACCGACAGCTTTTCGTTCACAGATGATATAAACTCGGCGACCCACTTTTACATCTACCGCTTCAAACCGACATATATCGTGACGCAGGTAACCGACGCAGAGGACGATTCGCTGAAATACGGCAGCTTCATTGTCGCCGCCCAGAGCTCGGGAAGCCACATTGCAATCGGCGTTACCGAATCCGATGTTGTTTCAAAGGATGTAACCGGACATATTAAGCCCGAGCTTTCCGAAACCGAATACCTGGAAATCCTCAACTTCATATGGAAGCAGCTTTATTACGACTTCTCCGGGGCGACCTACAATCCTATGTCGAGCACCCAGTATTTGCAGCTTTTCTCGATGATTACCGGAGGCGGTTTTACCACTGCGTATGACGTGAACGCAACCGGCGGGCTCCAGACGGGTTCCGACCCGATGGTATGGAGGATTGATAAAAACCCAAGCGGGCTCTGGAGATTTCTCAACGACCGCGCCAACGGCGACGTTGCCGCCGGTTCCCGCTATATCCGTTACAGCGGGCCGCAGAGCTATCTTCAGTTTTCAGACGGGTATGTCAATATCGGAAATTACCTTGGCCAGTATTTTGACAATACCGAGTTTTCTACGCAAGGCTCGCCTTTTGTTCTCTGCGACACCAGCGGGAATGTCGTTGAAAGCATATCGCAGGTAATATCAGGAACCTCATATATACTGCGTTCGACCTCAAACGACCGGAGCTTTATGGTAAAATGCACCGGAACGGTTGTTTCGCTTGTCAGTTATGACCCAGGCAACACAACAGGATGCCTTTTCGAAGCAGCACTGGGACCGGGCGGGATAGTATTGAGAAACGGCGGCAACTACGCGATTGCAAACTCGAGCGGAGCCATAGTCATGTCAACAATCCCCGCCGGCTCGTGGAGCATCGGCACTGAATCAAGGCTTTCATATACCTCGGTAGGCACGCCGTATTATTACAACAATACCTACGCCCGCGTCACTGCAAACATTGCCAGATACACGGCTAAAGTATACAGATACACCTATAGCGCACCCTATACCACCCTGACACCGGCCACCATGCCCTTGAACACAAACTATGATTATGTCATAGTATTGTATGACAGCACCAATAACACATATCACGCCATGTATTCAAGCTCAAACAATTCGTTCACACCCTCTGCGATAACGGTGACAGTACAGGGCAATAACCTGAGAATATCCGGACAACTCACGAATAACTATCTTTTCGGTGCGGCTCAAAGCGGCGGGCTGTACCGGTTCATGACGAGGGCAAGAAACCGCTATCTCGGGTACGACGGCACGAACATTACCTCATCCAACAGTTCTTCGTCGACATACATATGGTCGGTAGACAGCAACGCAAATATCTATTATGTCGGCTCAAATCCCACGTATACTCCCGGGATGCTCGCACAGCAGTCCGGGTTTACCGCGCCGGCAAGCGGAGGCGGGACTGTATATCTTTATTCGCTGGGCAGTGGTGTTTTCACCCCGGTGACCGGGAGCATTTCTGCCGGCGGAATATACGCCATTTTGGTAAATCAGGGAGGCAGATATTATCTTGTGAACTACGACGGGATATCGGACATTGAATTGCTTGATATGGGAACCCAGCTCCCGTCCTCGCTGACCGAAGCTGGGGTGGACGCCTCGGCCAGATTTACGGCGGCATCGGGCGAGGGAGGAGTGTACCTATACAACCAGGCAGCCGGGATGTATCTGAACCTGTCGAACTCGCTCATCATACTCTCGACCGGGAAAACCACCGAGTGGAGGTATTCCTACGGCACGCAGAAGCTATACACCGTATCAAAGGTGTCATATGCCCCGCAGTATATTACTAGAAGCGGCTCGTCGGTGGCGTTTACAACCAATCTGGCCGAGACTTGGCTGTACGAAGCTCTTCCGAACGGGTCCGGAGGGTATACTTTACGCAGGCTCGAATCAACAATGCAGAACGCCGGGCGCGACGTTGTCATCGTGATGTATTCCGGGAGTCAGTATTATGCCGTCACGCGCAGCGGCACGAGCAACATCGTCGCAACCCAGATAAATCTTAACGGAACGAACGTCAACGCGAACATGATATGGAAATATGACGGCAGCCGCTTTTACTACGAGTCGGCGGGCGTCACAAGGTATCTCCGCATGGGGAGCAGCACACTGACGACGTCAACCGATGCCGAATACTTCGAGACAAGGTACACGACGACCTCATTTACCACCACAACAACCAGCGGGCAGGCTACATATTTCGGCATCTTTCGTGTGGATATGAGCTCCGAGCTTGACGACGTTACCGACATATCCACCATGCTCACCGGCAGGGCTATGCTGACCCCCACAATCAGCCTGCTTGAATCGAGCAGGTGTGTGCTGGTCGCTGAGGTAGACTACGACGGAGATGATAATATCGACAAATACTACTCGCTCGGGATGGTAAACTCAAGCATCTCCCAGGCGATTGACATAACCTACCAGCTCAAAACCGCGTTGGCGACCGGCAGCACAATAACCCTGTTTGATTCCTGCGTGTGGGAGCAGCGCGGCAGCGGGTCTGTACTGATATTCGACAATTGCGGATTTGAAGACAAATATTACCTGACCGGCTCGCTCGGAAACCGTGACAGCATGGAGCCTGTGGTCATACACATACCCGGCGAGACCGAGCCCGATAATATTTCGGACTTCAACTGGAGAACATACAACTTTGGGGACGGTTCCTACCTGTTCGGTTATACCGAGGAATCTGGAGATGAAGATCGGGTTTATTACCTCTACTTTGATACGGTGAGCCTGACGTTCAGGCTGACTTCCTCGTTGACCAAAGCCAAACTTGGCGGTGGCGTGGTTCAGATTTACCAGCTTGGCACCAAAACGGTCGAACAGCCAAACTATACAACTATTATAATTGTAACAGACGACGACACTATTGTATCATATCCGTTGAACCTTGTCGAATCGAAAACCGACCTGAAAAAATATCAGGTGATTGATGAGGATGGTGACGGGCAGCCAAAGGTTGAGGGAGAATATCTTATTGTTTCCAGAAGCGGCGCAAGCTTCTATGCCTTGACGCTCGACGATTTCGGCAGGCT
>LFRM01399593.1_pt2 | contig 10097 bp, 11 predicted proteins | sample 618341 | NCBI WGS metagenome assembly LFRM01 (sample SAMN03654438, study PRJNA283298) | anaerobic digester metagenome | isolation source: pool of bioreactors CSTR01a, CSTR02a, and CSTR03a thermophilic anaerobic... | place: Denmark: Kgs. Lyngby | collected 2014-05-21 | reverse complement strand
GATCAAATCCAGGAACTCTGTGGCATAGTCCTGTTCGGAAGCTGCCTTAATGGAAGGTACTATGGCCGCCGTCCGGGAGCAACCCCGCAATTCTACACCATGATCCTCAAGTTCCCTGGCTGCCACGGGAAGAAACTTTTCTGCAACGGCACTGTGTACCAGAAGAGTTTCTGCAGCGTTGCAAACCCCCGGACGCTGCACCTTGGAATTAACGATAATTTTTACCGCCATTTCCAGATTCGCCTCAGCATCCACGTAAACGTGACAGTTTCCCACACCGGTCTGGAGTACCGGAACAGTGGACTCCTCCACAACCATATTGATCAGACCGGCTCCGCCCCGGGGAATTAATACATCAATGTACTGGTTCAGACGGAGCATATGCCTTACAGCTTCCCTGTCAGTAGTCTCAATCAGCTGAATGCTTTCCTTGGGCAGACCGGCATTTGCCGCCGCATCACTGATTACACTGGCTATAGCCATATTGGAGTTAAAAGCCTCGGACCCCCCCCTCAACAGGACTGCATTCCCCGTCTTTATACACAACCCTGCAGCATCAACAGTAACGTTCGGGCGGGCTTCATAAATTATTCCCACTACCCCCAAAGGTACACGCATTTTACCTACCTGTAATCCGTTAGGGCGCAACCACATTGAATCTATACTTCCCACAGGGTCGGGAAGGTTCACAAGGGCTTCAAGGCCGTAAGCCATTTCAGCAATCCGGTCTTCCGTAAGGAGGAGCCTGTCCAGCAGGGCGTTAGACAGCCCTTTCTCCCTGCCGGCCTCCATATCCAGTTTATTTGCTTCAAGTATTATATCTGCTCTGGACTGCAGGGCCCTGGCCATTTCCTCAAGAGCATGGTTTTTTGTTTGGGTTGAAGCCGTAGCTAAGATACGGCTGGCAGATTTAGCTGCCCTACCCTTTGCTTCCACATTGTCCTTCACTGTCAATTCGAACACCTCCTGTTATACAATTACTGTCAGGTTATCCCGGTGTATTATTTCCGTAAAGGTTTTGTAACCAAGAATCTTCTCGATTTCATCGGTGTGCCGGCCCTTAATTTTCTCAATCTCGGAGGATGAATAGCCTACAATACCCCTGGCAATCTCCTTGTCACCCTCCCCTATGACACTGACGACACTGCCAACCCGAAAAGAGCCCTCTATGCGGACAACTCCTGAGGGCAGAAGGCTTTTTCCTGCATTTACAAGAGCTTCCTCAGCACCGGGGTCAACAAACAGTTTACCTTCCGCATCGGAGCCAAACCCAATCCACCTTTTTTTTGAATGCAGCTTGTGCTTTCCCGGAAGAAACAGGGTTCCAACCTCTTCCCCCCTGACAATCCTCTGCAGGATGTAAGGATGAGAAGCATTGGCAACAATCATCGGAATACCGGAGGAAGTGGCAATTCTGGCAGCCTGAATTTTTGTAACCATACCGCCTGTCCCAAACTTGCTGCCTGACCCCCCTGCAATTTGTTCTATCTCCGGTCCCAAATCTTCAATAGTATGAATAAGAAATGCATTACTGCTGTTCTTAGGGTCACAGGAGTAAACACCATCGATATCCGAAAGGATAACCAGCAAATCTGAATCTACAAGACAGGCAGTCAGCGCTGACAGCCTGTCGTTATCCCCTAACCTGATCTCTTCAAAGGCCACTGTATCGTTTTCATTAATAATAGGAATTACTCCGTATTTAAGAAGGGTAATTAAAGTGTTCCGAGCATTTAAATAACGGCTCCTGGCCGCAATGTCAGATCTGGTTAAAAGAACCTGAGCCACAATTTTATTGTAGCTATCAAAAAGCTGCTCGTAAGTCTGCAACAGAATGCCCTGACCTACGGCAGCAGCAGCCTGTTTCTCGGGAAAAGACTGAGGTTTTTGGGTTAGTCCAAGCCGTCCAATGCCGGCTCCGATAGCTCCCGAGGAAACAAGGACAACTTCAATGCCGGATTCAATTACTTCGACAATTTCAGAAACGATTTTTTCCATCCGGCGAATGTCCAGTTCTCCTGACGGCCAGGTTATAGAGCTTGTCCCAACCTTTACAGTAACCCTCCGGAGATCTCTGATTAACATGGAACGTTCATTCCCCGCCAAAATACACACCTCTTAAGGAAGTTCTATCTTTGGTTTTTTGTTGGACCGACGGAACAGGACAATATTGCGGCCTATAACCTGAACTAAATGGGCCCCTGCCTCTCTAGCAATTTCTCTGGCTACCTTCTCAACCGGCTCCCCGGCGGCAGGCAGAACCCTTACTTTGATTAATTCCCTGGCTTCCAGCGCCGTGTGAATCTGTATTAAAACGTTTTCCGTAATTCCTGATTTTCCTACTTGAAACAGCGGGTCAATTCCCGTTGCCATAGCCCTGAGGAATCTTCTCTGCTTTCCTCCAAGCCTTTCTTCCTCGGATAAAATTTCTATACCCCCCTTTAAAAAACTAATAAACATTAACTCATCATTAAAATATATTAACAGTATTATACCATATGCGGTCAATCCCTGAACTCAAACTCCACGGCCCCAATACGTACGGTATCTCCCGATTGTACTCCCTTCTCCCTTAAGGCATCTTCCAGGCCAATTACCACAAAAATTCTCTGCAGGCGGCGAAGGGCATCTTCATTTTCCAAATCTGTCATGGCAATATGTTTTTCAATCTCTTTCCCAGTCACAACGTATACCCCGTCCTGGTAATCAATAACGAAGGGAGTTCTCTCCCGGTGTTTGATAAGTACTCGTTCCTGAACCTCCTGCTCTTCAAGAGGTTCAGCCTCTAATTCCTTAATAATCTCCCATGCCCTGAGCATTAAAGCATCCAATCCCATCCCGGTGGCTGCTGAAACAGGAAAAATCTCATATTTATCTCCGAGCTTTGCCTGCAGCCTGGCAAGGTTCTCCTCTGCGCCTGTCAGGTCCATTTTGTTGGCAGCAATTATCTGCTTGCGGCGGCTAAGCTCTTCACTATACTCCGAAAGTTCATAATTTATCTTTTCAAAATCCTCAAGGGCATCCCTTCCTTCGCTCTGGGCAATATCCAACACATGGATTATCAAACGGGTCCTCTCCACATGGCGCAGGAATTCATGTCCAAGCCCCTGACCCAAATGGGCTCCCTCGATAAGTCCCGGAATATCAGCCATGACGAAACTGCCTTCATCAGGCAGATACACAGTTCCCAGGTTTGGAACCAGGGTAGTGAAATGGTAGTTTTCTATCTTTGGTTTAGCCGCAGACACACGGGATATAATAGTCGACTTTCCTACATTGGGAAAACCCACCAACCCAACATCAGCCAGGAGCTTTAATTCCATTTCAATTTCCCGCTCTTCCCCGGGCTCACCTTTCTCAGCAAAGTTGGGGACCCGGTTTTGAGAAGAGGCAAAACTGGCATTACCCCTTCCGCCACGGCCACCTCTGGCCACACAAATTTCCTGACCGTGACGGGTAATGTCTCCAATAAAAGCCCCGGTTTCTGCGTCCCTAATCACAGTACCCACAGGTACTCTAATTACTAGATCCTCGCCGTTCTTTCCATGGCGTTTCGAACCTTCACCGTGGGTACCTCTATCAGCCCGGTAATGTCTCCTATACTTAAAATCAATTAACGTGCGCAGCCCCTCGTCTCCCTTTAAGATTACGCTTCCTCCCCGGCCGCCGTCCCCTCCGCTGGGACCGCCCCGGGGGACATATTTTTCACGCCTGAAAGCAACTACCCCGTTGCCCCCATTTCCTCCCCTTACAAATACCCTGGCTTTATCATAGAACATGCTATCCACTCCTGGTACTTTTTAAAAAATACATTCGAAATCGTTGGACTTTTTGTTCACTAAGATCTTGAAAAAACGTTTGATTATTTAATTCTGCCGCAGCTTGTTCAACCTTAGCTGCAAAGTGGTTAAATACATCCTCCCCAAGATGCGCTGAAGTAATGGTCATACAGTAATTTTCACCCGTTTCGGAAAACTCCACCTGAACGTTTCCCGGCTCCCTCCGGTGGGCGCAAACTTGTTCAATGCTTGAAAAAACCTGATCAAAAAACTGCATTAACTTTCTGTCAGGGGACAAAAGCTCTAAATCCGTTGAAGTTGACAGTATGATATTTGCCCCGCTCTTATATGCATTATGTGCCCTTAACAACAGCTTAATACTTAAAGCAGGGTGGGCAAGACGCATAATCGTCCCTGACAGCTCAATATCCCTGCTGGCAGTTTTTACATATTCCAGAGCTTTTTCCAAATTACCCAGCTGGAGGTTACCGGAAATCAACTGGAGATAATTAAGAAAATCGTGTTTTTGCAGCCTGAGTACTTCTACAATTTCTCCGGCGCTTATTTCAAGGTTGTCAAAATCTAACACAATAACTCCCCCCTTGAAAGCTGCTAATCCCTTCCCGTGTCTGCAATACGTGATTAATATAAAAACAAAACCCCCGACTTGTCCAGGGGTTTTAAACAACAGAAAACTGTATCTATACTTTATCATTAATAAAATAATAACAACAAATACGGGTCTATTACCCGATCATGGTTTCCTGAATGCTGACAATCTTTCTATCTCTCCCCTTGCGCTCAAACTTTACATAGCCGTCAGCTGTAGCAAAAAGCGTGTCATCACCGCCAATACCAACATTCATACCAGGGTGAATCTTGGTTCCTCTCTGGCGAACCAAAATATTCCCAGCCTTAACAAACTGACCATCATATCTCTTTACGCCAAGTCTCTTTGCCTCGCTGTCACGGCCGTTTCTTGAGCTACTAACACCTTTTTTATGAGCAAATAGTTGGATATCTATTTTTATCATTCCAAAACACCTCCTTCTATTCTAAGGTGAATATGTTCACCGTATTGTTCCTCAATATCACGAAGTCCCCAGTACATTGTCATTAAAATTGCCTCTGCCACAATTTGGTCTTCCGGAGCAAGCTTGGGAATTTCACAGGTCAGCTTCCCGTTTTTCTGTTCAACTGCAACAGCCGAACCAAAGTAATGCTGGAGCCCGATAGCTGCAGTTTGAGCCACTGCAGAAACTGCAGCACAGACAATATCTTTTCCGTGTTCGGCAAAGCCTGCATGGCCGGTTACGGAAAATCTGCTTATCCTGCTGCTTTGGTCCAAAAAGATCTTTACAGTAATCATTTAAACCTGGGGTCAAGCTTCAATCTTTTCAACAAGAACACGGCTGAAAGGCTGGCGATGTCCCATTCTGCGGCGATACCTTTTTTTTGGTTTGTACTTAAAAACAAGTAACTTGTCACCTTTACCCTGTTTTTCAACACGAAGCATAACCTTAGCACCTTCAACATAGGGCCGGCCAAATTCAACCTGGCCCGGTTCGCCAACAGCCAATACTTTATCGATTTCCACTGTCTCGCCTTCGGCGGCATTTAGTTTTTCAACGTTAAGGTAGTCACCTTCTTGAACTTTATACTGCTTGCCACCGGTTTCAATTATTGCATACATGCGGTTTAAGCACCTCCCTGCAAAGACTCGCCATCACGGGTGGCAGAACACAAAAACTGCTCTTAATACCCGAAAATGAGCGGTTTACGCAAACCCGCAAGGGAAATTGTAGCATACTGCCCCTGACATGTCAAGAAATTCGTCCCTTTCAGGCGGATGACGCAGCAATTCAGTTGAAGTTTTCTTATTTACTATTTTAGTCCCAAGACCAGAGGTTTACAGCAGGAAAATTTTTAATATGTCTCTTCGAGTAAATGTGCCTTGGCAAAGGAGCGGTATACCTCAGAAATCTCAACAGGGACCCTCCGCCCAACCATAGATCCAGCTTCGGCTACATCCAGGATAAACCCCTGAATTCTGGCAATTCCCCGCCGGGGGTCAACGGTATGGGGCTCTTCAATCAAAATTTCAATTCTTTCCCCTGGCCTTACAGGGATGCTGTCTTCCAGAATATCTTCGGACCACATTTCCTCAATGAACACATTTTCCACATGGAGGTCATCATCACCCTGGATTACAATCCGTTTCCCTGTCTTTTTTTCCATTTCTTTAAGCTGCTTTCCCTCTGAACCGATAAGCAGGGCTGCAACACTGGTATGGGCACGAACAAGCAAGCCGGGGGCAGACAGCCTCTCACACCGCAGCATTATTTCCCTCCTGGCATGGAGGCTTACCGTTTCTTCTGACATAACCTTACCGTCCCCGTTGCAGTAAGGGCATTTCTGCAGTAAGACACCTTCCAAAGGCTGGCGTGCTTTTTTACGAGTTAATTCTACCAGGCCCAATTTTGTAATCCCCATAATCCTTGTACGGGTCTTATCCTTGCGCAGTTCTTGCTCCAATACCTCCAGCACTTTCTGTCTGTGTTCCTCCACTGCCATATCAATAAAATCAATAATTACGATGCCCCCCACATTCCTCAAGCGAAGCTGTCGGGCTATCTCCACGGCAGCTTCAATATTGGCCGTTAATACCGTATCTTCCAGGTTTTCAGAACCAACATATTTGCCGGTATTGACATCAATGGCTGTAAGGGCTTCCATCTGTTCGATGACAAGAAAGCCCCCGCAGTTGAGCCAGACTTTATGCTTAAGTGCCTGCATAACCTGACCGATTACCTGATATTTGGAAAAGATATCCTCACCCTCATGGAGAAATACCCTGTTTCTTAACCCTATTTCACTGTCAGCCAGAGTCCGCATGATGCTGTCGTAAAGTCTTCCATCATTAACCTGGACACGGTACACATCTTCATTAAACAAATCCCTGATGATCCTTTCAGTAAGGTCAATCTCCCGGTGCAGCAGCGCCGGAGCGGGCGTAGAACTGCCAGCAGCCATGATTTCATTCCAGATTCTTTCCAGAGCCGATATATCTTCTTTAAGATCCCTTTTAGAGACCCCCTCCGCAGCAGTGCGAACAATTATGCCTTTTCCCTCTGGTTTAACCTCAAGGGCCAGATTCCGGAGCCTTTCCCTCTCCTCTTCATCCACTATCCTCCGGGAAATACCAACATAGTCTACAGCAGGCATAAGAACAGCATACCTTCCAGGAAGGGTTATTTGAGTAGTAACTCTGGCACCTTTCCCCTCAAGGGGTTCTTTAGTAACCTGTACGACTATTTCCTGTCCCGGTTTGAGCACCTGGTCAATTGCCGGCTCCTTATCATATTTCTCTCCACTTTTAGGTGACACAACATCCCCTGCATATAAAAAAACGTTCCTCTCAATCCCTATATCCACAAAAGCCGCCTGCATTCCCGGCAAAACATTAGCAACCCTGCCTTTGAATATATTGCCAACAAGCCTCTGGAACTTCTCAAAATATACTTCCACAAGGCGTCCGTCTTCAACTACTGCCACTCTTGTACCCTCTTCATAAGCTTGGATCAATATTTCTTTTTCCATTTTTTCAACCCCTTAACAAACTTGAGAAAGGACCTGCATAGGATTTAGGCAGGTTTCTCCCTGACACCGGTACAATCCCGTTCTCCTGACTTCCATGTAACCGCTTTCTACCGGCATTCCCAAAGAAACCAGAACTTCAACTACATCTTCCGGCCGTACTGACCCTTCCGAACTCAAGAGAAGATCAGCATTTATTAACGCATAGTCATTCACCGGCTTGCAATTGAGAGAAAAAATCCCTCTTCTTATATCTCTTTCCCGAAATCCTTTCTTTGTTTTCTTCTTAATTAAAATTTTTTCCATCTCCATTAGTGCACTGCACCAAGCATCAAGTTCCGCTTGGGAAACTTCCCTTGCCAACAGGCATTTTATGGTATATACTGCCCGGTTAATGAGAGAATTAAGTGATTGTGCCCCCTCCGGAATGACAGCACAACTGCGAATATTAAAACCGGAAGGAAGACTTTCCTGCAGTTTGATTTTGGCTTCACTAATGTTAACCCTGGTTTCAAAAGAAATATCCACATATTCACGTTCACTGGAAGTACCAAGAGCGAGGGCGGGGCTAAATGCCATTTTAGGGTGCGGGTTAAATCCCTGACTGTAGGACAGGGGAAGCCCTGCCCGGCGCAATGACCTTTCAAACACCCTGATCATATCCAAATGGGAGACATACCGCGCCTCCTTATCTTTACTAAACTCAAACCTGACCCGCATTTTCTTCTCCCCTCAATTCCATTCCAACACCTAACCCGACACATATTCCGCACTGGGAACATTTCCCCTGCCTGCAGTCAAGGGTCAGTTTACCCTGCAGTGCGTTGTGGTACTCCCGCAGGAGAAATTCCTTGCTTACCCCGGTATCAATGTGCTCCCAGGGCAGGACACTTTCCAGACCCAGCTGGGAGTTTACTTTGACGGCAGGCTTATAGCCCACAGCCTCAAAGGCTTCTCGCCACAGTTCCGGCTTAAATTGGTCGGACCAACTGTCAAATCTGCAGCCCTTCCTCCAGGCTTCCCTTATCACAGGAGCCAATTCCCTGTTCCCCCTGGCAATAACCGCCTCCAGGAAACTCTGTTGGGCGTCATGCCAGTTGAAATCCAATCCCTTTATCCTACTAAATTTATCTCTCAGATAAGCCTGTTTCCTTTTCAGCACTTCCACCGTATCCTGAGGACACCACTGAAAAGGCGTATGGGCCTTGGGAACAAAGGAAGAAACACTTACGGTAACTTTGATCCGGTTCCGGCCCTTCCCCCCTCTAATATCACGTCCCGTGTTAAATACCTTTAAGGCAAGGTCAAAAATACCATCCAGGTCTTCATATGTTTCTGTAGGAAGCCCCATCATAAAATACAGTTTGACCTTATCCCACCCTGCTGAAAATGCAGAGGAAACTGCTGCCAAAACATCTTCCTCCGTTACTCCTTTATTGATTACGTCCCGGAGCCGCTGTGTACCCGCCTCTGGGGCAAAAGTAAGGGTGGATTTACGCACCTTCTGGATCTCCTCAGCCAGATCCACCGAAAACTTGTCTACCCGTAAAGAGGGGAGAGACAAGCTCACTCCCTTTGAAGACATTTTGTCTGCCAATTCCCTGGCCAGGGGGACTATTGAGGAATAATCCGCTGAGCTTAAAGAAACGAGGGAAATTTCAGGATATCCTGTTGACTCTGCAAGTTTGTCAGCTTGCCGCACAAGAACATCTTTGCTTTTTTCTCTCACCGGCCGGTAGATAATCCCTGCCTGGCAGAATCGGCACCCACGGGCACATCCCCGGGCAACCTCAAGCATTATCCTGTCGTGGACAGTCTCCATATTGGGCACAATAGGCAGTTCCGGGTAATAAACCTTTTCGAAATTCTTAAGTACATTTTTCTTTACTCGGCCCGGGGCCGGAGCTGTAACCTTTTTCTCTACCACCGTGCCATCGGGAGCATATTTAAAATGGTAAAAAGACGGGACATATATTCCAGGCAAATTTAGAACTTCTTCCAGGAACTCCTCACGCACTACCCGTCCGCTGTTTTTTTCCTTATGTTCTGCCACCAGCTCCATGATTCCCACAAGCCCCTCTTCCCCGTCGCCAATAAGAAAGAAATCAAAAAAAGGAGCAAGGGGCTCAGGATTAAACGCGCAGGGGCCCCCGGCAATAACAAGGGGGTCTCCTGGGCCTCTTTCCCAAAAGTGAAGGGGTATCCCGGCAAGGTCAAGCATATTAAGGATATTTGTAAAGCTCAACTCATATTGAAGGGTAAAACCCAGCAGATCAAAATCCCTTACGGGTCTTTTGGATTCCAAACTGAAAAGGGGCAGCCCCTTCTCCCGCATCTTTTCTTCCATGTCCCTCCAGGGGGCAAAAGCTCTTTCCATGAGCATGCCCTCCCTGCTGTTTACGACACCGTAGAGAATTTCCAGTCCTAAGTGGGACATTCCTATTTCATAAACGTCAGGATAGGCAAAAACCATTCTTACATTACATTCTTCCCACACTTTATGAACACTGTTATATTCATTGTTCACATACCGAGCCGGTTTCTCAACCAGCGGAAGCACTCGTTCCAACTTTTCCTGCAGCATGTACTCCTCCAACTATTCCAGTTTTTTATAGTATACCAAATCCAACTTCTGCCTAAAACACCACTTCCAGATATCGCTGAACAGGAACACTCTGTTTCGGCAAGCCAGTACGTATTGTGGAGCAGGATTTGTTTCTC
>LFRM01367134.1_pt1 | contig 10097 bp, 7 predicted proteins | sample 618341 | NCBI WGS metagenome assembly LFRM01 (sample SAMN03654438, study PRJNA283298) | anaerobic digester metagenome | isolation source: pool of bioreactors CSTR01a, CSTR02a, and CSTR03a thermophilic anaerobic... | place: Denmark: Kgs. Lyngby | collected 2014-05-21 | reverse complement strand
TTGACCAGTACGCCCAGCAAAATGGTCTTACTTACGAGCAGGCATTACAGCAAGCTATGATGATTATGCAACCTCAACAACGTGCAGCATTACAACAGTTAATGAACGCTTACAGGGAACAGTTGGAGTTACTGCCTTATCAGTTAGCTCAAAGAAGTTTACTGGATAGCGGTATGTATGAAGGCGGTTTAGCCAATTTAACTGAAGCACAGGCTCGTGCAATAGACGCATCTAATCAGGCAGCGGCACAAGTTGCTAGTCAAATTGCACAAAATCTTATGAGTAATGATGCTGCTAGACGTGAAGCTGACTTTAATAAACGTTTAGCTTTAGAGGAATTAATGGCTGCAAATAGAGAAAACTTATATAATAACGCTATGCGTATTCGACAGGATAAGCTACAAAATTTAATTAATTTACTTAGTATTATAAATACTCAGCGTAGTATAGATGCAGACCAGTTAGCTAGGTTAATGGAATGGTATGGTACTATGGGTTTAATAGGTAATGATGATGCACACAATTTTGTGGATACACAGCTGGAGAATGTACTGCGAGCTTTAGGAGGTGCATAATTAATGTTGAGTAATCTTCGAGCATTAAATATAGCAGAACAACTGTATAGTGGCGAGCAGGTTAATCGTAAACCAGTTACCGCTAAGGCTCGCCCAGTTACTGCTACGGGTTATGCGGAAAACATAGCTAATCTAATTAATAATTATAAATTACCACAAAATACTTTGGAAAATTATATAAAGCCTATTAAAAGTGTTATGCATAAAACTTCATTACCTATTAAAATGCGGATGTTAGATGCCGCTCATACATTACGTGCATGGCAGGCTGATGAAGATTACCGCAACAAGGCTTTAGCACAGGAAATGGCGTTAGCTGCAGCTAGAGCCTTTGGCGGTAGCGGTGGTGGCAGGGGCGGTGGTGGCAGGGAAAGCCAGCCTGCTACTTTAACTGAACGTATAGGTGAGCTTACCAGACAAGCACTTCAATCTAGCAGAGCTAAATATGACATATATAGAGCAATGGGTAGCACTAAACCATTATTAGATACATTATATACGTTATATACTAGCCCAGGAGGCAATGATTTAAAAAGTGTAGGTGTAGATTTGAATTTTATAGCTCAAGCACTTGTGGCAGAAAAAAGTAATGTAGGTAAAGACTTAGATGAATACATTAAATATATGGTTGCTCATGAAGATCCTAAGGTAAGTAAACGGGCTACAGAGCTACAAGCACTAATTAATCAGGAATATGCAGACTACATTAAAAAACTGGAAATACAGAGCCAGTATGGTAATAACTGGATACCAAATGTACCCACAATTTATCCATAAACTTTGAATAAGCAGTAAAAAAACAGAAGTTATGTGTTATGTGGGGTGATATGTATAGTGGGTTACTATGATGCACTTATAAAAGAGTATGATAAGGCGTTAATTAACAATATTACTATAGAAGATAAAAAGAAGAAAAAACAGTTGCCTGAAACTACCCCAACAAATGTTAAACCGGTAACAACTACTTCTAAAAAGTCTGAAAAATCAACAGGCGTTTTAGATACATCTAAATCACTTTTGGGTAGTTTAATCGCAGGTGCTTTAGAGGGTGGTGCTAGTACCCTAACTTTTGGTGCAGATTTAGCCATGCTCCCGGCTGATTTAGTAATGACTGTTATCGACGATAATTATAAATATAATCGTTTTGATCCTGCTTCACCATTCCCAAGAACATCTGAATTTTATGCATACTGGGATAACAGTCCAGTAAAAAAGGCTATTAAACAAACATTTGATGTTGAAGACAGTGTTTTAAACGAAGTAGTAGAAGAAATAGGTACTTTCTTTGTACCGTTAGGTGCTGCGGGTAAATTATCTAAAGTAGTAAGATACACACCTAAATTATTGAAAAAAGCCCCATCTGTGGCTAAAGGTGCCCCATCTGTGGTTAAAGGTATTACTGTTGAAGAAGCCTTACAGGATACAGGTAAAACTATAGCTAAAAATATTGATGACGTACTTAAATCTATGGGTATAGTTTCTAAGGCGTCAACAAAACCTAGTGCTGCAGCTACTGCTATAGGCAAGTCTGTTACTACAATACCAGATTTGTTAGTGACCTATGCCATATTGGAAGCACCTAAACCTGTTGAAGAACGTATTCCCTTTGGTGAATGGGCTGCGTATTGGATGGGCGGTGAAGTGGCTACACGCGGTGCTGGTGCTGCTATAAAAGGGCTTAAAAACGCACGTACTGCTAAAGCCACACGTGGTATAAGCGATAAAACTGTTGACGATGTGTTAAGTGAGCAGTTTAGAAATTATGATTTTAAAAGCGCACAGCAACAGGATAACCTTAAAAATCTTTTAGCTAAACAGCAAACAATTTTAAGTACAGATACACCATCCATATTTAAACCAGCAGAAGATTTTGCTAATGAACTTAATATTTGGCAAGACATACTTAAACCAGAACAGTTAGCACAAAAGGCACAAGCACAAAAATTATCTAAAGAGCTATTACAAGAACAGTATCTTGATGATTTAATAAAAATGCGTCAATTACAAGCACCAGAAGAATATTTAGACGCTATAAAATATAACGAAGGAGTTATACCACAGCATGTTCCTTTAGTGCACAGAGAAGCTATGCCACAAGCAACAGATGTGCTACCTACACCTCAAGCTGCACCTAGCCCAGCACAAACAAATTCTGCGGTACAGTGGTTAATGCAACAGGCTGATGCTTCTCCTGCAAATAAAATTGACGTTGTTAATAAAGAACAACAGGCTGTTAAGCAGACAGTAAAACAACAAACTAAGCAAGCTAAACAGACTAAACAAGCTAAACAAACAGTAAAACAACCAGCTGAACAGATTGCAGCCACACCAGAACTAGATACGCAGTACACATTGAATAGAGGCGTAAAAGGCTCTTTTGTTGTGAAATTCCCTACACCAGAACATAAAGAGTTAATGCTTTATGGTCGAGAATTAGCCCGTAAATCTAAAGGCAGGTTAGGTGCTAATCCAGAAGCATACGATGCAAAACTAGACTATTTACGTAGTGCGTTAAAAATACCTAAAGATGTGGATATTAAGGCTGTGGCTAAAGCATACTTCAACGATATACTTATTAAAACTAATGCTCCAGAAGTAGGATCTACCGTTAATGCGGGCAGTGTGAAAAAGACGGTTCAATTAATACGCAAGCAAAAGACTAACCCTAAGAAGGAAATTACAGCTAAAAATAAAACAGATTCTATCGAAGTAGCTAAAACACAAAAAGTAGACAGCAAAAAGAAAACTGAGAATAAGGCTACTGAAGTTAAGTCTAAAATTAAAGATGAAGTTAAAGATAAAGCTGATACTGTAGAATTAACAAACGCATCAAAAGAAATAAATGCTACTATCACTGCTTTAGATAAAATTGCTGGTAAAGCTAGAGTAAGAACTCAAATAATTAGACTTGCTAAAGAAGGTAAAAACGTAGGTGAAATAGCAGATGTTGTATCAGATAAAATATTAAAACATGTTACTAAGCATGATAGTAAAGACGCTGATCGTGTGGCTACAGTAGTGCTTGCTGTTTTACATAAGCAAGGTTTATTAGGTAAGCAAGGTACACAACAATTTAAGCGTTTTATAGATGAACAATTAAAAAAATCTAAAAACATAATTAAAGCAGAAAATGAAGTTGATATTACTTCAGTAGCAGATAAACTTGTTGATGATATGTTTAAAAGTAATACTACTAACAAAAGCATCAGCGTACTAGAAGATGATATACCGCCAGCTACTATAAAAGACGCACCAAAAACTACTACGAAGGCTACTGCAAAAGATACTACAAAAGCTACTAAGAAAGATGCTGTAAAAGACACTGCAAAAGGCACTGTAAAAGACACTGCAAAAGGCACTGTAAAAGATACTGCAAAAGGCACTGTAAAAGATACTGCAAAAACCACTGCAAAAGGCACTACAAAAACCACTGCAAAAGGCACTGCAAAAGAAGAACCAAAGACAGTAGTTGAGAAAGATAGTAAAAGTAATAAGAAAACACAGAAAAATGAAAAAGAGCTTTCAAAAACAGCAAATGTAGAAACTACCGATACTTCTATACAAAAATCCACAGCAAAGGAAGCGGTTGATACAACAACGCCCGTTACTATTAAACATTGGTTAACTTGGTTTAAAGAACAAACTGGTGTAGATTTCTTAGATAAAACTGCTATGGCTGAATTCTACGAAAAACATGGGGCAAAAACAGCAAGAGACCGAAGCAATTTAGATGCAGAGTACATGTATGCATACAGGGATTATAAAAACGCTATTTTAGAAAAACATCCAAATGCAGTTGTGGAAAACGTTAACGCAAAGAAACAGGAAAAAATAGTGCCAAAAGAAGTTTTTATTTTAAGGCAGGGTGATGATGCTCTAGAAAACTATGACAATGACCCTGAATATCGAATGTACATCGATGCTTTATATGACTCTTATGTAGCAAAAATGCGTAAAAAAATACAATCAGAAGCAAACAATGTTAAAAATATAGCAAAAACTATTGTGAATGAATCTAGAAAAAACTATATAGTACCTCCTAGTACGCAAATAATGTCTCAGCTTACTGAAAAAATAGCTAATGCTTTGCGTATACAAGAGTATGTGCCGCCAAAAGTTACTAAGCGTTTTGGTTTAACTAAAGATGAACGACACCGCTTACAGAATGAGTGGCGTGAAGAAAAAGCCAAACAGTTAATAGCGTCAACACAAAAAATAGCTAATATTGTAGAGCGTAAACATAAAGGTAATTGGTTAGAAATAGAAGATACACTGAAACAATATGCAGGTACTGCGCAACGTAAAATTATAGAAGCAGAAGAACGTATGGCACAGGCTCTGCAAAATGATGCTGAGTTGCAGGAAATCTTACGCACTATTAAAGAAAAAGACTACGCAGCAAAATTTAGGTTTGACGTACAAACCTACATGAATTCTCTAGACGATAACTTATCTGAAAGAGAAGTAGCACGTTTAACTAAATTGTATAAACAGGAACTTGAACGCACTAAATACAAAGAATACATGCTTTTAAAAGAGCAAGCTAACTCTATTAAACGAAGCATAGAAGCACCTTTTAAATTAGAAATTAATATGCTATCACAAGACCTAGCGTTCTTCCAAGGCTTACTTAAACAAAAAGATAATTATATAAAAACCCTAAAATCCGATTTAAGAAACTTACAAATAGATCGTGTGCTAGGCGGTAAATGGATGCCTATTAAAGCAGCTGTGGATAAAGCATATGAGTCTTTAGTGTATAATGCTAAAATTAAGCATGACCCTGTACTTAATAATTTTGTACGTACTAAGTTTCAGTCCATAGACACTCGCGCACCACATGAAGCGGCGAATCGTGTGCACACAGTTATTAACAAACTAGCAACTCCCACAGAACGCCATTTATTTGAAGATATACTGTATGTTAAAGGTGCTATTGAAGATGTTGAAAAATTTGGTTTAAAAGTAGAAAATAATTTAACATTAGAAGAATTATACGATATTGAAAGACAACTGTGGGAAGAAGCCAAACAACTTGACAAATGGGCGGAAGGTAAATGGTTTGCTAAAACAGGTGCAGTAAAACGTATAGAGCAAGCGTTAGAAGCCCACAAGAAGCAAGCTAGGCACTTTTTAAATATCTTAATAGAGGAAAACTATTTACCTCAGGACTTCTTAGCACAAGGTAACGCTGTGCGTGAATGGTATATGCCTTCACGTTTACTGCAATTAACTGACCAATTACCTATACCTGAAGCTTTAAAAGCCACTATGTATAAGAATAAAGGTATATTCAGAACACCTAATATAAAAGGCATTGCTACACGCAGAGGTAGCGTATTACCTAAAGAGCATGATTATGAAGCACTTATGTACGACTACTATAGGCGTATACTTTACAATAAGCAGGCACAGCGTGGTTTGCAGGATACCTATGCTATGTACGATTTACGTTCTGTTTTAGAACAGCGTATGAAAGAACTAACAAAACTTGAACAGGAACTAGGTTTAGACCACCCTAAAGTTATAGCCGAAAAAGAACTTGTCGAAAATACTATAGAGCGTTTTAAATACTTTATGAAAAGCAGGTTAACAATACCTGACGAATTTAAAAATAATGATGGTACGTTTGAAGTATTTGGAGAACGCTATAGAGCGTTTATAATACCTAGCAAATTTTTTGTATCAACTGACCCACAAGGTAAGAATTTATCACAGGCAGCTTATAAGCTGATGACTGAAATTTTAACTGAACAATTACCTGTGGAAGATGTTGATGATGTACTTAGCGTGTTTAATGGTAGATTTAGTCAACTTAAAAAAGATAGATTTGCAGATAACAAAAAACTTAATTTAGGTATCATGTACTTACCAGAAAGTTTAGCCGATACACTAGATATTTTCTTTAAACAGCAAATTGACAATAATCCGCTGTATGAACTAGGTAAAACAGCTACTGAAAAATTTAAACACAATGTGCTGCTTATAGCGAATATTGCGTCTTATGTGTTTAATAATACGATAGGGGATTTCTTAAAGCTGTATCATGAAGATCCGATTACAGCAATTAGTGCAGTATTTAGTGCTGTTAAAAAGGTGCCTACAGTAATAGCAGCACCGTTTGATGATAGTGCTAGACAAGCATTAAAACGTATGGATGAAATGATAGTGCCCAAAGAAATTTTTGAAAACTATAGTAAGTTAGCAGATGCTTTTGAGATTGATGCTATTAATTTCATACCAGATAATCCTAATGCGGTTAGAATTAATGTACGCAAACTAGCTGCTTTAGAAGATGTTATTATGTCAGGCTTTACTTCAGAAATATTAGGGCCGCCTAAAACAGATAAGGTCTTGTGGCAAGCACAGCATGGATTACGTAAAATAGGGACTACACGTGATAAACTGGTAAGAACACGTGAAGATTGGCTACGGGTAGAAAAATTTAGAAAAGATTTAGAAAGAGTAATTGCAGGCAAAAGCCCAATGATTACTAATGCTAAAGCAGGCAAAGGATTGCATAAAATTGAACTTGCAGGTTGGGCATCAAGAGCAACGCTTGTAGATTACGCTGCTGTAAGCCCTGCATTTAAAAAGTACGGTAGGGATTTACTATTCCCATTTGCTACGTTCTATGTAAAGATTCTGCCAGACTATGTACGTTGGTTTAAAAATAATATAGGTGCTTTAAAATACGCAGCTAAATTAGAAAAATCCACAGAAGAACGGGAGATACTAAAAGCTGCGGCTATCCGTTTAGGCTTTACACTAGCACCGTTCTTAGCACTTAATGTGTGGAATAATACAGGTAACAGACGTGAAATAGAAAAGAACCTACCCATGTATATACGCAAGCATCCGCACATAATTATTGATAGCTGGGTAGACCAATCCACAGGAGAAGCTAAAATTATAACATTACAATCTCCGTTGGTTATTGCACTGGGTGCGTTTGGTTTAGATAATGTAGTACCAATGGCTATAGATTATGTAATGGGTAACAGAACTGCCGATGATATTAAAGGATACGCAACCCGCACTTTACCAACAGCCGCTGCGTACCATTGGTTAGGTCAATTAAATCCGCTACCCAAGTCTATTATAGAAGCAAGTATTAACCAGCAATTTTATGGTGATCCTACGATGGGCGGTATGCCCGTAGTATACGGTAAAGAGTCTGCTGTACCTGTGGGTGAAAGCTGGCTCAAGAAAGGTGCTCACGTTGTAGGACAGACTATGCCGCTTGTAGGTAGGTTTGGCGTACAACCAGCAATACGGGCTTATGACGACAGCCAAATAGGTGTTAGTGCACCAAAAGCGTTTCTACACCATTTAGCTGAAAACGTTAATAGAGCAGTTAACCCTGTTCCTGCGGTAGTAGATGACGTAGATATTACTAAACGCAACATACGAATGTTAATAGACGCAGCTAAAAATGTTCGTAATAAGGGTGACGCTAATAAAGAAAAATTGCGTGAGATGATGGTGAAATATTATTTAACCCGTGATCCAGAAACATTACAGGAAATTCAGCACTTTGCACAAACAGAAGCTATGATAACGCCAGAACAGTACTACAATCTATGGCGAGATCCAACCACAATAGTTAAAGTGTACGATACACTAATTAAATATGAAAAGGATGATGCTAGGAAAAAACAATTAATAAACGAACGTAATAAGTGGAAAACACTTGAAATGTACCAGTATATGGAAAATGTTCCAAAAGCACAGAGGGAAACAGTACGTGAAAGTATACAAAGACAGTTAAATTAAGGTAAATTGCAGCAAATTTAGGCGAAATCGTCGTATAGGCGTCTAACGCCTTCATAGTGAAGTTTTTGTTTGCGGCAATAGTAATAAGTATAGCAGCATAATAAAAACGCCGTAGCGTCGATTATATTAGCAGGAAATTTTTGTAAATTGAAGTTGAATGGAGGGATTTGGAAGATGTTTTCAACAGATGTGGTTTCTGTTAAAGAAATTGGGACGGGTGCATTAGAAGCTGTACTAGATGTGGGTCGTTACAATGGTAGACCTGTAATAAATGTTCTAGTTAGTACTGATGGTGCAGCTACATTTACAGTAGCTGTATCAAATGATTGCACAACATGGTATATACGCGATACAATTACTTTATCCAGTGCAGGTAGTGATGTTAAAACTTATACAGATAATGCCTGTAAGTATATTAAAGTATCTACTGCTAGTGCTACTACAAATGTAATAGAAATCTGTGGTACTAGATGATAAGAAATTATTAAAAAAAACAAAGGTGTAATTAATCGTTTAGCAACGATATAATTACACCTTTGATTTGTACTATTTTAAAATATTGGTAATTTTGGAATGAAAGAACTTAGCATTTTGACGCTGTTTATGACCCACTATTGCACCTTTATTTATAATTGGAGTCCAGCGAGGTTTACTATCTAGCGAATAACATTCAGATAAAGGAGGACATAACATAGATTTATACAATAAACATGTGGAACAATCGCATTTGTTTTTTGTTATCCTCGCCAATATTGACACTTCCCTTCTTCTGTTAAAGGCGGTACAAGAAAGTGTAGCAGTACCTGCCTAAGTCCACAGGTTTCTGGATTTTTACAGTCTTGGTATTTAAAGTTTTCTTTTAAATATTCTTTAATTTTCTTTGCGTTTGTCATTTTATTTATTTCGGATACAATATGCGTGAATTTACAAAACTCTAAGCTATGTTCAGCTAATGTGTAATAGTGATCTGCGTCAACTGTTATCCTATCTTCTGTTTCTTTACCCGTAAAATCATATACCATTAAAGCAGGTCTTACTCTTTTGGCTAATTTAATTACTGCATTACCTTCAATTCTACTAATACCGTCCATTAATTCAACTGCTTTATCTTTTAAATAATTTGACATTTCTTGTAGTATTTCCCTCTGATCTTTTTTCCAAAACGCTGCATCATTTTCTAATTTATCGGCTAATTCAGCTATCCAGATGATTGTTTCCCTCTGCTCAACTGTTAAGTATTTAGCCACAAAACCACCTCTCTCACTATAAAATCTTTTAGCAGTACCCACAATTTGCAGGTACTGCTACTAAAACACTACTACCATACTTGGAAAAGGTGCTGAATTTTTGCTGTTCCCAAACTTTAATCTGCCCCTGACAAATCGTATTTCTTTTGCTTTCTTGTAAATGTAATCGTGGAAATAACTTGTATCAGTTCTTGCAGGAATAAGCATTACCACCGTTGTATTAGGTTTTTTACTTTCCATGTAACACTTCTTAACCCATTTCTTTATCTCCCTGCCGTAAGGCGGATTACAGAACACGATTTCTCCAGACCAGTCTTGCTTTAGCCCATCTTCAACTTTGGTGTAATACTTTTTACATTTAGCGTTTTCTGGTGTTGCACATGGGTCTAAAGTAAAGTTAAATTCGGCATTTAGTTCATCGAAAAACTCTTGTGGTGTCGCCCATAAATCCGTTTTGCTACTAAACATAGCTTCGGTATTCAGCTTTCTTCCTCTCCCT
>LFRM01314522.1_pt1 | contig 10097 bp, 7 predicted proteins | sample 618341 | NCBI WGS metagenome assembly LFRM01 (sample SAMN03654438, study PRJNA283298) | anaerobic digester metagenome | isolation source: pool of bioreactors CSTR01a, CSTR02a, and CSTR03a thermophilic anaerobic... | place: Denmark: Kgs. Lyngby | collected 2014-05-21 | reverse complement strand
TCTGGAAATTTACTGGATACGTTCAGGTGAATCAGACGGAAAGGAAGAGATATATCTTACTCAGAGTCTTTATCCTGCAAAGATAGTATCGATACGTTTTTTGATGCCTGATGTTAAAGACAGAGATTGTGAAAATCTTGGACATATGTTGAAGCTTGAGCTAATATACCGCTTCACTGAAATAACATTTTTGCCGGGATACCACCATTTCAGACTTGATTGGAACAATTTACTTACTGTGGGTAAATTCAACAGTGATCAGGATAGTTTTAATGAGTTCGACTTGTCGTTTGAAAAAACCCCGACCATATCAAAAGAAGAACGGCTGGCAAGAATTTCCATTCACAGTCTGGGCTGGGAACATCTCGATGAGGATAAGAGATGCGACAGTGAAATATCACAGGGTGACAGGATTCGGTTGCTCGCGGATGTTGAAGGTGTGAGTGATGGTGAAAAGATCAGATTTGAGTTATACTACCGAACACCAGATGGGCAAACGATTGAGTTCGCAAGCAAATCGGGGATAATAATCGATGGAACAGGGACTGCAGAGTGGATTGCAGACACATCAGATATCCTGGAAAAAGAATACAGTATACACTTTGAGCCTGTGGTTCGCTCCAAATATGGAGGCAGATGCGAGATTCCCCTTAAGAGACCATACAAAGGAGTAATTGTTCCATGGTTTATTGATTGTCACATGCATATACAGAGCACTATGTGTGCGCCGGAGCCTCTTATATCTGGTATGCCATTTCTTAAAAAACTCCGTTCAGTACCTAAACTACCCGGTTTTATCGGTACTCCTGGCCTGATCTTTAACAAATCAACCACAGAGGAACTTGGTAAACTCTCTCTTGAAAAGTCATCCGAGATCTTAAATGACAGAAAACTAACCGGACTGGGTGACCCGGAAAAGAGGAGAAGGCTGATGCTTGTGATGCCTATGGATATGGATTTCGGGCATTACAGAGGATATTCAGGAATTAAAATTATTGAAAATACTGAGAAAGGACTGATAATCTATAAATCGATAAACACAAGTGGAGTTGAATGTGCATTAACGGAATTTAAAAAATGGGAACAATACTTTATGCAATTAGCTGCCACGCAGAAGATATTCCTGAATTCAGGTGGTGAAATAGTTCCGTTTTTCCATTATGATCCAAGAAGATGGAACTCAGAGAGGTGGAATCCAGTTAGAAAAATCGGGCACTGGAAAGATCCGTTTTCTTTTCTGGTTCAAACAGGAAATATCTCTGACCTGCAGGAAACAGTCAGGATATCCAGAGTTAATGGTGACTATCTGAACCTGGCGTTTTTTTGCGGTATTGGGTTTAAAATGTATACCGCATTGGGATATAAGCCGGATGATTACGATAAGCTACCAGGACTTAGTTCGTTTTATGGTGAGTGCGTAAAGCATAGAATTCCAATACTTTGTCATGGATCGCGTGGCGGAATGTTGACGCATGATTGGCTTCATTACTGTAAAAAAGATCTAAGACATTTTAATCAGAACACTTATGATAATGATGACATACCGCCATCGATGAAAAATGCTAAAGATTATTATTACGAAAACTTTATCAGTCCTTACGCATGGGAACAGGTGCTTCAGAGATTTCCTCAACTACATCTGTGTCTTGCCCATTTTGGAGGGGAGGAATCATGGGGAAGAGATCGTTTTAAATTCAAGCCTGACTGGTTTTCAAAATTGTGTGAAATGATGCGGCTCTATCCAAATTTTTATGTGGATACCTCTTATTTTATGTTTGACGACTTATTCATAGGTCAATTTGCAGAAGCAGTACAGGATGAGAAGGTAAGGAATAAGATCCTTTTTGGCACCGACTGGTACATGATAAATTTTGAATGGTCGAGATTAGGACATGGGTCCTCATACAGGAATTTTTTCAGGAAAACATACAATAAGTTTATCGATACAGAGCTTTTAAAGATCGACAATTATTTCCCTGCACGTGCTTTAGTCCTTAATCCGCTGAGATTTTTGAACTTTAAAGAGATTCTGCCGAAACTTAATACCGTGTATAAATGTTTAACAGGAAAAGAGATCAGTCTCATGGAGTGGGTGCCTGAATTACCGGAAACAATTGAACAATTCAAGGGTGATAAATGAACCGTTTAATTAAACTCACAATACTTTTATATGTTCTGTTAATTAATACACATGGAGAAAATCCAATGACACCACAGATATTACCGTTTAAGCCTGTCTCCCACCAATATAAAGAGCCGGTTTGTTTATTATATCCTTCAATAATACCCAATAGCATTATTGCTGAAACTGGTCATGATAAACAAGAAAGAATTGCTGTATTTCGCTTTTGTAATTCAAAAATGACTAAAAATGTATTATCAAGAAAAGTATATCAAGCTGGTGGCAACATTTTTATAGCACCTCAACTATCAGAAAACATTCTTCTGGTAGGCAGCAGGCCTGCATTAGAATTAATTGACCTTAAGAATGGAAGATTGATTCAGAGCTACATGCCAAAAATGCCGGTTGCTGGTATTCTTGATTTTGAATACTTCAATTCGAAACTGTTTAATGACAAAAAAGGTCTGTGTATCTCTCTTTTTACCCCCTTTTTAAAAGAGCCATTTAAAAACGAGGAAACCGATCTTATTTACTGCAAATCTTTGATAATAGAGGACATCATAGAACATAAAGTTCTCAAACGTGTCAGGATAACAAACGGGGAAATAGTAGCTTTCGGAGATGAAGTAAACATCGTCAGAGAAGGTCTCGATGACTCCTGGAAAGCTTTTGATAATAATCTGGATCTTGTCACACATCCTTTGATACCAATGCTTCAGAAAGTTGAAAAAGCGATAAATTCTGTGTCTTTTGTGTTTTCGGAAAAAAGGAAGACTGGTGTTTCCCTGGGAGTTGATAAAGTTACTAACGATAAAGTGCTGATATTTCTACTGGACTGGGAGAAAGAATCTGATCCTGTTCCGATATTAATAAGCGATTCCTCAGGCCGTGCCCCTGTTAAAAGCTCTGGAAAAGAGCACTTTTCTCTGTCACCATCAGGAAAGTGGCTGCATGTTTGCTTCTGCAACAAAAAATACCAATATGCAAATTACCTCTTATACCTGGATACAAATGCACTCCCCGGTAAATATCTGGTTTTCAATCTGCAATACAACAAAGAATTTGAACACACGACCTGGATTACAGAGCCAGAAGGCTTTGTAGCGTTTCATGAAGAAAGGTTTATTTTCTGGGATTTAGCAAAAATTGATTTTTCTGGATTAAAATAATCTTCATGTTTTCAGGATGAAAAAAAAGATACCGATACCGATAACGACCCCGATCTGAAGAACAAATATTAGTGCCTCAACCGGACATTACATAAATTAATCAGTTCAATCAGTCAAATCAGGTAAATCAGTGGTGTTCAAACTGGAGCCTGCAGAGGTCATAATAAAGTCCCCTGCGGTTGATAAGCTCAGTGTGGCTTCCGGATTCTGCGATCCTGCCCTCGCTTAAAAGCAGTATCCGGTCTGCATTGCGGATAGTGGACAGGCGATGAGCAACCACTATCGAAGTCCTGTTCCTGACTATCCTGGAGATAGCATCCTGAATAAGCAATTCGGTCTCGGTGTCGATATTGGATGTCGCCTCATCGAGAATAAGAATAGAGGGATTGAAGTAGAGGGCACGGGTAAAGGCCAGAAGCTGCTTCTCTCCGGCTGAAAAGGTGCTCCCCCTCTCAGCTACCTGGAATTTAGGTCCGGAGGGCAGACGGGAGAGAAGACGATCAGCATGGGTCANNCAGTTTCGAAACCTCCTCAAATCTCCACTGCTCATACTCCTTCCCCAATGTGATATTTTCCTGAACACTGCGGGAGAATAAAAAGACATCCTGCATGACTGCCGCCATGTTCGAACGGAGTTCCTCGATGGGCAGTTCATTTATATCTATTCCATCGATAAGGATTCGCCCCTTCTGCAGTGGATAAAACCGGCACAGAAGATTGATGATTGTGCTTTTCCCGGAACCGCTCTCTCCAACTATAGCCAGAGTACTTCCTGCGGGAACCGAAAATGAAACACCCTGCAGAACAGGCTCACCAGGTATATACGAAAACCAGACATCATCGAAAACTATCTCCCCTTTGAAAAGAGGAGAAGGGGATTTCATTGCCGGTGCGGGAGATCTTTCACTTCGCGATGATGTTTTAAAAACAGAGAGGATCTTTTCTCCGGATGCTGTTGCGCTCTGAAGAATATCAAACTTTTCAGCCAGTTCACCAATAGGTTCAAATACGCTTCCAATGTATGCCAGAAACATGACCAGTACACCATAGGAAACGCTGTCCTGAAGAATGAATTTCGCACCGAAAAAAATCAGACATCCAACTGCAAACCACCTGAAAAAATCGATCAGAGGCCTGAAAACTGCGTAGATCGTCAATTGTCTGCTGTATGCCCGGAAAACCTGGTCGTTTACGGAACGGAATTTCTCGAGCTGCCTGATTTCTCTGACAAAAATCTTTACTATCCGCATATTGGAGATGTTTTCATTGAGAAAAGAGTTCAGATCCGCTATTCTGGTTCTTATCATACGGTAAGCTTTCCTGGCACAGGAGCGGAAGAGAAGAACCACTGCAAGAAGCGGGGGAAATGTGATACTTACAATCAATGCGAGGCGCAAATCTGTAAGATACATGACAGTGACAATACTTGCGATAATAAGGAGATCCTGCAGGAGTATGATTAGTACAGATGAGAACATCTCGTTCAGAGACTCGATATCGTTTGTAATCCTGTTAACCAGCCGTCCCACCGGATTGCCGTCGAAGAACGAGACTTCAAGGGACATCATATGACTGTAAAGATCACTCCGGAGATCCCGCATCGCCTTCTGGGAAAGTTTTACAAGGGACAGAGTCTGCAGGTACGATGAAATAAAGCGAGTGAAGAACAGGAAGATGGTAAGCAGCACCAGAAGGCTTACAAGATGAAAATCGGATGAACGGAGCCGTATTATCTCTTCAGTTGTAAAATATGACGATGCATTCTGCCGCAGAAGCATCATCCCGTTTTCAAACCCAAGCAGAAAATCTTTCTTTCTGGCCGTTTCTATCCTGGCCTGCAGCGGATCTGAATTACTTAGGTGCGGTAAGCTGACAAGGATGTACTTGTCTGAGGAAATAACTCCGTTTTCTGCCAGAGTTCTTATCTGCTCCTGCGAAAAACCGGAAAGCCCGCTCTGGAAAACAAACAGGGTGTCTGTGCTGAGATACACTGAACCTTTCAGCACCTTTTTCATGGCAGGATCATCCTGCAGTTTGTTTTTGAAAAGCATGTATCCCTGCTTTACGATCGCCTTATCGACTATGATTCCTGCGATGAAAGGGACAGAGAGTGTGACGGATGTAATAACAGCCACCAGGGATGTCGCGATGAGGAGATCTCTTTTATACCTGAAGATATATTTCAACAGCAGTCCCAGAACCTCCCTGTTAAAGAGGCGGTTTCCGCTGTGCTCTTCGTCGTATATCCCTCTCACAATGATCCTTTCATCTTTTGAAGCTCATAGAGCCTGGAGTAAAATCCATCCCTCTGAAGTAATTCCTCATGAGAGCCGCTCTCTGAAATACTGCCGGAGTCAAGAACTATTATTCTGTTGCAATCCTTTACAGTAGATATCCTGTGAGCGATTATTATCGATGTGCGCCCGGAAAGGACCTTTTCCATGTTTCTTTTTATCTGCTTCTCTGTTGCAGCATCGACCGCAGACATTGCGTCATCGAACACAATTACCGGGCGCTCGGCTATAATTGCCCTGGCAATGGAGAGCCGCTGCCTCTGTCCCCCGGAGAGAGAGATTCCCCTTTCGCCAATTCTGGCTGAGTAACCGTCTGTAAAAGAGAGGATCTCGTCGTGAATAGAAGCTTTCATGGCGGATTCAAAAATCTTTTCATCGGAGACGGTACGTGCGCTTCCAAAGGCGATATTCTCCCTGACTGTGTCGGAGAAAAGAAATGGATCCTGAGGTACATATCCGATCGAAGATCTGAGAAGCGTCAGTGGAATCGTGTTAATATCGATTCCATCGATAAAAATTTTCCCTTCACCTACCGGGTAGAGGTTAAAAAGCAGGGACACAAGTGTGGTTTTCCCGCTGCCTGGTTTACCTATGATTCCCAGTGAAGAGCCGGCCGGAATTCTAAGGTTGGTTGACTTTAGAACATCAGGAGATTCCGGGTTATAACGGAATGAAAGCGACCTGAATTCAATTTCACCCCGCAGGGAGCGAAGAGGAGAGCTGTTTTGAGGTATACTGATATCCGGTTTTGAATCGAGCATCCTGAGGATTCTTTTGGCAGACGCGATGCCGCGCTGAAACATACTGAAGACCCAGCCGCTGGCGATCATAGGCCATACAAGCAGGTTTATGTAAAAGGTGAAAGAGACAAACTGTCCCACTGAGATTCTCTCCGTTATTACATCCCTGCCCCCGAAATAGTACAGAAGAGAGAGGGAAAGGGAGGCAAGGAAAGTGATTGCCGGGAACAGAAGTCCCCAGACTTTCACGAGTGAGATGTTTTTCCCGACATAGTTGTCACAGAGGTTCCGGAAAATCTTCTGTTCGTTTTTTTCCTGAACGAAGCTTTTCACTATTCTGACCCCTGAGAATGATTCCTGTGTGTGGGAGGAGATTTTATCAAAGGCCTCCTGGACCCTGGTATGACGGGTCTGGATCAGTTTGCCGCTTTTAATAAACAGAAAGATTATAAGTGGAAGCGGCAGGACTGTGATCAGGGTAAGGCGAGGGCTGATGGAGACCATGAACAGAAGTGACATGATGCTTAGAAAGACCGCATCGGCCATCCCCACAAGAGCCATTCCTGTGGCCATGCGGATGGAGTTAAGATCATTAATGAAGAGGGCCATCAGATCGCCGGTTTTGATATTGTCAAAATATGAACAGGACAGATTCTGGAGATGGCTGTACATGTCCTCTCTTATCTGCTTTTCCATAATTCTCGATGGGAATACAATAAGTAGCCTCCAGAGGAAGCGCAGAAAGACCATAAGCGCAGCGGATGCAAAGATAAGGATAGTGCCCTTATAGATTATGGAAATGGAGAAGTTACTCTTCCCCAGTTCATCGAGAATCTGCTGGATAATTCTTGGTATGATAAGTTGCAGTGAATCCACCGCTATCAGTACAAGCAGGCCTCCGGTGATGGATATCAGGTGCTTTTTCAGGTAGGAGAGGAGATATTTTACTGCTCTATGTGTAGATGCATCGCTCATTGAGGACTAAAAATACAATCAGAACTTGTTTACAAGGTTTAATGGTCAGCGGAATTCTGGCACCCAGATTGGGGTTAATTATTGATGTTATGATTTCCAAAATAAGGAAAAAAGAATCAAATCAAGACAACCCTTTAAACAAGCGAATCGAGGCCATAGGGGTAGCAGTTGATCACGGCGGTTACGCTCTCAAAGAGAGTGTAGTGGCTGCACTTTCCGGGTGGGGCTATGAGGTGGCAGATTTCGGTGCGTATGAGTTCTTGCCCGATGATGATTTTCCCGATTATGTGGTACCTCTTGCCAGGGCGGTGTCAAAAGGGGAGGTATGGAGAGGTGTGGCGATATGCGGCAGCGGGGTAGGCGCCTGTATCGCGGCAAACAAGGTGAGAGGGGCATGTGCGGGATTGATAAGCGACACCTACTCGGCACATCAGGGGGTAGAGGATGACCGCATGAATGTGATCTGCCTTGGAGCGAGGGTTCTGGGAAGGGAGCTTGTGTTGGAGATAATAGCTTCTTTTCTTGAGGCACAGTTCTGCGGTGAGGAGAGATTTCTCAGGAGAATAGAGAAAATTGAGAGGATAGAGAGGGGTTGAGTATTAATGCAGGGGCTGGGTGCCTACCCTCGTATTGTCGTATTACTCTTCATATCGGGGTTGGTATCGGAATCGGATTCGGTATCGGTATGTTTTCTATCCGTTACCTCAGCCCTGAATCTCCAATCTTTTCATCTCCGCAACTTTTTCTCTTATTGAGAATACCTTCCCCTCAAAAAAGCCCCTCCCAATGCCACAAAAGCCGGCATGTTATTTGCATTACTATTGATAGCTGAGATGCTTTAAAATTGGCTGGCAGAATAATGTCTGCGTGTAGTTAAAAACAGTAATAAAGGAGGCTATGATGGATATTGCTGCTCAGCAGGGTTATCGGGAAGCAGGGCGGCCGGAGGTAAGCAAGACAGCCAAAGTGATAGCTGGTGGATCCATAGGAGAGGGGCTGGCCGGGGCAGCGGCCATAGTGCTATCGATCCTGGGTCTTGTGGGGGTGTATCCGGATCTGATGGCTGCGGTGGCGGCTATAGCCTTTGGAGTTGCGCTTCTTGTAGGAGGCGGTGCCATATCCAGCAGAGTAAGGACCCTGATGGAGGAATCTACCAGGAGTAACTTCGATATGGCGGAAGTAGGAGGAGGGTTGACTGCGGAGTTTCTGGCAGGGATGGCAGGGGTGGTTTTAGGTATACTGGCTCTCTTTGGTATTCTGCCTCAGCTCCTTTTAGCAATTGCGGTCATTGTCTTTGGTGGTGCACTGGTAGTGAGCAGTTCTACAACTCAGGAACTCAACTACATAGCTGCAAACCGCTATGAGAATGAGACGGCACGGATGGTGGCCAGGGAGGCTGTGGGAGCAGCAGCATCGTTGCAGCTTCTCTTTGGTATCGGCGCCATAATCATGGGAATTCTTGCCCTGGTCGATCAACCTCAGGCCATTTTTACTCTCATTGGCTTATTGACGGTAGGAACAGCAGGCTTCTTCAGCGGTACTGCAATCACCGGCAGGATGACCAGTCTTTTCCGCCGCAGATAGTGCCGAAACATTAAAGAGGTGGTTCCTGTGTAGCTTGCCTGTGAAAAACAAAGGCGGCCCAAACCGCCTCTTTTCCTTTAAGGAGCAGAGAATGTACAACTACATTATTGTCGGTGCCGGGATAGCCGCAGCACATGCTGTCAAGGGAATCAGAGAGATCGATAAGGATGGCTCGATCCTGATGATCGGAAACGAATCATACCTTCCTTACAACCGAACCTACCTTTCAAAGGATCTCTGGACCGGAAAAAAGAAACTGGAAAATATAATTGTCCATGATCAGGCTTATTATGACTCCCTTAGAGTAGAGATCAGGCTTAACACTGCTGTAACAGACCTGGACCCTGCGCAGAAGGTGATAACAACCGATGATGGTACCAGGTACTCATATAGTAAACTTCTCCTTGCTACAGGGGCTCAGCCCCGAAAGCTTAGTATCCCTGGAGCTGACCTGAAGAAGGTTTGCTATTTCCGTACTATTGATGACTACAAAACCACCCGAAGTATCCTTGGGGAAGGAAAAAGTGTGGTACTAATAGGGGGAGGGTTTATCGGCTCTGAGATCGCCGCGTCTCTTGCGCTTAACAAAGTCAAAGTGCAGATGATTTTCCCGGAGAAGAGGATCTGTAACCGTGTGATGCCTTCTGATCTGGCGGATTTTCTCACCAATATGTACTCTGAGCGGGGTATCAGGATAGACAGCGAAGATGTTCCTGTGTCTATCTCCGAAGAGGGGGAGAAAGTGCGGGTGATTACCCGTAATGGATTGGAATTCCAGGCTGATTTCGTTATCGCAGGGTTGGGAGTGAGACCGGAGACAGAGCTTGCCGCCAAAGCGGGTCTAAGAGTAAAAAACGGGATCGAGGTGAATGAGTATCTGCAGACAAGTGATGCAGATATCTTTGCTGCAGGTGACAATGCCAGTTTCCCCTACCTTGCACTTCACAAACAGATGCGGGTAGAGCATTGGGACAATGCCATTAACCAGGGATTATATGCTGGCAGAAACATGACTGGAGCAGAGAGTCCCTACTCTCATCTGCCCTTTTTCTTTTCCGATCTCTTTGAGTTTGGTTATGAGGCTGTAGGAGATCTGAATTCAGAATTGGAGGTAAAAGCTGACTGGAAAAAGCCCTTTGAAAAAGGGGTTCTGTACTATCTTGAGCAGCACATGGTAAGAGGGATAATGCTCTGCAATATCTGGGGAAAAGTT
>LFRM01074946.1_pt2 | contig 10097 bp, 8 predicted proteins | sample 618341 | NCBI WGS metagenome assembly LFRM01 (sample SAMN03654438, study PRJNA283298) | anaerobic digester metagenome | isolation source: pool of bioreactors CSTR01a, CSTR02a, and CSTR03a thermophilic anaerobic... | place: Denmark: Kgs. Lyngby | collected 2014-05-21 | reverse complement strand
TTTCCTGGTTCAAGAGGATCTTAAATCATCTGGAGTAAATGAAAATCAGTTTTTTCGGTTAAATATGGAGGCGGTAGAAGGAATGGCGCTAAAGGACTCTGATGACCTTCTCGGCATGCTTACCTCTTTCTTTTCATCACTTGTTGAAGGTGAGAAAGGCTACGTCTTTCTTGATGAAGTCCAACTGTTGTCTGGCTGGGAAAGGGTCGTAAACGCCTGCAACACTTCATACAATGCCGATATCTATATCACCGGTTCTAATGCCTCCCTACTATCTAGTGATCTCGCAACGTATCTGAGTGGTCGTTATATAGAATTCCAAATCTATCCATTTTCGTTTTCGGAATTCACTGAGCTTTTTTCGGGACTGCAGAAGGCTCCTTTAGAGTTGTTTATCGATTACTTAACATTTGGCGGCATGCCATCTTTACAATACCTCGGACTTCAATATGAACCTTCAATGCAATTACTCCGGGATATCTACAACACTATCATCTTAAAAGATGTGGTGTTTTATGGTCAGGTGCGGGATGTAGACTTGCTCCAACGACTGATATTGTTCGTTTTTGACAATATTGGAAACACGTTTTCAGCGACGAGTATCAATAAATATTTCAAAAGCGAAAACCGATCAGTAACAGTGGACACAGTATTGTCGTATCTTTCTCTTTGCGAAGATGCATTTCTCTTAAAGCGGGTTCCTAGACGTGATTTACCCGGTAAGAAACTGTTATCTGTTAATGAAAAATATTTTGTGGTCGATCACGGATTTCGAGAGAGTTTGTTAGGTGGAAACCAATCTTCCATCCAGGGAGTTCTAGAAAATATTGTCTATTGGGAACTCAAAAGGAGAGGGTTTTCGGTCACGATAGGAAAATTTTCTGAAAAGGAAATCGACTTTGTAGCTACAAGAAATGCCGAGGTTCAATATTATCAAGTTGCATATCTTCTGGCAGATGAGAACACGATTCGAAGAGAATTTGGTGCTTTTTCGGGTTTGGTAGATAATTTCGGTAAATTTGTACTATCGATGGATCAAATCAATTTAAGTCGGGAAGGCATTCAGCACTTCAATATTGTGGATTGGCTCACCCGGAATGGCTGAACAAATTATCAAGTTTCAAGAGTCTTATCGAAAGATTTATTACGAGACCGCGTCCAGAAAGCCGGGAGTTTTTAGACCGTATTCAAGCAGATAGGTCAGGTATTTCTCGATTAGTTTGCTCAATTCCCGGTCCACATCTTCGGGAATGGTGCGGTTCTTCACCTGAGGCCAGGGGGAACGTTGGAAAAAGCGCATATAACGCAGCGCATCCGTGCTCACAGTCCAGGCGGAAGGGTCTCCAGACAACGAATTAGGGCAAACCACCCCGCCAAGCTTTGCTGAAAAATACTGATCTTCGGGCTGGATGGCAGCTCCACACACCACGCACTCACGCAGTTGCGGTTTGAAGCCCAGAATATCCATCAGATGCACTTCATAATAATGCACAACCAACCCAGGGACCACACCACTATCCAAACGCACAAGAGTCTCTGTAACCAGGTTAAAAAGAGCTCTGTTTTCCCCTTCTTCATAGGTGAAGCGATCGAGCAGTTCCAACACATAAGCGGCTTGAGCGGTCAGCTTCAGGTTTTCGCGGATATTGTCGAAATTCCGTATCGTTTCTGCCTGTGTGACCACTTCGAAATTGCGTCCTTTTGCCAATTGCAGGCTCACTTGGGTAAATGGCTCCAAGTGACCGGCTTTGCGGCTTTTTATCTTTCTTACGCCTTTGGCAATTGCCTGAAGTTTGCCTTTTTCGAGCGTGTAGAGCGTTAAAATTCGATCCGCCTCTCCGAATTCACGGTGGCGGATCACCAACGCTTGCACGCGATAGGATCTGGCTTCCTTGCTTGCCATCGGAACCTGCTTTACTTCTCCAGGTCTTCCGGGCCAAAAGATCGCGGCAAAATTCCGTCCATGGTGCTCTCAAAGACGATCTCACCCTGCTCATCTGCCAAAATCACGGGCATGTCCAGGCTGGCAAATTCGCGCATTACCTGCCGGCAAGCCCCACAGGGAGAGCCACCATTGCAGGTGACCACCGCGATCGCCTTGATTTGACGGTTGCCCTCAGAGACAGCCTTGAAAATTGCCACACGCTCGGCACACAACCCCGAAGGGTAGGCGGAATTCTCAATGTTAGCACCACCATAAATCTGACCGTCTTCCATCAGCACAGCAGCACCGACAGCATAGTGTGAATACGGACTATAGGCTCGTTTTTGATAGAGGCAAGCTTGTTCGATTAACGCTTGTTTTAGCTCAATTGCCATTTCTGTCATGGGTGTCCTCTTCAATGATTGAATTTGGCTCGGGGATTTTCTGCACTTTGACTTTCAATATCCGGCGGGCAACCACTTCTTCAACTGTGAAGTCAAAATTATCGTTTCTGACCACTTCCCCCGGTTGGGGTACCCGCCCAAGCTGCCCGTAAATATAGCCGCCCAAGGTATCTGCATACTCATCTGAGAGGTTAAGACCGGTGATCTCGTTGAACTCATCTATGGTGGCACGTCCCAGGACCAGGTAGCCGCCATCGGGTAGTTTTTCGTAAAGCTGCACCTCACCCTGGTCGTATTCATCCCGAATTTCACCGACAATCTCTTCAACGATGTCTTCGAGGGTCACAACACCCGCTACCCCACCATACTCATCCACAACCAGTGCCATATGCACACCACGGGATTGCATCTCGGTGAGTAGTTCGTCTACTTTTTTTGCTTCCGGGACAAAATAGGCCGGTCGAATCAGGTGGCGCTGGTTTGCGATGCAATCTTCACCATCAACGACAGCCAAAAGGTCTTTTGCATACAGCAAACCGATTACATTATCAATCGTATCGTCATAAACCGGTACACGTGAATGCCCGGCATTGATAAATTCTTGCCTGGCGTCCCGGATGGTGGTGTTCACATCTAAGGCTAAAACATCCATCCGTGGCACCATAATTTCTTTGGTCATGGTTTCGCTGAAGTGGAAGATCGAGTAGATCATCTCCCTCTCGCCCTGGTCCAGCGTGCTCTCGGGCTGTTCCTGCTCCACCCAATCCCGAAGGCTTTCATCCGTCACAGAAAGGGTCACTTTTTCAGCATATTCACCTAAAATCACAGTCATCAATTTGGTGAAAGGAGTCATTAAAGCACTGATGACACTTGCAGAGCCAGTCCAGGTCAGCGCTGCTTTTTCCGATGCAGCCAAAATTTTTCGCTCGATTAAAAATTCAAATCCCGTGACGATGATAAGCACCAGCAACAAAATCAAGAGCGTTAACCAAACATTTTCAACCCTCGTCAAACGGTCAAGTAACAAGACACTCACACCAGCCAGAAGGTAATGAGCAACCACGAGTCCCAACCGCAATGCTGTTCGTAAGCCCTGCTTCTCGATCAGCGCAATGGTTTTGTCAACCTTGGCCTGTTTCTCGATACGCAAGCTGAGCAGCCATGGCAAACGTACATGAGTGAATGATGATTTAGCCGCTGAGGAGACCAGGGTAAAAACAAAAAACACTACCCATAAGGCTCCAAGCAAAATAGGTTCCGTCACGTTATTCCTTTCTCTCTTTTGGGTGAGCTGGCACGCCAAACACAAGCGTGTTATCAGGCACATCTTTGGTCACCACTGCACCTGCCCCTGTTTTGGCATTTTTGCCAATTTTTAATGGCGCGACCAGCATTGTGTCACTGCCAATAAATGTGTTTTCTCCGATTTCGGTCGTGTGTTTTACCTTGCCATCAAAATTGCAGGTGATCGTCCCCGCACCAATGTTGACATTTTTTCCGATTTTAGCGTTACCAATATACGAGAAATGACCCATCTTGACGCCTTCATCAAGAACTGAGTCTTTTACTTCACCAAAATTCCCGAGATGCACGCCATCCATCAACACAGCACCTTTCCGCAAATGACAGAATGGACCCATGCTGACATGGTTTCCCAAACTTGCCTTCTCAGCAACACTGTAAGTGATCATGCAATCGTTGCCGACGGTTGTATCACTGAGGGTGGTATCTGGTCCAATCTGGCAGTTCTCTCCAATTCGTGTGCTCCCTCGTAAGTGAGTGTTGGGAAGTATGACTGTGTCCTGCCCGATGACCACATCACTCTCAACTGTGCAACTGTCCGGATCAAGGAAAGTGACTCCGTCCAGCATCCATTGCCGGATCACGCGCTTGCGCATGGCAAGTTCACAATCTGCCAGGTCTACACGAGTGTTGATTCCCAGTCCTTCCGTTGGATCTTGCAGAATGAATGCGTCCAGTTTTTTGTCTTGCGCTACTGCCATTTCGACCAGGTCGGTCAGGTAGTATTCGCCTTTTGGCGAAGCTTTAATCCTTTTCAGATTTTCCCAAAGCCAGTTGGCTTCAAAGCAATAAACTGAGATGTTGTATTCACGTACTTTCAGTTGTTCAGGGGTTGCAAGCGCTTCTTCAACAATTGCCTTTACTTTTCCGTTTGCGTCTCTGATTACGCGCCCAAAACCCCGCGGCACGTCGCCAACAACACTCGTCATAGTCAAGAAATTTCCAGATTCCTGGTGAAATTTCAGAATAGCGGCAATGGTTTCTGCCCGAAGCATGGGCATATCCGCCAGGGTTACCAAAACCAACTCGGATTTCCCTGCCAGTATTTCTTCTGCGCTCATAACTGCATGTCCGGTACCCCGCTGTTCTGCCTGGAGGGCAAATTGCACTCGTTCACCATAAAGGTTCTGAACAGTCTGGGTCACATCTTCGCTGCCATGTCCAACGACAACAACCGGAGGAAGGGAACTGATGCCAATCACACTCGAGAGTGAATACATCATCAACGGCTTCCCCAACAGCTTATGCAGCATCTTTGGTGTGCGTGACTTCATACGCGTACCCATGCCGGCGGCGAGTACAACAGATGCGATTGTCATTGATTGCTCCGAAAGTTAACAAATAGAAACACAAGATGGTACTTCTGTCTCATCTTGTAAACAGATAGGTGTGAATCGTCTGAGTCTGTATCCACAATATTTCAGCCGGGGCACTTGGAGTCGAACCAAGATCAGCGGATTCAAAGTCCGATGTGCTGCCATTGCACCATGCCCCAAATCGTAGCCAATATTTTAGCATAGTTTCCACCGCATGCCAAATCAGCCACAGCGGTGTATTTTACATCATAAACTCAATTTTTTGTGAGTTTATTGTGCCGGATTTACCGACCAGGATTTTTCAAGCTTTTCTACCTGGTATTCAGTTTCAACCCCTGCCGAATCAGTGTAGGTAAATCCCGCTTTATCATTCCCGATCGCATCCCGGACAAGATTCTTAAACCCAAGTGGGATGGAATTGCTGCTACTTTTTGGAATTACGTAAATATTGGAGAGTTCAGCAAACAGGTTCGATTGGGGATCGCTAATTGAATAGCCGCCAGCCACTGCCAGAATGCCATATTTGTCTCCTTCATGGAAGAAAGAGCGCTCTTGCTTCTGAAGAGCAAGTTCCAGGTTTAAGACAAAGTTATACGCGTGAATGACCTCGTTATAAGCCGGATCGTAAGCTTCCAAAAAAAACCGGTTCGCGATTGCCACATCAGACATGGTTGAGATTCGGATCGCTTTTCGCGCTTCCGAGAGCACATAGGTTTCGCCCTGGTGTTCGAAAGTAAGCGCGCTTTCAGCCATCGCGGTTTTGATCGCGGTGAGCAATTCATTGGAAAGCACTGCTCCACCAACCGGCTCAACCGAACCAAGCAGAGATTCTGCAATGGGCGTCAGCCGATAAATGCGGTAGGAATCCTGACCCAATGGCTCGTAATGGTAAGAAACATTATTAGACGTGAATTGCTTTCTGCCTACTTCCAGTGCTTGTGAGAACGCTATCATGGCATTCCCATCAAAGACTTCGTTTGGCTTAAAGGTAAAAATCAGATCTTCATTAAGGATCGCGCTTGCCTGGTTGCCTGACAGTTCTTCAAGCGGCTGGTCAACCTGTGGATCTTCTACGGTTTCAGGATTGCCGATATTGACAGCACAAGCTGAGAGAAGGGTTATTAAAAGAAATGTGATTAATGATTTTCTAAGTATGTTTTTCATAGGTTTCAATTGTAACTGAGAAATTTAAGTGGATTCAGCTTCTGAGGCAATCATCTATCGGACGGCTATGTTTACAGTATTGGGTCATTAAAAACCGCCTCTCGCGAGGCGGTTCTGTGATCTATCTAAACCATACTTGTGTCATAAACAGGACCAATAAAATCCAGACTGCAGCCATGACTGCTGTTAGTGCAAGTCCAGCCAGTAAAGCGTAGAAGGTGTAACGCCTGGCTTCCGAATTAGTCATCCGGTCGCCATACATTGCTCTCTTCTGCTTAACGCCTAGCTCTTGCGCCTGCCTTTCTGCAAATTTGACATTACGATCATGCCAGGGCGTTCCGTCAACATCCATGCTGACAATCGTCCTGCCATCATCATCGTCAAATTGCGTTTTCTGATCCTTCATCGACTACAGTTCCTTGCTCATTGTATAAATGACATACTACCATATGTCCGGGTTCAATTTCACGTGTTTGTGGAACCACAGTTTTACAGATTTCCATGACATACGGACAACGAGTGTGGAATTTACAGCCCTTTGGCGGGTTGGCGGGTGAGGGAATGCTGCCTTGCAGGATGATTCGATTCATCTTGTAATTCGGATCCGGCACCGGCACCGCGCTCAACAAAGCCTGCGTATAGGGATGGAGTGGGTTAGCAAACAGTCCCTTTTTGTCGCTGTATTCAACCAGGTCTCCCAAATACATCACGCCAACATAATCAGAAATGTGCTGGACAACAGAAAGGTCGTGGGAGATAAATAGGTAGGCAATACCATTGTTAACCTGTAGTTCTTCCAACAAATTGATAATCTGTGCCTGAATCGAAACGTCCAGGGCTGAAACAGGTTCGTCGCACACAACAAATTCAGGATTCAATGCTAAAGAGCGAGCAATGCAGATACGCTGTCGCTGACCACCTGAAAATTCATGTGGGTATCGATCTTTATGATACGGTTGAAGACCGCATTGCAACATGACCTTTTCCAAGTGTGCTTCAAATTCTGAGGCAGGCACAATGTTGTGCTCGCGCACTGCTTCTCCGATGATTTCACTAATTGGCATTCGGGGAGAAAGACTTGAATATGGATCTTGGAAAATCATTTGCAGTTTTGGGCGAACTCTGCGAAGCTCAGCACGGTTCAGGGAAAAAACATCTTCATTATTGAACAACACTTTGCCACTGGTAGCTTCGTTCAAGCGCAGCATGGTCTTTCCTACAGTTGTCTTGCCACTGCCAGATTCGCCAACCAATCCCATGGTCTTACCGCGTTCAATTCGGAAACTGATATCATCGACAGCCTTCACATAGCCAACGATTTTTTGCATCAGACCGGCTTTAATCGGAAAATATTGCTTCAGGTTTTTTACTTCAATGACGTTGCGATTTTCGCTATTATTCATCGTAGTATCGTTGTTATTATTTGCCATAATTTGCTTTTACCTCTTCGTTTTCATAGAGATAGCATACCGCCATATGGGTTGGTGAGAGGAAATATTCGGGTGGATATGGTCCATCACAAATGGGCATCCGTCGGTTACAACGATCCCTGAAGTAGCAGTAGTCCGGCATATTGATCGGGTTTGGAACTGTACCGGGGATGCTGTACAACTTTTCTACTTCCTTATTGATAACTGGTTTTGAAGCCATCAAACCAACGGTGTAAGGATGCATCGGGTTGTTGAAGACTTCGTCTGCCGTTCCTTTTTCAACGATCCGACCGGCATACATGACCACAACAGAATCTGCCATTTCAGCTACAACTCCCAGGTCGTGGGTGATAAGCATGATGCTGGAGTTAATCTTATCTTTCAAATTTCGCAGCAGATCCAGGATCTGTGCTTGAATGGTCACATCCAATGCAGTAGTCGGCTCGTCAGCGATAATCAGGCGCGGATTGCAGGCTAAAGCCATAGCAATCATGATTCGTTGGCGCATACCACCAGACAATTGATGGGGATACATCTCATAGACGCCTTCGGCATTCGCAATTCCAACCAGGTCGATCATTTCAAGGGTGCGTGCCTTGACTTCTTCTTTGCTCATTTCCGGGTTGTGAAGCTCGATAACCTCATCAATTTGAAAGCCTGCTTTGAAGACAGGATTCAGACTGGTCATCGGTTCCTGGAAAATCATAGAAACTTCGTTACCGCGGATTTTTTCCATTTCTGAAGATGGGGTTTTGGCGATATCATAGACTTTGTTTCCGGTGTTCAAACGCACGGTGCCTTGGATAATCTGACCTTGCGGACGCTGAACCAACTGCATAAGCGAGAGAGCGGTCACTGATTTTCCGCAACCCGATTCTCCTACTACACCTACAGTAGAGCCCTTTGGGACTTCGTAAGTAACACCGTCTACAGCCTTGACAGTACCAATGTCGGTAAAGAAGTAAGTGTGAATGTCGTCAAATTCCACAACATTATTTGGATCGCGCATTTGCGTCAGATATTCACTTTCAGGGACATTTGTGCGTTTACGTTGTTTTTCAATCGCATCGGTGATCCGCCGGTTTTCACGGCTGATCCGACCAGACTCCCTTGCTGTTAAATGGATTCTTTCCGTAATCTGGTTATCTTCCAGATCAGTAGTATCGTATTGAGTTAAGTCTTTTTCTTCGGTCATTATCACACCTTAGCGTTTCATTTTCGGGTCGTATGCGTCACGAAGACCATCACCGACAAAGTTAAAGCCCAGTACTGTCAACAGAATCAACATACCAGCAGGGATCCACATAAACCAAAATGTCTCCATGATGAAAGCATCTGAGGAGATATTGATAATGCTACCCCAGGATGCCAGTGGATATTTAATACCCAGTCCGAGGAAGCCTAATGTCGCCTCCGTAATGATCAAACCACCCAGGCTGGCAGTTGCGGTCACAATCAAGATCGGCATAACATTCGGGACCAGGTGACGGAAGATCTTCCGGCTCGTGCGAATTCCCGTTGCTTCAGTAGCAACCATGAAGTCTTGTTCCCTCAAGCTCAGGATCTGACCACGAACCACTCGGGCGATGCCAGTCCATCCAAGGAAACCCAAAATTGCCATCAAGATAAACATACGGTTGACTGGTGTTACTTCAAGAGTGTCCATGACAGAACCAAAGATCAAAATCAGAGGCATTGCAGGAATACTATTGAATAAATCCACGAACCGCATCAAAGCTGTATCCACGCCGCCGCCAAAGTAACCCGAAATGCCACCGATAACCACGCCGATGACTAACTCCAGGAAAACAGCTACAAAACCAACCATCAAAGAAACTCGACCGCCAAACATAAGTCGGGTCAGCATATCCATACCATTATTATCGGTTCCAAGCGGGTGTCTTAAAGAGGGAAACTCGAACATGTTGATAAGGACAGTATCGGTTTCTCGTTTGATGTAATAATTCGCATTGACGCGATGGATTTCATACTCAGTTGTAACGCCGTTTTCATCCGTAAATTCAAATTTTTTCAAACGATCGTTAATCGCATCGCGAGCTACTGCTTTAAATTCAACCGACAAAAATTCTTTCTGATCCAAAGGGTTAACAATGATATTGGAGATCTCAGCAAAAGGCTCACCCTTGTCATCAAGAATGGTGATCAGACCTTCGTCCTCGACGATTTTATAAATTTTGCCTCCGAAGGTGAAAGTCTTGCTGTTATTCACTCCAGCAGATTCGCTCAGAAAACGGAAATCATAGGAGTTAATTAATGCCGAATCCTCAGCATTATAAGCATCAAAAATCGAGAAACTGGCAATAGCAACATCTCGTTGAGTCGAGATCTGAACTGCTTTCAACACCTTGGTCAGAATATAGGTCGTGCCATCGAGGACAAACGATGTATTACCTGCTTCATCGGTTTTTTTGAATAAATCCTCAAAACCAGCTGGCAAGGTATTACCAGGCAAAGGATTGACCCTGCCCATGAGAGATTCGGCAAATACATCAAGCTGGGCAATTCGGTAAAAATTTTCACCCTCTTCAATATAAGT
>LFRM01383208.1_pt1 | contig 10098 bp, 10 predicted proteins | sample 618341 | NCBI WGS metagenome assembly LFRM01 (sample SAMN03654438, study PRJNA283298) | anaerobic digester metagenome | isolation source: pool of bioreactors CSTR01a, CSTR02a, and CSTR03a thermophilic anaerobic... | place: Denmark: Kgs. Lyngby | collected 2014-05-21 | reverse complement strand
CCATTGATCTGATTAGTACAGGATGCCTTTGGGAACTGAATGCCCAGATGCCTTTAAATGTATTGATCATAGCGTTTTCTCCTGTGCTAATGCCCACATATGCGCGTATTCGGGGCAAATTTGCAGTTGCTGCTCATGCGCAGCGTTCAAGCGAATTTTGCCATCCTTGATGAAGGCGATTTGATCCGTGTAGACGATGGTGGAAAGCCTATGCGCGACCACGATCAGCGTTTTGTCCTTGGCAGCGGATCAGATCGTGTCGCCAAGCCTCACGATCGATACCAGCAGCGGCCATATTTCGGCAAGCAACCTGACCACCTTGCAAAAGCTGTCCGTGGAAAGCTTCTCGGGCAAACAGGATTTGAAGCAGATATCGGCAGGCAATGCGCTTGTAAACAGCAGCAGCGGCAATGTGGCGATCAGCGCCATGACCGCAAGGGCGCTGGATGTGGAGACCTTCAGCGGCCATGTGCAGATCGCGCAAAGCACTATCGAAAACGCAGCAATTCTGGAAACCGCCAGCGGCATCGTTACCCTCACTGCATTTGACGCGTCTCGCCTGTCGATTGATACCTTCTCTGGTGATATCTCCATGCAGGACATCAAAACAGCGGAGCTGCAAGCCAGCACCTCATCGGGCAATGTAACAGCATCGTTGCTAAGCGGGTGCCCCATCACAGCAGAAACGTTTTCGGGCAATGTCAGCATCACAGTGCCAGCCAGCGTAGGCTTCACCTACAAGATCGATACCTTCAGCGGCACCGTGAACATCGGTTTTCCGCAGATCACAGTCGATAATAAAAGCAGCTCCGAATCTTCAGGCAAGATTGGCGATGGAGCGTTCACCTTTGACCTGAAAACATCCTCTGGCAACATCACCATTCAGCCATAGGAAAAATGCAAACGAGAGAAGTCTTTTCTGACTTCTCTCGTTTTTGATTGTCAAATCTGCAAGGCGGACATTAACGAAATCAACGGAGCTTTGCCTTAGTGGTTACAAACAACGTACTATTGCGCACAATCAATAATATGGTGGAAACGCACATGCTTTTGTACTAAAATCAAAAGCGAAACATAGCAACAACTTTGAATTGATAGCACTAAAAAGCAAAATTGGAGGAACGAAACAAACATGACAGTCACTTTGATTTTATCTCTTATCATAATGGCATTAACATTTCTGATGATACTAGCGGCGGTAGCCTTTATTCAATCGAAAAAGCCTTTCGGTTCCGCGCCAAAGGATGTACAGGCGGCCATTGCAGATCATGATGAACGCTTCTTCGGTGCCAGAATCATAGGTTGGATCATCCTTGCGATCAGTCTCTTATCGTTTCTGGGTGCGTTTATTTATACTGGTTGGAATGGAATTCAAAAGGGGTATAGCTTCTGGATGTTTGCGGCACGATTCGTGACAATGCTATACCTGTACAAAGCCTTCGATATTGTTTTTTGGACTGGTTTTTACTTACAAAAACACATTTCTATCAACATTATTTCCCTGAAACAGCGGGATGTGCAGGCTTCCGCCAGTTTGGCTTTAACCGGAAGCAACAGCTTACTGATATTATATTATTTCCGTTGATTGCATTACTGCTTTCGTGGATGTGTACGCTTCTATAAAACGATGCTCCTCTCTTTCGTATGATGGTTTTATTCCGCCGTATCAAAGAGAGGAGCCTATTCATATCCTCCAATCCGAGGGCAATGAAATATAAGCTACGCAATATTCAAAAGCTAGTTGCGTCAAACCCCGATCTTCCAGCCGACAGCCTTTTGTCTGCGCTGCCATAGATCGTAGTATTTCCCTTGTTTTGTCATGAGTTCATCCTACTGCATATCCCATACATCCACCCCGCCGATCGCAATGCTGCCCTTTTGCACATCCCAAAAACGGGCGATCAAGTTGGCAATGGTGGTTTTTCCGCCGCCTGATGGTCCCACAAGCGCAGTGATGCTTTTTGCCTTAGCGGTGAAATTGACATCCTCCAGCACTGTAGCATGCTGATAACCAAACGATACCTTCTGAAAGGTGATATCGCTATTGGCAGCAGGAAAGCCCTTTTTGCCTTCCACGAGCAGCTCTTGCTTTTGCAAGGCTTCGTAGCGATCGAGTCCTGCTTCCATGACGCGCACCTGACTGCTGAGGTTGGAAAAAGCCATGGCAGGAGCGTACATGGAGAAAACATAAATCATCACCATGATTGCAGAGGAAGCAGGAAGCTGACCATTGAGCGCAAATAGCGCAGAGGCGAGGATCGTTCCCGCTACACCGATTGCAAGGCAGCATTTGTAGAGAATAACGGGCGTAAGAAGTGCCAATTTAAAATCGATCGAATGCTCACAGGTTTCGTTGATGTTGTCATCCAAACGCTTTGATAACGGAAATCCCCTTCACATATTCCAGTACCACGCCAACCAGGCGGGCCTGCTGTTTTTGGCGGATTCTCGACTGGTCAGTGCAGACCTTTTCCAGCCACCGAAAGAGAAGCGAGGCCTGCAAAAATGTCCCGACAGAAACGAGCCCGATTCGGATATCCACCACGCAGAAAAGGACTGTAGCAATGATAAACACAGCCATGCCTGAAATCATCTTGTCCAGCGCTCATGCCCTGCTCTTCAATAAAAGGAAGATCCACCGTGATCACGGAGGTCACGTTACCCAGATTTCCTTCATTGAAAAAACGCATAGGAAAATGTCTGAGCCGCTGACCAAGGTTCGTGCATTCCCGCTCACAAATTTCGTATCCCGCGCCGCTTTCCAGCTTCACAAACCAGTACCGCAGCACAATACGCACAATCACGGCAACCAGCATAATGCCGCCCACTAAAAGGGCATCTTGTGCGATGAGTGTATTCGTTAGCATCCGCCGAAACACCGTCCAAACTCGTTCAGCACGATCTTGCCGGCCATCCCCGCCAATAAGACCAGCCATGCCAAAACATAGCGCAGGGGTTAATGAACCCTCAATGAGATGAGAAATCAAGCGATAGGTTGCATAATAAGGCAGCAGGCCGCAAATTGCAGCCAATGCCAACAGCAATCTCGCTTTTTTCGTGTACTTGGCTCCGTCTTGAGCACAAGCATAAATGTCGCGTAAGGTTTTCATGTAGCAGTATCCTCCTTTCTGAAACATCGAGATTTTTTCGGTATTCATCTTTATGTATAAAGCAAAAAGCGATAGAAAACAACGCTTTTGAGGCAACTTTGGCTGATCTGTGCAAAACTTTGACTGAAACAAAAAAAATTCCTACGCGCTTATGCACATAGGAATTCTTTTTGATTTCATTGTAATCCGCAAGCACTCCTGCGATAGTCTTTGGGCAACAACATCCCTGTGTATTCTTTGAACATTCGGGTGAAGGAACTAGTTTTGCAGTAGCCCACACACTAGGCAATATGGGTGATGGACAGATATCGATCCTCCAGCAGTTTCTTTGCCTGATCAAGACGCAGGCTGGCAATATACTCTGCTGCCATGCAGCCAAGAGAAGCAGGCTGCATGAGCCTGAGTTCACTGCCGTAGTGTTCATTAATGAACAGCTCCACCGCCTTTAGCTGCTGGGCGTCATCTTCTGAAAGCAGCGCACCATAGGTCTGGTTTTCTTCTGCATAGGCAAGCACAATCGACACTGCCTCCATGACCTTGCTCTCGTAGTACAATCGAGCGTTCACGCCACATGCACGACTATTTTGAAGCTGCCTCAAAATCATCATCAGTTCCGGACTTTCGCTGCGCTCGTTCAGTGCTGCAAACGCCTGTTTCAGGCGTTCAAATCCGCTGGGAATCTTATCCCTTAGCACCTTGTCTAGGCGGGCATGATGTTAATCGCAACACCGCGCACGGTTACACCGCCGCTGTAGCTTGCTGTATACGGCTCGCCATTGCTGATATGCGCTGCAACCTGGCCCGCCTTGAGGGGCGAGCATTCCGAGATCGGCACATTATTGATCGAACCATAGTAATAGAGGCTGATATATTCACTTTGTCAAACATATCCACAGCTGAATTCATCATATTAGTCCTCGTCTTTCATTCTTTCCTCATGTAGTCATCCTGTCACATATCAGACTTCACCAGCGGTAATCCCATTCCATCAAGCCTTCCATGCAAAATGAAATCTGAAAGAGCCGCTTCTTAGCATAGTCCTCGCGCAAAACCGTATTAGAAGAAAAGTAGAGCTCCGATTCCGTTAACCACATGCCTGGGATGATCTGTTTTGTGCTGGAATGCCCGCGTGCAATTTGATCGGATACGGTAAAGCTCTCCCCCTCTTTTTGTAGGGAGATGTTTTCCCTTGCATGATAGCAAGCCTGATAAGACCGCGGCATTTGGCAGCGATCAGCTATTCATTGAAATCTGCAACATGAAGCTGAAATGATGGTAACTGCAACGCACAGGTCATATCAATGAAAACAAAAAAGAACGCGCTGCAAAACAATTCATTTGCAACGCGTCCTTTTTGTTTACGATCAAGTCCAATTTATTATGCAATAGAATAGTTCTTCCACTTTCCGCTGCGATAGCGCAACACAACAAACAAGCAGGCAACAGCCCAAGAAGGAAATATACTGACATAGAAACAGCGAAAATCGACGACTGTTGTCGCTAAAAGAAAGGATAAACCCAGCCTAATGCCCAGATTGACAAATCCGGAGACAGCAGGAATCTTTACATCCCCTGCCCCTTGAAGGAAACCACAGGTAATGTTGGTTATTGTGCTTATCCAGATACAGACCATCAGCAGGTCTAAATGCTCTCGTCCTCTGCGCAGAGACTCTCCAGCTACGCCAAATATCCCGAGTAATTGGTCGTCAAAGGCAATCACAAATATGGCCAGCAAAACACTCGTGACAACCCCCATAAGGATTGACGCCTTATATCCCCGCTGTACACGGTCCAGTTTTTTAGCCCCGATGTTTTGTCCTACAAAGCTTGAGATGGTCACATTTAGACTGGTGGAAGGTATGTGGGCAATTTGTTCTATTTTCTGCATTGCAGTATACCCCTCAATGCTGTAATCTCCAAAAGAATTAACCAATCGCTGAAGCAGGATGAAGCCTAGCGCAGATACCATATTTTGAAGCACAATCGGGACACTGAGCCGAGTGATCATCTGCGAGCATTTTTTCCATGCGTATAGAAATTTTTTGCTAGGCATCAAATCAGGGAACAATTTCTTCAAATAGATTAAAGCGGCTACAGCGCAACCCGTTTGTGCGATGACTGTTGCAATCGCAGCTCCTGCCACATTCCATTTAAGCACAATAACAAAGATACAATCAAGTACCACATTCAGCACAGCTGAAATGAAGAGAAAAAACAATGCCCCTTTAGAATCGCCATGAGCACGCAAGATTCCATAAGCAACATTATAAACCAGCTGCACCAGAATACCCAGACAATAAATGCGGTAGTAGGTTAGGCTCATATCCCGCATCGATGGAGGTGCTTGTAGTAAATCAAAGATAACAGGCTTTGATAATAGCAACATGAGAACAGTCAATAGCACACCTAGTACTATTGCAATTGAATATGCGCTGGCAATGACTTCTTTGATTTCGCGTTCCTTCTTAGCGCCAAAAAGTTGGGATACAGCAATACCTGTCCCTGCCCCCAGACCCGTACAAACGGAGACCAAAAGCCAGACCATAGAGCTAGTCAATCCCACTGCGCCCAAGGCGGTAGTTCCCACGAATTGCCCTACCACAACACTGTCTACAACATTGTACAATACCTGCAAGAAATTCGAACCCATAATAGGAAGCGTGAATAGCGCAATGGCTTTCCATTCTGTCCCTACTGTCATATCTTTTTTCATGGTAGATGGTCCCTCGCATTTCTGTTTTGGCGCACAAAATCTCAAAGCAGCACTCTAAAACATTCCGATGTGCTGTTGTTTTTGGGCTATATTGAGCATTAAAACAATACTATCTATTTCTAGATTCCTGGCTTGTTTGATATAAAACCAGCACATGAATAAAAGGAAAAAGCAAAATCAGTATAGAACATTTGAGCCCCATAGTCAACGGTGAGTCACCATGAGCACGCCGCAAAATGCGGGCACCTCGCAACTAGCTTTGGTCAAGTAAGCGCAGGGCAAATTTCTAAAACAGCCTGCATTGTGCGGGCTGTTTTTTTCTTTATATTTCTGCGCGGCTCTTAATACATCAACGCAGGCATCGCTTGAAAAACGATGCCTGCTGACTAAATCCATCAATACTCTATGCCATGACGCAAAAGCGCCTATTTCAAATATCCAGAGCTGCATGAAAGCCATTATAAACAGCGTTTGTAATGCTCGATACCTTGGCAGCATCACCTATGACGCGTACAAAAGGCGCGGCATCCATCAATTGCTGCACGACATCCGTTCTGGACCGTTGACCCAATGCGCAAATCACCGATTGCCCACGGACAAATCGCTCATTGCCCTGCGCATCCATGCATAATATACCTTCACTCGTGACGGAAAGCCCCCTGTACCCTGTATGTGCAGTCACATACTTGGCCACTTCGGCAAGCAATAGCGGACGATGACGCAGATTAGCATCCACAGCTAATTCCTCGTGCATTTCAATCAAATGCACCCGTTTGCCTTCCATTCCCAGATGAACAGCGCATTCACATCCCGCAAGCCCACCGCCGAGTACCACGACATCGGTTGCGATTTCGTCTGTGTGCAGATAGTAATCGTTGACGAGCACCACGTTTTCGCCGCGAAGTCCAGAGATAGGCGGCACGAGGGGCATTGAGCCCACCGCAATGATCAGTGCATCGGGATTCATTTCCTCTGCATATGCCTTAGTGACGGTTGTGCCAAGGCGTATGTCAACGCCGCTCCTTTGTGCAAGCGTTGCATAGCTGCGAGACAGCTCATACATCTCGCGCTTGAAGGGGATGGCTTGCTCACTTTTGAGAATCCCGCCTAGCTCTTGTTCTTGTTCACATAAAACAACTTGGTGCCCACGGCGTGCAGCGGTATAGGCCGCATATAGACCCGCGGGACCGCCGCCCGCAACCAAAACGCGCTTGGTTTTTGATGCAGGCGTGATTTCTGTGTGCTCTAGCTCCCGTCCGATGAGCGGATTCACAGTGCATCGACGGGTGGCGGTTACAGCGCGCTCCGCCATGCAGGTAAAGCAGCGCAGGCAGTGGACGATCTCATCCTCGCGGTTTTGAACCACCTTGCACGGAAGCAATGGATCAGCGAGCAAGGCACGCGCCATGTACACAATATCCGCCTGTCCGCTTGCGATGATTTCCTCCATCTGTTCGGGGCTGCCAAGGCCGCCAATCGTCGCTACGGGTATACTCACATGCCTCTTGATTTCAGCAGCCAGATGGACATTGCAGCCATGGGGCTTGAACATAGAGGGATGGGTATCCCCAAAGCCGCGCTGATATGTACCTGCGGACACATGCAGAAGATCAATTTTGCTTTCCAGATGCTTGGCGATGGCTACGCCTTCGGTCAAATCATAGCCTCCATCGAACAATTCCGAGCCGCTCATACGGAATTCAATTGGGAAGCTCCTGCCGACGGCGGCTCGCACTGCATCCAAAACCTCCACCGATAAGCGGCATCGATTTTCTAGTGACCCGCCATATTCATCTGTGCGCTTGTTAAAATAAGGCGACAAGAATTGATTGAGCAGCCAGCCATGTCCGCCGTGAATCATCAGCATTTCAAAGCCTGCTCGTTTGGCTAGCCCTGCTGCTTTTCCGTATGCGGCGACAATTTCGCCAATTATTTCCTTGGAGAGTGCATGAACAGCCACGCCATCTGGACGCACAGCATCCGATGGTCCCCATTGGCACATGGCATGCTGCTTGGATTTGTCTGTCATGTAGGTGCCCGCGTACATACCAGAATGGGATAATTCTAGGCTCGGAATCGCGCCATGCCTAGAAATCGCGTCGGCAGTGTAGGCGGCAGATGCAATGGAATTGAGGATGGCGGTATCCAAATGATACGCATGTGAGCCATCCGTTTCGGGGTGCACCATGCATTCGGATACCGTAACCGCCGCTGCCCCGCCCTTGGCGCGGTATTCGTAAAAGGCGGTTGATTTAGCACCGATACAGCCGTCGTTGGTGATATCAGTGCCGCCCATTGGCGCAGAGAACATGCGATTGCGAAAGGTAGTTCCTGCAATGGTAATGGGCTTTGATAAATTAGGGTAGTTGCGTTTCATCGTTGAATACCTCCTTGCCGCCTGCCGCATGCAGATCGCAAGCGTGATTAGAATTTATTGATTTTGTTTATTCAACTTACGAGCTTCTGCATCATTCCTCAGATATCGTCAAGGTCACATGACCGGCAATGCCTGTGGGAGGTGTGGGCGCAGGAATGTTCATGCATGCCACATCCCCGCCCATTGCTGCTGCATGACGCTGCAAAGTGGTTGCAACTTCGATGGAAATACTGTTTTCGCCGCATTGCAGGAGATGAGCGAGATCATAGCAATAGGGCTGCGCGGTTTTCATGCCTACACTCTGTCCATTGACAAAGACCTCCGCACTTTCGTATGCATCATCGATTGTAAGAATGGCATGCGCTGCTGTTTCAAGTGCGAGGGTGGTTCATAATGGAAATAGCCTGAAAAATCGGGGTATTGCAATCCCATATTCACAAGCTTGGTGGGCATGGGAGCTCCATAATGCGGGTGTTCCTTTGCGGTTGCCAAGCGAACCTGCCAATCATCAAGCACAAGTTCCTTGGGGTTTTGCATGGGTGTTGCTGCCGTTGCAGCAGGGACATTCTCGCCCGCGATCACCAGCCACATTTCCAATGGTGCGAGTGAAAGCTGCAACAACGTACGACCATTTTTCTCGGATGATTCGATAGCGTATAGCTGATTTTCCCATGGATCATAGCGGGTACAGGGCACGCTTTGATGCAGAGCGATGCTCGCTTCCAAGTGATCCGTGGGGCTTTCATTGAGGAATAGATAAACTGACTGACCATGCTGGTAATGATAAACGGTCAGATCGGAAAATGTCTTGGAAAGCGAAACGTCCGTCTGGATGCACTCCCTGACTGTGGCAGCTAACTTCTTGACAGGAACGACGCGGCAGCTGCTGAGCCTTTGCAGGAGCGCATTGCTCTGTGCTTCATCGCAGTCGCTGATGCCCATTGGCAGCCTGCCTGTAAAGAGCACAGGGAAACCAGCCGCTACTGCCGTTGCTGCAAAGGATGCAGTCGCATGGGGCATGTACTCGCAGCCGCTGATCACCAGTGTATGCAGCGCCATTCCGTTCACATGCAAAATGCGATGTTCACGGTCAAAGCTCATATGGAATACATCAGGCTGTGCAAACACATCGTCTGTGACGAAGGTAAAGCCAATCTGACTGCGGGTAAGCTCCCTGCATGCAGCTATATTGCTTTCACATTCACCTGCCCAACGGCTTTCGCCGCCATATAGCAATGCCACATCCGCCACGCAAGTGCCGCCGTCAATCAGGTGACTGATTCGATTGGTATACGCCATCAGCTGACCAAAGGCGCGATACTGCGGGTTTTCACCATGCGCATAGAAATGCGGCGGGCAATCGGGATCAGGAAAAGCCATTGGCGAAAAGGCATGAGGTACATGGCGATTCACGCCGCGTGCCAGAAAATGATCCGTCAAATATTTCTCGGTGCGAACGCCGATTTGCCAGCCGTACGCGCCGTAGTTTTCCACGAGGCAACGCCCCTTTTTCTTGGGATCAATCGCCGCTAGAGAAGCACCCAGCCGCCCCAAAGTATAATGATAGAAACCTGCATCATCCTCGCATATCCCGCCTGGGCGGCGCTTCACATGCTGACCGCCGATCACTACCTGACCGCCGATATTGTCAATGCCAGCCATGTGCTGACCCGACAACCCGCGGAAATAATGACCCATGCTGGGGCCAAGGTTGGAGCTCATGTCGCAATCCTCCAGCATATGTCCGATATACTCGACTCCGCGGCTCTCGCACCATTGTCCGATTTGATCTGAGAAGCAACTGGATACCAGCTTGCTCACAGCGTTCATGTAGCTGCTGCGGATGCGCGCAGCCACGTGTCCCGATCTGCTAGCTGCCCACAGAAGCGGCAATGCGG
>LFRM01104541.1_pt1 | contig 10102 bp, 9 predicted proteins | sample 618341 | NCBI WGS metagenome assembly LFRM01 (sample SAMN03654438, study PRJNA283298) | anaerobic digester metagenome | isolation source: pool of bioreactors CSTR01a, CSTR02a, and CSTR03a thermophilic anaerobic... | place: Denmark: Kgs. Lyngby | collected 2014-05-21 | reverse complement strand
CAGGCTGGAGCTTCACCAACTGGGATGCGCCCTGGTACCTGGGGGAGCAGATCCACCACCCAGAGTTCCCCCTGGCGCACCACCAACTCCTGGCGCTGCTCGCACCCCGCTCCTTCCTTCTCATCGGCGGCGAGGCCGACCGCGTGGAGAGCTGGCAGTATCTGAAGGCTGCACAGGAGGTATATCGGCTGTACGGCCGCGAGGATGCCGTAGGCCACTTCTATCACGGCACCGGGCACTCGCCGACGCCAGAATCGCTGGAGATTGCCTACCGCTGGCTCGCGGAGCAGTTCGGGTTGCCGGAAGAGGCCTGGACCCTCTAGATCAGGTGACGTTTCGGCCGCGCGGCATCATCCCGCGGCCGGCATCACCGCCTGCTCGGGCGGCTTGCTGCCAGGAAGGCTCAAGGCCCGCCCTCGCCGCGCTGAGCTCCCGAGATAAGGGATCCGAAGCCTCGAAGGCCGCGCACAACCTGGCGCGCGGGGATCAATCCCCGCGCTGCTTGTGAGCGAAGCCCCGCCGGGCTGGGCCAGACCACGTTTCCGGGCAACCGCAAATGGCGCGGACTGGGAGGGGGAGCCCCGAAGGGGCTTTGCCGGGAAGTAGCGCGGAGCTTCGAGCTCCGCGCGTGCCCGCGCCCTCTCCATCCGTGTTCGTCTCCCCAACTGCGGTACCGAAGGTGGCGCGCGGGCGGCTTGCTGCCAGGAAGGCTCAAGGCCCGCCCTTGCCGCGCGTCATGGAGGGGGCGATAGCATAATGCGGCGCCCCGTGGCGCATTGCTCAATGGGGCGCACTCCATCCGGCAAGCACTCCTCACTACAGCTTCTGGACGCGATCTCCCAGCACCTCGCTCAGGATGTCGCGGTCCTTCGCCGAGAGGCCAACGTGCAGGTGCTGGCGGAAGCCTTCGCCGTAGGGCACCTTGCGCGGGGCCAGCTGACCCATCGCCGCGCACAGCTCGCGCATCGAGACCAGATAGGCGTCCTTGCCCTGGCTCACATCCAGCCACTCCTTCTGCGAGGCGTGGCGGCGGAGCATCTCTTCCTTCACCTCGATCTTCTCGGTGATGTCCACGACCATCGACGGGAGGATCGGCTCGCGCAGCGGGCCCATGTTGCCGTAGGGCTGGGCGTGGTAGAGATAGACGTCCTGCATCGTCGGCTCGACCCAGGGATGGGTGACCCAGTTGCGCATACCACGGCTGAAGCACGCGGTCACGGCAAGCCGGCACGCATTCTGGTGATCCTCCATATAATCCTGTGGCGATTGGGTGAGGACAATCTGTGGCTTAATCTCGCGGATCACCGCGGTCACGCGGCGGAGGGTCTCCGGCTCGTAGAAGATCTCAAGGTCGTTCACCACGCCCTCATGGTAGGTGGCGCCGATCACGGAGGCGGCGGAATGGCCCTCGGCGGCACGAATGCGGATGATCTCGTCGTTGGAATGCACCGCGGTGCCGCAATTGCCGTTGGCAACGGTGAAGATGTGACACTCATAGCCGGCATCGGCCAGCAGGGCCAGCGTCCCGGCCATCATAAACTCGACGTCGTCCGGATGGGCGGCTATCGCTAGAGCAATCTTGGAATCGGACATCAGTCACCCTCCCTAGAAGCATATATCTGTGAAGCGGTTTCGTCGTGTCGTCCGTGATTACCTGCTACCAGATCAAGCGAGCAACCGGGCGCCCGGAACTCCCACGCTCCGGTGCCCGGCATCCCCATGCTCGCACCATCGATACCTGGCAGGAATCAGGGGCGGGCGGGCGCGAATAGGAACGCGAATGCCCGTAGTGCTCCACGCGTGATTTGAGAGCGCGTAATCGGGCTCGCCACTCTGTATCGCGAGAAAAGCTATAGGCAGCCGGCCTGAAGGGAGAGAGTGTCGATGAACATCGGTATTATTGGCCTTGGGTTCATGGGATCCACCCATTTCCGCGCGATCCAGCAGGTGCCCGGCGCGCGCGTCTCCGCCTTGTGTGACTCGATTCAGAAGCGCCTTGATGGCGATTGGCGGGACATCCGCGGCAACATCGGGGAATCCGCCGGTATCGTTGACCTCAGCGGCATCAACAAATACCTCGAAGTAGATAAGTTCCTGGCCGACCCCGAGGTTGACATCGTGGATGTCTGTCTCCCCACGCCTTTCCATCGCGACATCGCGATCCGCGCCATGGAGGCGGGAAAGCACGTCCTCGTCGAGAAGCCGATTGCCCTCACGCTGGAGGATGCCGACGCCATGGTCGAAGCCTCGCGGCGCACGGGCAAGAAGCTGATGGTCGGCCAGGTCGTCCGCTTCTTCCCCCAGTTCGACTTCGTGAAGCAGGCGGTTGCCAGCGGCGAGTATGGCGCCCTCCTGGGAATCCACCTGAAGCGCGTCATCTCCAAGCCGTCGTGGTCGGCTGGCGGTTGGTTCAACGACCCGAAGCAGACGGGAGGCATTGTCCTCGACCTGCACATCCATGACTCCGACTTTATCCGCTACCTCCTCGGCATGCCGGATGCCGTGCAGTGCAGCGGTGTCGTCAGCCCGGCGGGCGAGGTGGTCTACGTCTCCGCGCAGTACCTCTACGAGGGGCGCAACCTGACGGTGACGGCCAACAGCGGCGCCATCGCCTCGCCGACGGTAGTCTTCGAGCAGGGCTACGACGTCTACCTCGAAAAAGCGACCATCCGCTACAACTCGCTGGATGAGGCGCCGGTCACCCTCTACACCGATGAGGGCAAGCAGGTGGTCGACCTGCAAAAGGCCGTCGACCTGCCGAACCCCGACGGCTGGGTCAACGAGATCGCCTACGCGGTGAAGTGCCTCAGCGAGGGCAAGGAGCCGGAGCTCCTCGCCGGAGCCTCGGCGCGTGACTCGATGTACCTCTGCCTGAAGGAGCTCGAGTCCGTTTCCACCGGCAAGCCGGTCAAGGTCAGCTAACCTTCCTGGCCGCGTGGGGGCAGATCTCCCCGCCCGGGCTTTGCCCCCGCGCGGCCGTCGTTTCACTTCCCCTTTTCCACTCTCGCCCTGCGTGACCCCACGCATAGGGCTCTCCCGATGATATTCCTCTTGATGCAGGCTGAACCGATCCCGACGCTTTGCTGTCCTTGGGAGTATGGAACAGGCACTCAAGCGGCTACAAGAGGAGATCCGGGCGTGCCGGGCGTGCGTCGAGCGGGGCTACCCGGCCACCCCACCGCCGGTCGTCGGTCTGGGCACGCGCGCCCGCATCCTGCTGGTGGGCCAGGCGCCCGGTGGGATGGAGAGCGACAGCCGGCTTCCGTTCAGTGGTCCGGCCGGCAAACGCCTCTTCACGTGGCTGGAGCGCGCCGGCTTCGATCCGGAACGGATCCGCGAGGAGATCTACTTCTCGGCACTGACGCGCTGTTACCCTGGCAAGAACGCGCGTGGATCCGGCGACCGGCGGCCTTCGCGCGAGGAAAGGGCGCTCTGCACGCCTTTCCTCGCCCGAGAGTTCGCCCTGATCGATCCGAAGCTGATACTCCTCGTGGGTCAGATGGCGATCGAGCACTTCCTTGGCAAGATGCCGCTCACGCAAGCCGTGGGCGCGGAGTTCGAAGAGGAGGACCGCTTCTACATCCCACTCCCCCACCCCTCGGGCGCCAGCACCTGGCTCAACTCTCCCGAAAACCGCGACCGCCTGGAGCACGCAATCCGCTTGATCCGCTGGCACCGCACCCACCTGATCCCATCCAAGAGGTGATGCCCCCATTCCCGCAGTTCGGAAGCCGCTAGGTGGAATGCCGGACCCTTACGGAGTCCGTAGAAAGCCACGCGGTAGCTCTCCTTCCCCAGGGCCGGCATGAGGCCGGAGGATAGGAAACCACACGTCTGTCCCCTTCATCCGCGGTACTGATGCCGGCGCAGGGCCGATGGCACGCCCATTTGGGCTCGCTTGACAGCCAGGCGTGCGTGTGCTACGATAATCCCCGGTTACTACAGGCGGCGCTCGCTGCGCCGGTGTGGAAGGAAAGCCGTATGCCGAAACAGTCCAATCGCGGGTTTACCCTCATCGAGTTGCTCGTAGTAATTGCGATCATCGCTATACTTGCAGCGATTCTTTTCCCTGTGTTCGCACGGGCGCGCGAGAACGCCCGCAAGTCGAACTGCCAGTCCAACTGCAAGCAGCTGGGAATGGCGCTCATGCAGTATATCCAGGACTACGATGAGACTCTGCCGATTCTCGGCTGGCTCCCGGGTGACGGCGTCGTCTGGCCGAACGGCAAGTGGGATGCCTGCCACCCCTGGCACATGCGGATCTACCCGTACGTGAAGAACACCGGCGTCTTCAACTGCCCGAGCGCCACCTACAAGTGGCAGGGTGAGGTCTCCCAGATGATCAAGTATGGGGCGAACTCCACTCTGATAGCCGTGACGCCGCCGTGCACCCTGGCCAGCATTCAGCGTCCGGCGGATACCGTGGCCATCGCCGATTCGGACGGCGAAGCCAGCTATGGCATTCAGCAGACCCCTTACCTCGGCAGTGGCTCCAGCAAGCCGCGCTATCTGGGCGTGCGCCATTCGGATGGCGCCAACTTCGTCTTCATGGATGGCCACGTGAAGTGGGTCAAGGTGCAGGTGGACCCGGTCACCAAGCTTCCGGTGCATCCGGGTCCTCAGCAGGGCGTCTACTGGCGCGCCGACGGCACGAGCTGAGAATCGACGCTCCTTCTCTAAAGGGGGCCGGGCTTGCGTGGCAAGCCCGGCCCCCTTTGTTCTGGGATTCCGAGATAAGGAATCCGAAGCCACGGAGGCAGCGCGCAACCCGGCGCGCAGCCTTCTCCTTACTTCCCGGCGGCTCCGCATCGCGGTCAAAGAGCATGAACGTCGCGCGCCGCCGTTTATCGCCACAATCCCCTCACCCGCGCCCGTCGTCATCGCGGAAATGGGAAGACCCGTCATCCGGTCGGGCCGTCACGCCCCCTGTTCCGGAAGCGCGCGGTCGACCGCACTGGCCACGCGCGCCAGCTCGCGCATCAGGCTGGCAAACGCCTCGGGCTTCAGCGACTGGGGCCCATCCGAGAGCGCCTCGGCAGGATTGGGATGCACCTCGAGGAGGAGGCCATCGGCGCCTGCAGCCACCCCTGCCTTCGCAACCGCGCCGACATACCGGGAGAAACCGGTGGCATGGCTCGGGTCCAGGATCACCGGGAGGTGGCTGAGGTGCTTGAGCACCGGCACCGCGTTGATATCGGTCGTATAACGGGTGGAGTCCTCAAAAGTGATGATCCCGCGTTCGCAGAGCGCCACACGGTGGTTCCCCTCCACCATGATATACTCGGCGGCCATCAGCATCTCGCGAAGCCGCGTCCCGAAGCCTCGCTTCAGCAAGGCGGGCGTGCGCGCCTGCCCCACCCGCTGCAACAGCCGGTAGTTCTGCATATTGCGCGCGCCGATCTGGAGGAAATCGGCATACTGGCAAACCTTTTCCACATCGTCCGGATCGACCACCTCCGTGATCACCGGCAGGCCCGTCTCCTCGCGGCACGCGGCGAGGATCTTTAGGCCTTCTTCGCCCAGGCCCTGGAAAGCGTAGGGCGATGAGCGCGGCTTGTAGGCGCCTCCTCGGAAGAAGTTGGCCCCCGCCGCCTTGACCGCGCGCGCCGTCTCTATCGCCTGCGCCTCGCTCTCGATGCTACAAGGGCCGGCAAAGATGGCGAGCGTCTTCCCACCCACCGGCACACCACCCACTTCAAACACCGTGTCTTGAGGGTGGCATTGCCGTGAGGGCAGCTTGTATGGCTCCGAGATGAGCGCCACGCGCTCGACGCCGGGCAGATTCTGGAACTTGTCCACCAACTGCAGCTTGTGCGAGTGGATGACGCCGAGCACGGCGATCACTTTACGTTCGACCCCCGGGTTCTCGAAAGGCGTGAAGCCCTCCCGCTCAATCGAGTGGGTCACCTCCGCAATTTCCTCGGGGCTTGCCCCCGTCTTCATGATGATAACCATAGAGAGCAATCTCCTACAAGCGCGGCCCCGCTGAGGGCCACCGCAATACGCTTCCGGTGAGATAGTATCACCGGTTCAACACCCTCAGGAGTGCCACCGGGGCGTGGTCCGTTCCTCGAGGGATGCTTTCACGCCGGGAACAAACAAGGAAAACCGTGCCACTCGCTCTCCGCCAACGCCCTCTCCCGACCGGCGAGGCAGATCCCGCTCGCCGCACGCTCCGTCCGATGGAACACGCCCCCCAGCCTGTGCCTCAGGCGCCGGCACGCCCACGAGGAGGGAGTTGACGAGGCGTTCTGGCTATGATACAATCCCAGCGTTCGGCCTTCCAGTGCCAGGCCATCGGGCCCGGCGAGGATCGCACCCAACGAGCGCCGCCGCCGTCAGGTCGCCCGCTTGGCCCGGACATCGGGCGAGCCGCGTGCCGGCGAAACGCCCGAGGTAGGCATGGTGTTAGTAGATAGCGATACTCGCGAGTTGCGGGTGAGCAGCGAATTCCGCCATGGCCACCGCGTGCGTGCCTTCGTGCGCGAGGCGGTCGAAGAGTGTGGCTTCGACAAGCAAGCCGTTGCGGATCTGATGCTTGCCGTCACGGAGATCTTCAACAACGCGGTTGAACACGCACACCACTTCGAGGCCCATCGCGAGGTCGTCATCCGGGTGCATCGCCACCAGGGTGCCATCCAGGTGGATATCACGGATCAGGGCCCAGGCTTCGTACCCCGTGAAGCAGCAACCCCGCCGGCCTCATTCCTCCCCACGCAACGTGGTCTCGGGCTATTCCTGGCCCGCAATCTAATGGACGAGATCCACTTCAGTCACGGCGCCGGCACCACCGTTCCACCTGGTGAAGCACACCCCCCGCTAGCGAGCATCCACGGCGAACGCGCCCTACGCCACCAACGGCCCCAGGTCTTCTGGCTTATCAATGTCGGCTCCAATCTCCGGGTACGCGAGCGGGATCGCCGCGACTCGCCCTCCGACCAGGCGTTGGACGCGCTCCTCGGCCAGGCTCAGCGGCAACAACCCAGGCAGCTTGCTCGCCAACAGAATTCGCGGCACAAGGTCCCAGCCGACCATGCGCGCGAGCCTCAGAGGCTGCTTCCGGGCAGCGAACGCTTCCTCGATGAGGCCCGCGTTGCGCTGCAGGAACGCCGGGCGGATCAGCACGGCATTCCCGCCGGTGAAGCGTCCCTCACGAAGGCGAAGGCTGGTCCGGCGCATCCCCGGGAAGCGCTCGTTGCACAGCCCGAGTTCCACGATCGGGTAGGCCAGATCGACATCGCGCGCCTCGGCGAGCGCGATGAAGGCCGCGAGCGCCTCGGCCGTGACGAACGGAATGTCACACGTGATCACCAGCGAGAAGCGCGCTCCCTCGCATGCCGCCACGCCCGCGGTGAGGTTCCCGAGGAAGCTGCCTGTATCTGCCACGTGCCGCACTCCCGGCAGGGCTGCCGCGACCTCCTCGGGAGCAACCACGTGAACCGCCGAGACACGCTCGCAGGCGGCCAGGGCCTCGAGCACATAGGCGACCATTGGCTTCCCACGCACGGGCACCAGCGCCTTGTAGCGGACGCCGGATGCAGTGGCGAGCGCCTCTCCCGGCTTTCCCCCAGCCAGAACCACCGCCGGTATCGACCCTGCGCTCATCGGCTTCTCCACGGGCGAGCGACACACACCCACGGCCATCGCTCCGCCAGCGCGCCGGCGCACTCGCGCGCCGCATCCTCCGTCGCGAAAAGGCCAAACACGGCCGATCCGCTGCCGGAAAGCAGCGCCCCCTCCGCGCCTCGCGCCAGGAGTTCTGCTTTCAGCCCGGCAATCTCCGGGTGCATGGCCAGGACCGGTGCTTCCAGGTCATTGCGCTGGGCTCGGACAACGCCCGCGCGGTCGCCACGCTCCAGCGCGGCACGCATCGTCGCAATCGCGTCATCGCACGGCTCGGGAACTCGCCCGGCGCGCGGGGCATCCAGCTCCGCGTAGGCGCGCGCGGTCGAAACGCCCACCGCCGGCTTGGCGATCACAAGGTGTGCATCGAGCGAGCACGGCAGCGGCTCCACGCGCTCGCCCCGTCCGCGAACCAGCGCGCACCCGGCCGAAAGGAAGAAAGGCACGTCCGAGCCGACCGCGGCGGCGAATGGTAGCAGCGCCTCCGTAGAGAGACCGAGCCCCCACAGGGCATTCAGCCCCCGGAGTACGGCGGCGGCGTCACTGCTTCCGCCCCCGAGCCCGGCCTCCGCCGGGATTCGCTTCTCCAGGTAGATCTTCACGCCCCGGTCCGGCGCGTGCGCGTCGCGAAGCAGGCGGGCGGCGCGATACGCCGTGTTTCGCTCGTCGCACGGCAGGCGCACATCCGACGCGGTCACGCGGATCTCGGGCGCGTCCAGTGTGGAGAGTATCACGGTGTCTCGAATCTCCACCGCCTGGAAGATAGAGACGAGGTCGTGGAAGCCGTCCTCGCGCGTTCCGCCGATGCATAGCACCAGGTTCACCTTCGCGGGTGCCGGCATCACCAGGCGCGGCCCGCCATCGCCCTCGCTCACCTCCGTATCTCTCCTCTCCACTCCCATAGCTGCAACGCCCGTCCAGACGCGGTGTCCGGCGCGCCGCCGCTCCTGCCCGATGCCACCATACAGGCATGGCGCAGTTCCAACAAAGAGATTCCGCGTTGTCCGGCCTGGTTCCTGGCAAATTCGCAAGGAATCAGAGTGTTCGGGCGCCAAAGTAGCCAAGGGAAGGCCTCGCTCCGCGCGATGGGGCCGGCCCCAGGGATTCCGCCATTGCGCAGGCTTAGCGAGGGGAGAGAGGATGCAGCTTTCGGAAGTAGGCGAGTTCGGGTTGATACACCGGCTCTCGGCGATCATAGGGGGCCGGGGTGGCGACCCATCCGGGGTGTTCGTGGGTCTCGGCGATGATGCCGCGGGGTTCCAGCCCCCCGAAAACCGGCACCTCGTAGCCACCGCCGACATGCTCGTCGAGGAGATACACTTCCGGCGCAGCTGGCTCTCGTCGCGGGCCCTGGGGTGGAAGGCGCTGGCGGTGAATCTGAGCGACGTGGCCGCAATGGGCGGCGAGCCACACTTCGCCCTCGTCTGCATCGCGGTGGACTCGCCCACTTCCGTGGAGTATGTTGAGGGGATCTACGCGGGGATGCAGAGCCTGGCAGAGCGCTTTGGCGTGCGCATCGCCGGAGGCGACACTGTGCGCTCGCGCGCCGGGCTCACCCTCTCGATCACCGTCGTCGGCAGCGTGGAGCCGGAGCGTCTGGCCACCCGCGCGGGCGCCCGTCCAGGGGATCTGCTCGTGGTCACAGGTACCCTGGGCGACTCCGCCGCCGGATGCATGGCGCTCCTGGCGGGGCCACGAGCAGCGGAGAAGGTTCCCCCCTCCGTGCTGGAGGCACATCGTCTCCCACAGCCGCGGATCGCCGAGGCGCGCGCCGCGGTAGCCACGGGAGCGGTCACCGCGCTCATGGATATCAGCGATGGCCTCGCCGGCGATCTGCACCACATCTGCGAGGAGAGCGGCGTGGGCGCCGAATTGGATGCAGGCGCGATCCCCCTCTCGGAGGCATGCCGCGATGCCGCGGCTCGCCTGCGCCTCGATCCGCTCCAGCTGGCGCTCACCGGCGGGGAGGATTATGAGTTGCTGCTCGCGGTCTCACCCGAGCGTGTCGATGAGGTGCGCGCCGCCATTACCGAGGCAACTGGCACTCGGACGAGCGTGGTCGGGCAGATTCAGCCAGCGGGATGTCAGTTGCTTCTCCCGAATGGCACGCGGGTGCCCTTGTCGGGGGCAGGTTACCAGCACTTTCCGAGCGAGTAGCCCAGGGAGGGCCTGGCGCTACCGGCCAGGCACAACGGCGGGGTCGTCATACCCCGCCGCGTGCTGGTCCGATGTTGCGTATCGCTTGCTCGCTCGCGTGTGAATGCTAGAGAGACGGCCCCGTGGGTGGTCCCTGCTCGTCCTCTGCCCGAAAGCGATCGCGCAAGATCCTGGCGCGCTCGCGGATCCCCTCGTTCTTGGCGGTGGAGATCACCTGCTCCAATTGCTTGATCGCCGCCTCGCGCTCGCCCTTCAGACCTAGCGCCAGGCCAGTGAAGAAGCCGGCCCATTCTGCTTCCTCGGTGCCCGGATACTCCTGGAT
>LFRM01063995.1_pt1 | contig 10102 bp, 9 predicted proteins | sample 618341 | NCBI WGS metagenome assembly LFRM01 (sample SAMN03654438, study PRJNA283298) | anaerobic digester metagenome | isolation source: pool of bioreactors CSTR01a, CSTR02a, and CSTR03a thermophilic anaerobic... | place: Denmark: Kgs. Lyngby | collected 2014-05-21 | reverse complement strand
GGGTTTGCACCCGGAGCAAATGCTTCACCTTTGACACGGCCATCTGGAGTTGATCCAGTAGCATTACCATAAACAACGTTTGAAGTAATTGTCAGGATTGATAATGTATGTTTTGCATCTCTAATAATTGGATTTGATTTTAGGTAACGTGAGAATCTTTCTGTTAAATCAACAGCGATATCATCTACTCTGTCATCGTCATTTCCAAATTGTGGGTATTCTCCTTCAATTTCGAAATCAACAGCAATACCTTCTTCGTTTCTAACAGGACGTACTTTAGCATATTTAATTGCTGCTAGTGAGTCTGCTGTTACGGATAATCCTGCGATACCAAATGCCATTAATCTTTCAACATTTGTATCGTGTAGTGCCATTTGGCTCTTTTCGTATGCATATTTGTCATGCATGAAGTGAATAATGTTCATTGCGTCAACATAGTTTGATGCAAGTTCTTTAAGAACTTTATCAAATGATACCATTACTTTATCATAGTCTAATACTTCATCAGTCATTACATCATAACCTTCAAGTACTTTGATACCTTTAACTTCGTCAATTCCACCGTTAATAGAATATAGTAATGCTTTCGCTAAGTTAGCACGTGCACCAAAATATTGCATTTGTTTACCAATTTCCATTGCGGATACACAACATGCGATACCGTAGTCATCACCAAATTCTGGTCTCATGATATCATCGTTTTCATATTGGATTGCGCCTGTCTCAATTGACATTTTAGCTGCATAACGTTTGAATCCGATTGGTAGATCATCTGACCAAAGGATTGTCATGTTTGGCTCTGGTGCTGGTCCTAAGTTTGTTAATGTATGTAGGTATCTAAATGATGATTTCGTTACAAGTGAACGACCATCTTTACCAATTCCTGCGATTGATTCTGTAACCCATGTTGGGTCTCCAGCAAATAAATCATCATATTCAGGTGTTCTTAAGTGACGTACAAGACGTAACTTCATAATGAATTGATCAACATATGATTGTGCTGTCTTCTCATCAATAAGTCCTGCTTTTAAATCTCTTTCAATATAAATATCGATAAATGATGAAGTACGTCCTAGTGACATCGCTGCACCATTATTTTCTTTAACTGCTGCTAAGTAAGCAAAGTATGTCCATTGGATTGCTTCTTGTGCGTTTGCTGCAGGCTGTGATATATCTAAACCATATCCATTTGCCATTGCAACCATTTCTTGAAGTGAGCGAATTTGCTCGTTTACTTCTTCTCTTAATTGAATTGTATCTGCATTAATTGTAGTAATTGCTAATAGATCTGATTGTTTTTCTTTGATTAAACGATCAACACCATATAAAGCAACACGACGGTAATCACCGATAATACGTCCTCTACCGTAAGCATCAGGTAAACCTGTGATTAATCCAGTAGTACGTGCACGTCTGATTTCTGGTGTATATGCATCAAATACACCTTGATTATGTGTTTTAGTATATTTGTGGAAAAACTCATTTGTTTTTGGGTCCATCTCACGATTATAAATTTTTAAGATTGACTCTACTAAACGAATTCCACCATAAGGATTAATGATACGTTTTAAAGGAGCATCTGTTTGTAATCCTACAATGTCTTCATTTTCTTCAACAATATATCCTGGTTTAAAGTTATTAACCCCTGATATTGCATCCATTTCAATATCAAGAACACGAACTTTAAGTTCTTCTTTTAATAATTCTAAACTTCTATTCCATAGAATTTCAGTGTTTTCACTGATACCTTCTAAGAAACTGTCATCCCCTGTATACTCTGTAAAGTTAGTTTGAATGAAGTCTCTAACATTAATTTCATCTTGCCAAGATCCCTTATTGAAACCTTTCCATTGATTAGTCATATTATCCATCTCCTTTGACAAATACATATTAACATACATAAAAAAGTATTATGACCACTATGAACAAGGGGTAATCGCTTACATCAAGGGATAAAGAAAGATTGTGATTAATTCACATGCTTTTACAGTTACTTTGTAAAATATGTTCGTTTCTTCACAATCTTTGTCAACTATAGAATTATATTTCTTCTCTCCATATTTTAGCGCCTAAATCCGTTAGTTTTTCAACTAAATTATCATAGCCTCTATCAATATGGTATATTTCATGGATTTCAGTTGTTCCTGAAGCCATTAAACCTGCAACAACAAGTGCTGCACCGCATCTTAAATCAGTTGCTACAACCTTTGTTCCAAATAGATCTGTTGGACCATTAATTGCAGCTTGTGGTGTTGTTACTTGTATCTTAGCACCCATTTTCTCTAGTTCATGTGCGTGTTTGAATCTTTCAAAGTAGATTGTTTCACGTACTGTAGATTGTCCAGCAGCTTGTGTTAAAAGCGCTGTTAGGGGTTGTTGTAAGTCTGTAGCAAATCCTGGATAAGGAAGTGTTTGAATATCGATTGGTTTCAGTCCACCATTATTTTTGATAATAGCATAGTCAGTTCCTGTTTCAATATCAACACCCATTTCAATTAACTTAGAAGTTAATGCTTCTAAGTGAAGTGGAATGATATTTTCAACACGAACTTCATCACCCATTGCAGCAGCCATAATGATATATGTTCCTGCTTCAATTCTATCTGGAATAATTTCATGAACTGATCCTGTTAAGGATTCAACACCTTCAATTGTAATTACACTTGTTCCAGCACCTTTAACACTTGCTCCCATGTTATTTAGGAATGTTGCAAGGTCAATGATCTCTGGCTCTTTAGCAGCATTTTCAATTGTTGTTTTACCCTTTGCAAGTACAGCAGCTAAAACAATGTTCATTGTTGCTCCTACAGATGCAAAGTCTAAGAATATCTTAGCACCTACAAGTTCTTCAGCATGTATTTCATAGAAACCTTGTTTATAATCAACAGTTGCTCCTAATGCTTCAAAACCTTTCAAGTGTAAATCAATAGGTCTAGGACCTAAGTAACATCCACCTGGCATTTGCATTTTAACATATTTATATTTACCTAATAAGGCACCCATAAAGTAATAAGAAGCACGAAGCTTTGTAACAGCATCATGTTCTAAAGTAATATTTTTCATGTTTTTGGTATCAATTTTATAATGGTCGTTGTTATCAAAAGTAACATCGACTCCCAATTCTTTTAATAAGATGGATAAGGATTCAACATCTGCGATGTTAGGAACTCCATAAATATCAACAACACTTTTCTCTGCAAGTATTGCTGCTGGTATCAGTGCAACAGTAGCATTTTTAGCACTACTAATTTTAACTGTACCACTTAGTCTATGGCCACCTTCTATTTTAATGACTTCTCTCATAAATTCACTCCTTCTAAACAAGTCCATTATACCTAAAAATGACAGAAGTATCTAGGATTTTAAACTGTCGGCTACCAATGCATATAATAAACCTACAAATAATACTCCGCCTATTGCATTACCGATAAATACAAATGACAGATTTGATAAATATTGTGTTAGTGTTATCAAATTTTGTGACACTAATATTACAAGTAAAAACATATTTGCAACAACGTGTTGAAATCCTAAAATAATAAACACAGCAATCGGAAACCAAATGCTCATGAACTTTAAGAATCCATCTTTAGATCCTATATACATCCACACGGATAGTCCTACAAATATATTACATCCAATACCTGATACAATCATTTTCATTGGACTTGTATTTACTTTTCCAAATCCTGTTGCAATCAGTAGTGGCATTTCTGGATCTACTGTTCCTAAATATAAGACAAATACATAAGCAACTAAAACTGCGCCTACAAAGTTACCTAAAGTAATATGTACCCAGTTTAGTATTAAGTCTTTTGTAGAAACATCTTTATGTAACCAAGATGTACCTACAACAAACATGTTTCCTGTTAATAGCTCACCACCAGCCATTAATACAATCATAAGACCTATTGGGAATAATGATGCACCTACTAAAAGGCCCATGCCACCACCAATAGCATCTGTAATAATAAAATAAGTTATATAACCAAAAGCAATTGCGGCTCCTGCAATCATACTAAGAATAGTTTTTGCAATGAATGTCTTTTCTACTTTGATTATTCCAAGTTCTCTAACACTTGTTATTGTTTCTAATAATGTATGCATAATTCTCTTTTCTACACCTCAAATAAAAACCACTGTTTTATCAAACAGTGGTTTAAGTCATATTAAGCTTTGTTTGCGCTTCCGAATAATTCGATTTTTTCTTTAACGCCAGCTTTAATAGCTGCTGTTCCAGNNGTTCCAGGTCCTAGAAGTTGACGTGGGTCAAATCCTTTTCCTGATAAATCTTTGTCAGCTTCAATGTATTCTCTTGTTGCTGCTGCGAAAAGTAATTGTAATTCAGTGTTAACGTTAATTTTTGCAACACCTAAGTCAATTGCTTTTTTGATTTGTACTTCATCAATTCCTGTACCACCGTGTAGTACTAGTGGAATACCACCTGTAACATCTTGGATAGCTGATAGAACATCAAAGTCTAAGCCTTTCCAGTTTGCTGGGTATTTTCCGTGAATGTTACCGATACCTGCAGCTAGGAAGTCAATTCCTGTTTCTGCAATTACTTTACATTCTTGTGGATCTGCTAGTTCACCTGTACCGATGATACCATCTTCTTCTCCACCAATTGAACCAACTTCTGCTTCAACTGAAATGCCACGTTCGTGAGCATATTTAACTACTTCTTTTGTTTTTGCTAAGTTCTCTTCGAAATCGTAGTGTGAACCGTCAAACATAACTGAAGTAAATCCAGCTTCGATTGCTTTGATTGAACCATCATAGCTACCGTGGTCTAAGTGTAGTGCAACAGGTACTGTAATGTTTAAGTCTGTTACAAGTGCACTTACCATAGCGGATACTGTTTTGAATCCACCCATGTACTTAACTGCACCTTCTGATACACCAAGTAATACTGGTGAATTTGTTTCTTGTGCTGTTTCTAAAATAGCACGTGTCCACTCAAGGTTGTTAATGTTGAATGCACCAACCGCATAATGTCCTGCGCGCGCGTCAATTAAAATTTGTTTTGCTGATACTAAAGCCATAGAATATTCCTCCTTATTAGTTTCTACTCTACTATTCTACCTTATCTTTGGAAAAAATCAAAGCCGCATGTATAAAACCTTTAAATAAAGGATGTGGTCTGTTAGGTCTTGATTTAAATTCAGGTTGATATTGTGTGCCAATATAGAAAGGATGTGTACTTAACTCTACTGCTTCCACTACCTCATTATCAGGAGTATTAGCACTAAATACAAAACCATTTTCTTCAANNTTCAAATAATTCTCTATATTTGTTATTGAATTCGTAACGGTGACGGTGTCTTTCTAAAACAGATGCTTCTGCATATAGTTTTTTGATTAAAGAACCTTCTTCAAGCACACATTCATAGTTACCTAATCTTAAGGTTCCACCTAAGAAATCAGAGTTTGCGTGTTGATCTAAACCAACCACAACTGGATACTTTGTATCCGCGTCAAACTCTGTTGTCTGTGCATTTTCTAAGTTAAGAACATTTCTTGCAAATTCAATGATTGCTGTCTGCATTCCCATTCCGATACCAAAGTATGGAACATTGTTCTCTCTTGCATATTTAGCAGCAAGAATCTTACCTTTTGTACCACGCTCTCCAAAACCACTTGGTGCGATAATACCATCTAAATCTTTAAGTACACGTTCTGTGTTTTCTTCAGTAATATCTTCTGAATTTATCCACACAAGTTCTACTTTAGAATCATGTACATGTCCTGCATGTGTTAATGCTTCTGATACGGATAAGTATGTATCTGTTACTTGAACATATTTACCTACTAAACCAATCTTAACATTTTCCGTAACATTCTTAGCTCTGTCAATCATTGCAGTCCACTCTTTCATATCTGCTTCAGGTGCATCAGATAATCCAAGTTTATGTAATATGTATGTGTCTAATTCTTGTTGTTGGAATTTTAATGGCAATTCATATAAGTTTTCAACATTTAAAGATTCGATAATTGCATTTTTTCTAACGTTACAGAATAAAGCAATTTTCTCTTTCATATCATCTGTTAGTGGTTTTTCTGAACGTGTAACAATGATATTTGTTTTAATTCCTAAAGACATCAGTTCTTTAAAACTGTGTTGTGTAGGTTTTGTTTTTAATTCATTACTTGCTGGAACTTTTGGAACCAGTGTTGTATGAATAAATAAAACATTTTCTCTATCTTGTTCTGTATGAACTTGTCTTACAGCTTCTAAGAAAGGTAAGGATTCAATATCTCCTACTGTTCCACCAATTTCAGTAATGATAATATCAGCATTTGATTCCTCAGCTGCTTGATATACTTTATTTTTAATTTCATCAGTGATATGAGGAATTACTTGAACAGTAGCCCCTTTATACATACCACGTCTTTCCTTATTGATTACATTTTGATATACCCACCCTGTGGTAATATCAGCATTATGATCTAACTCTTCATCAATAAATCTTTCATAGTGTCCTAAGTCTAAGTCTGCTTCCATACCATCTTGGGTAACAAAAACTTCACCGTGTTGGTAAGGAGACATGGTTCCTGGGTCAACATTAATATATGGATCAAATTTCTGCATGTAAACTTTGAATCCTCTATTTTTCATGAGTCTACCAATTGATGCAGCAATGATGCCTTTACCAATACCAGATACAACTCCACCTGTAACAAATATATATTTTGCCATTTGTAATCTCCTTTTCTACATAAAAACAGATGCCTCCACCGGAAGCATCGTGCCCTTATTAATTTTAACAAAATTAATTTCAGTTTTCAATTTTATTCATTTAAAAGATCGTCATATTCGTAATCTTCATCATAATCAGCATCCATGGTTAAATCTGGATCAATTTTAAGTGTATCTTCAACATAACGTTCAGGTAAATCCCAGAAGTTTTGATCTAATGAAATAAAACGAGCATCTAGCATTAATGCGTTATAAAATGATGCTATCTTACGCTTACTCATATCTTCAGTAAAGTTTTTTTCCTCACTTACTTCTTTCCAAAGTTCGTTAAATAAAACAGATTTTTTATTTTTCTTCAGGATGCTATAAGCGATTTCTGTTAATGAATTTCCTGCCATGCTTCTTCCTCCTTACGCCACTCCACAAAATATGTATGAGTATCTATTAAAGCATTGTCTTGTAAAAGTTGATATTTTACATAGAGTCTTTGAGAATCAATTTCTAGTTTAACAACGTTTATGTTAAATCTAAGTTCTCCTTCTTGACTGATAACTTTTGCACTAGAGCCTTTACCTTTGGTAAATATCATTTGAGTTATCCACTCATGATCTCTTTGCATATGTATATAATTTGTTCCTACATCCAGTGTATTAATACCACCTGCATCATCTTGATAAACAATCCGCACAGTTTGTTCAAAATCCAACACTTGCGCCGCTTTGTCCACAGTTTTTACACTGGCATCTTTTGAATTTTGATGTGCTACTAAAGTTACTTTGATATAGATCACTCCTTATTACTTATTGCATTATAGAAAATATACAGTTTTTGTCAAGCCTAAAACATTAATTACCACAATTACTTACTGTTTTTCTTTATTATTAATATAGGCAGCTGTTTCTGTGGGTAGTTCTTTAAGTTTTAGGCGTGCTTCTACATTATCTTTTATTATGGAATAAATGAATACAAATAGCGGTACACCAATAACAAGTCCTATAAATCCGAAGAGTTTTCCGGCAATGAGTAATGAGAATAGAATCCAAAATGCTGAGATACCAAGTGAATCTCCTAATATTTTAGGTCCAATGATATTACCATCAATTTGTTGGATAACAAATATTATCAATATAAACCATAGTGCCATGGGTAGTGATTGAAATACAATAATAAAGAAAGATGGAACGGCACCAATAAAGGGTCCAAAGAATGGAATGATGTTAGTCACACCAATTATAAATGCGATAAGACTTGCATATGGCATCTTAACAATAGAAAGTACAACAAATGTTAATACCCCTACTATTAATGAGTCTAGGACTTTTCCACTTAAAAACTTTCCAAATATATTATCACCACGATGAACCAGTTCAACAAATCTTGAAGCACGTTCTTCTGATAATAAACTCTTGGTAATCTTTGTAACAAGTGCGAGCAGTTTCTCTTTATCAATCAACAAGTAAACAGAAATAATCAATGCTAAGATGATATTCCAAATACTTGAAACTAATGTTTTTGTAAAGTTACCTATTTTCGGTAATAAATTTGTACCAAAGACTAACATGAAATCCATAAACTCTGCCCATTTAGACATTAAGATTTTCTTTAAGTCATCAGGTAGATCTAATTTTTGTTCTAGTTTTAGAATGTAATCACTGACTTCTTTAATATAAACAGGCATATCATTTACTATCCCTATAATAGAGTCTAAGACTTGTGGAAACACAAATTCTAAAAATAAGATAAACATAAAGAATGCTGTGATATATGTTAACAATACCCCTAGAAGTCTTCTTATGTTTTTCTTCTTCAAATTCTTTAATAATTTTTCTTCATAAAACTCTAATATGAAATTAAAGAGATATGCAATCACAAACCCCATAATAAAGGGTGTGAAGACACTTAAATATTTTCCCAATTGTAATCTAAATGAATCAACTTGTGATGCTATTAAATAGAATACGATGGTACTGAAACTTACTAATAAACTGTATACCGCAATTGTAGTATACTTGGAATTCCATTTGATTTTCATATAAATCACCTACGCTCTCTATAGTATCGTAACTGATACCTTAATACAACTTAATACGCTTGATTGGATGTAAATTTTTTGTAAACTTTTTTGTATGTCTTTTAAAAACAAAAAGACTACTTGAGTCTTTTTGAGTTTATATCATTTTATTTACTAAAAGATATATTATTGGATGCTTTTTAGATATGCTTCAACTTCTTCAACACCTTTTAGTGTTTGTGGTGCAAGGTCTTCTGAACCTGTCTCTGTTACCAAGATATCTGTTTCTATTCTAATACCGATACTTTCTTCTTCGATATATAGACCCGGTTCAACCGTAATGACATTACCCGCTTCAAGGGGGAAATCGCGACTTGTCCACACATCATGTGTATCCAGTCCCAATGAATGTCCAATACTGTGGTAGTAGTAACGATCAATTTCATCATTACTCTTAATTAGTCCCAGTGTTCTACAACCTTGTGCAAGTTTTTCTTTTGCAAGTTCATTTAATTCTAATAAACTAACACCTGGTCTAATTGCTGCTATTACAGCTTCATATGTTTCAAGTACCACTTCATAAACTTCTTTTTGACGTGGACTGTATGTGCCATTTACAGGATATGTTAGTGAGATATCTGCACCATAACCATTTACACATACACCAAGATCCATTAAGACAAGTTCTCCATCTTTAAGTTCTTGATTATTTTCTATATAGTGAAGCACTGTTGCTTCTTTTCCAGAAGCGATAATTGTATCAAACATCAATCCACCTTGATGTTTGTGTGCTTCATAAAGGAATTTAGACGCCATATCATTTTCATTGTTTCCTGGTTTCATCTCATGCAACATACTTTTAATTGCAATATCACTGATAACTGCAGCATGTTTAATTGCTTCAACTTCTTCTGGGAATTTCAACATTCTAGATCTTACAAATATCTCTGTAACATCAATAACTCTTTCAATACCAACATAGTCTGCCATTGATACAGCTTAACCATATGCTGTTTCTGAGAAATGATTTTGATCTAAGTCTAAACCAATACGTGTTTTGCGACTTAATATTTTTTCAAGATAAGCTTCGAATCCTTCGAAATAACGAACATCTTTAATGCCTGATATTTCTTGTGCTTCTTCAATTCTCATGTAATGACCGTTCCATTTTTCCATCGCTGGATCTACATCTCTTAAAAAGAGTATTTCATTACTATTATCAAATACTAAGATTGCAGCCTCTTCTTCTATACCTGTTGCATAAAGGAAGTTTCTATTTGCATGAAATGGATAGTTTGCATCTGCACTTTTTCTAATTGACAGTCCACTGAATATAAATGTGACTGTGTGAGGTGGGAAATGTTCAATTAATCTTTGTCTTATTTTTCTTC
>LFRM01065568.1_pt1 | contig 10103 bp, 9 predicted proteins | sample 618341 | NCBI WGS metagenome assembly LFRM01 (sample SAMN03654438, study PRJNA283298) | anaerobic digester metagenome | isolation source: pool of bioreactors CSTR01a, CSTR02a, and CSTR03a thermophilic anaerobic... | place: Denmark: Kgs. Lyngby | collected 2014-05-21 | reverse complement strand
CGCCTACAGTCTGATAGAAATGGAGGTAGATGCTAGTGGAGCTCAATACGAATGTAACAGTAATACCAGCAAGGAAGCATAAACGTAAAAGTCCCGATGAAGAAAAGCCCAAGCTTCGGGTAGCCGCCTACTGCAGAGTATCCACCGATAGCGATGAGCAGGCTTCAAGCTACGATACTCAAATTGAGCACTACACATCGTTCATCAGCGGTCATCCAGACTGGCAGCTGGCAGGGATATTTGCGGATGACGGAATATCAGGAACCAACACCAAGAAACGTGAAGAATTTAATCGCTTAATCGACGAGTGTATGGCTGGTAATGTTGATATGGTTATTACCAAATCCATCAGCCGATTTGCCAGAAACACTCTGGATTGCCTGAAGTACATCAGACAGCTTAAGGATAAGAACATAGCAGTATTTTTTGAAAAGGAAAATATCAACTCCATGGATTCCAAGGGTGAGGTTATGCTCACCATCATGGCTTCCCTCGCACAGCAAGAGAGTCAGTCACTCAGCCAAAATGTAAAACTTGGACTTCAATACCGCTACCAACAAGGAGAAATCCAAGTGAACTGCAAATGGTTTCTAGGCTACACCAAGGATGTAAATAAGAAACTGGTTATTGTTCCAGAAGAAGCTGAGATTGTAAAACGCATTTATAGAGAGTACCTTGAAGGGGCCAGCATGCTAAAGATTGCCCGAGGACTTGAGGCTGACGGCATCAAGAATGGTGCCGGACGAGATAAATGGCACACCAGCAACATTAATCAAATCTTGCGGAATGAAAAATATATCGGCGATGCCCTCTTGCAGAAGACCTATACCACTGACTTTCTCACCAAGAAACGAGTAAAGAACCACGGCATTGTTCCTCAGTATTATGTAGAGAACAGCCATGAAGCCATCATCCCGCGTGAAATTTTCATGCAGGTGCAAGAGGAACTTATCCGCCGCCGTATCGTCCATACTAGCCCGAATGGGAAGAACAGAACCTTTAGCAGTACGCACTCCTTCTCAAATATGATTATCTGCGGAGGTTGCGGCGAATTTTTCCGCAGAATCCACTGGAACAACCGAGGGAAAAAGTCAGTTGTTTGGCGATGCATTAGCAGATTGGAAAACACCGGCCAGTTTTGCGATGCCCGCACGGTATTGGAGAGCACCATTGAGCAGCTACTGGTAACCGCCATTAATCAGACCCTCTGCGACAAGGACGCCTTCCTTTCCATCCTTAAGAACAACATCGAAAATGTCTTAATCCATGAAAACGACACCACCCTGGCTGACATCGACAAGCGGCTTGAGGAGCTTCAATCAGAGCTTGTAAAGCTGGCTAACTCCAAGGCTGAATATGACAAAGTTGGTGATGAAATTTACCGCCTGCGTGACGAAAAGCAGAAAGTACAGCTCGATATCATTGGGCGGGATGAACTTAAAAAGCGCATTGACGACATGAGCGAATTCCTAAAGGGACAGCCCACCGCTCTGATTGAATACGACGAGGCACTCATCCGGCGGTTGATTGAAAAAGTCACCGTCTTCGAGGACAAATTCACCGTGGAATTCAAGTCCGGCATGACGGTGGATGTTAATGAATAAGGTCAAAAACGAACAAGGCACTCTACGCGTATTTTGCATAGAGTGCCTCGTTTCAGTTTAAGTTCTATCAGATTAGGCTATTTCTTGTATCCACATTTAGGGCATACGCCGTTTTCGTTTAACGCAATGCCGCATAACGGGCAGCGGTCAATTCCCTTTAGGGGCTCGTACTCTTCTGTAGCGCCATTTACTCCACTTGTAAATGTGAGCTTCACGATGTTCAGCTTATCCTTCAGTAAATCGTAAACGATTTTAATCATGCCTTCAACGGTCATCGTTTCTTTCGTAACAACTAAACGACATTCCGGATACGCTGTTGCAAGTTCTGTTTTAAAAGCAGGGCCTTTTTGTTTGTTGGTTGGTGCGCCATCCTTGATGCCTTGTGCTTCGTAAACTCCGAGAATTGCAGGAAGCAATGGATCGTCTTCCCTCAAAACCAGCGCATGGTCAAAGTTTTGTAAAACATCCCAAGCGGTTTTCTGAATTTCATTACATGGGAATACCATATTGACTCCCGTGTTGACAGTATCTTCAACTTCAATCGTCAGTACTCCCGTATGCCCATGCAAATACTGAGCTTCGCCCTTGAACCCATAGAACCTGTGTGCATACTGCAGGTCTAATGTAGTAAAACTTCTCATAATTATTCTCCTCATATTTATATTTACGGGTGGTTTTGCTCCCGTATGCGCCTATAGTTAAGCTTGCCGAATTGCCTGTGATCGCTTTTTTTGTGTTATTGAATTCGCTTAGTTATAAAGCTCAGAAAAGCATTCGCTTGTTTTTCAAAGTATGGATAGCTTGCTTTAAGTGTCAGCTTGCCATCGCTGTCAAGTTGTTGCATAGCGTTAGGAATAGTGAGACGAGGCACGTTCATAACATCCATGTTCAAAAAACTGATGAGTGTAACAAGATGGTCCTGGGCCATGCTTGTCCCGGTCATTGCAGGAGAAATCCCGCTTATGGCGGTAGGTTTTCCTGCAAGAACCTGCGGCTCTTGATCGCTGATCGGGCGGGATAGCCAGTCGATGAGGTTCTTCAAAACGCCCGGGAAAAAGTGATTATATTCCGGCGTGAAAAACCATATCCCATCTGCGGACTTCACTGCATCACGAACGCGTTTTACAGCTTCAGGTGCGGGGTATTCAATGTCCTGATTCATTAATGGTACGTCCTGATATTCAAGCAGTTCAAAATCAGCCCGATCCCCAATGAGTGCTTTTGCTGCTAATGCCAATTGTCGGTTATATGATTCTTTTCGCAGAGAACCAACAACGGCTACTATCTTTATTCTTTTCAATATGATGTACTCCTCTCTGTATCGTATCCTCAATAGGAAATCTTATCTTGTATAAATGTTCCTTTTTTCAAATCATCAAACGCTTTATTCAATTCTTCCTTAGTGTTCATGACAATAGGACCACCCCAAACCACCGGTTCGGATAGGATTGTCGAACTAATAAATAACACTTGTGCAGCTTTGTCTGTTGCCTTTATCTTAACATGGTCACCGGAGGTAAGTTTGACCGCTGTCTTTTCTTTTACCAACTCGCCTGCGATATATGCGTCCCCTAAGAGTGTGAACACCATTACAGAACGCGCATTATCGGTATTCACGACAATAGAAGCATTAGGGTTGAGATGGATATCGTAATAATTTAGCGGAAGGTATTTGCTTAAATATCCTTTTCTTCCTTCAAACTCACCTGCGAGCAGTCTCAGCTTTCCGTTCTCAATTTCAATTTCTTCAATTTCAGAATTCTTGATACTGTGATAAGCCGGCGGAACCATTTTGTCCTTTGCGGGAAGATTCAGCCAAAGCTGTACACCAAGCATCCGCTCGGCAGCTGGCAATTTCTCTTCATGCATAATACCTGAACCCGCTGTCATCCATTGAACTTCTCCATCACCAATCGTATCTTCATTCCCTAAGCTGTCCTTATGAGTCATAAACCCACGATACACATAACTGATTGTCTCGATACCCCTGTGCGGATGCATGGGGAACCCCGCTGTATAATCATCAGGATTTTTGCTGTCAAAGGAATCGAGCATTAATATCGGATCATATTCCTGTACAGTTCCGTTTCCCAGCACCCTAACCAAACTCACGCCTGCGCCATCTTGCGTTCTATAACCTCTAACCTGTTGTTTAATTTTTCTTTCCATCAGTTTATCCTCCTTGTAGGTGTTTCGATATATTTGTGGCACTCCGCTTGAAAGGGTGCATTATTCCCAAAGGTAAGTCGTCATTGTCAATGAACCCAGTTCGCAGGATTTATTATAAACACTGATTTTATCATCTTCATCCGACGCTCCGAGTACATATAACAGAGGATAAAAATGATCTGGAGTCGGCACTGCCAGCCTTGCAATATCACCTTGTTCATTGAATTTTATAATATTATCATGATTCTTATTAAGAATGCTCTCATAAATATATTCATCAAACTCATATGCCCAATCAAAGCCCTTGTTTGCTTTGTGCCAATCAACCAGTCTTAAGTTATGGACAATGTTCCCGCTGCCAAATATAAGAACACCCTGTTCCCTTAAAGCTCTTAACTCCTTACCAATTTTGTAATGTTTTTCCGGAGACGCATCAGCATCTATACTTATTTGAAACACAGGAATATCTCTATCTGGATACATGTGAACTAATACTGACCAAGTGCCGTGGTCAATACCCCAAGAATTATCGTATTTTGTTTCTCTTGAAATTAAATCCCTTGAGATTTTAGCAAAACCGGGCGAACCTGCTGTGTTGTATGAAACATCATATAGTTCCTTAGGAAAACCATACATATCATATATAGTTTTTGGGTTTTCCTCGTTCATAATTTTGGTGCCTTTTGTAAACCAGTGAGCTGAAATAGATAATATCACCTCAGGTTTGGGTATCCTTTCAGCTATGCTTGTCCAGGTTCCGGTATATTGGTTATCTTCAATGGCATTCATCGGTGACCCATGTCCTACAAATAAAGCTGGCATCTTTGACATAAGCATCTCACACTCCTTTCCTAAATTAATTTTCAAACAATTTCTGGGCAGTGCGGAAAATGCAACTAATTTTTCAGTATTTTTTCTGACTTCACAACTGCCCAAACGCATCACAAATTTTAAAAGTATCAGTTCATTGCCACCACATCCAACCTGACCATACAACCCTACCAAAATCAAAAAACATCTAAATCGACCACTCGTTAGCTGATGTTATCTAAATCGACCACTCGTTAAACACTGACATCTAAATCACTCTGTCACGTTGAAAATCATGCCTCTGGACTTGTTCCCATGAACCGATATTTTTACAATTTTAGTGCATCGGATATTTACTCTCAAATCTCGAAAAGTCCTTATTTCAAGCCCTTTCCACACATTCACTTCTCAACCCTTGACATCAATACTACCGTCTCAACATGCACCGTCCAAGGGAACATATCAAGTGGAGTTGCCTCAATAAATTTATACCCTTGGTCTTCAAGTATTTTAATGTCTCTTGCTAAAGTTCCCGGGTCACATGACACGTAAACAATCTTCTTAGCATCAGATTCTGCAATTGTATTTAAAAGTCTCTCATCGCATCCGTTTCTTGGAGGATCCAAGATAACAACATCACTTGGCCTTTCCGTAATCAGTTCAGGAAGTATATCTTCTGCCTTACCATGTTTATAAATAGCGTTTACAATATTATTTATAGTGGCATTTCTGTTGGCATTCAGAACAGCTTCTTTAACGGAATCTATCCCTACTACGTATTTAGCTTTGTCTGCTAATGTAAGGCCAATAGTTCCTACTCCGCAGTACAAATCGTATACTGTTTCATCGCCTTTTAAATCAGCATATTCCATAACCTTTTCATAAAGCTTAATCATCTGCTTGGTGTTTACTTGATAAAATGACTCCGCCGAAATTTCAAAGTTAAATTCTTTTCCCATTGTTACCTTATCTGTAATAGTCTTTTCACCTGCAAGAAGAGTAGCTTTTCCGCTACCAATTATTTGAACAACGCTGCTTAAAACGTGCATATCTTCTAGGTTATTAATCTCTTCATTAATCATTATAATGAGCTTATCGCTGTTAGGTATACCTTTGCCATTTATATTAAAGACAACCATAACCTGGCCAGTGCCTTCTGCTATTTTAACGGTAACACTTTCAAAAACTCCTTTTTTAATGTGATCTTCAATTATAAATTGTCTTAAAGCTTCTGCTACAGCCATTGAAACATCAGGTTGGATTTTACACTCCAGGCAGTCGCATACTACAGTATTACTCTTCTTCTTGAAAAAGCCTACTCTTTTATCATTTACTGAAAATTTCGTCTTGTTTCTATATCTGTATGGATTGTCCATTGCAATAATCGGATTTACCTTAGGATTTTCTATCTTAGCTATTCTTTTAAGCTTATCAGTGACAGCCTTTGATTTTATCTTCAGCTGACCTTCATAGCTTACATTTAAAAGCGAACATCCGCCACAGACTTTTTCATATCTACATTCCTCTTCCGTTCTATATTCAGAAGCTTTTATAGTCTCAATTGCTTTAGCTAGCATAAAGCTTTTCTTCGCTTTAATAATTTCAACTTTTACAACTTCTCCTAATATTGCTCCTTCTACGAAAACAACGACATTATCATATTTGCCAATACCATTGCCCTCCTGGGACATATCAATAATTTCTAGTTCTATTACATCTCCGTTTTTCATTCGTTTTCCTATTCTTTTCTATTTGGTAATTGCACACACATGGGTAGCAATTAACTCTTTTGTTGAATCTATATATTCTCTTAAACCAACAAAGGTAATAATATCTCCTTGTTCTAAGATGCTTCCGCCATGAGGAATTATCTTTTCCTTGCCCCTCTTTATAGCTAGTACCAAAGTATTACCTGGTAATACAATATGACTTAATGCAAGGTTAAACAGTTCAGGGTTGCTTAATTCTATTTCGACAATAGCAAATTCCGTTTCATTAAACAGTAAGTTATACGTACTAGGGTTGTTTATATAACTTTCTGCCAGAGCAGCTCTTGCTAAATCAGGTGAAATCTTCTGAGCACCATATAGCGTTTCACTCTTTGATATATTATTATCTTCAGATAATATAATTATGCTACTTTTGTTGAAATAATTCTTGGCCATCCTGCAAATTTCATCGCTAACACCTTCATCTTCAACCGCTATAACCACAGAGTCTGCATCATTTATTGGTGTCGTCTTTAAAAATTCAATGCTGAGTGGATTCCCTATTACTACCTCGTCCACACTATTTGGCTGTGCTTCTGCCTCTATATCGTTTGTGACAAGCACGCTCACGTAAGTGTTTTGCTCTTTAAGCCTTGCGATAAGCGTATGAGTACCTTTACCATTTCCTATAATAAATACTCTCTTAGTAATATCTTCATTCTCAAATGGCAGCATCTTTTCAAATATCATAGGTGAGAAAGTACATGTGAATAATGCAACAAGAATTATGGCTGCATTAGTGTCAACTGCAATCAGTCCCATTTCCAATCCTATAGCGCTTGCTGCGATTATTAGGCTCAGCCTAGAAGAAAGCAAGAAGCCTGCAGCTACGGTTTTCCTTAAAGTATATACTCTTGCTAAAAGCAGCGACGGAACAAGCTTTACTAAGTAAAGCATAACAATTAATAGTGGCACTAGTATTAATGCCTTTGGATTTCCGAGTACTGCAGTTAAATCAAAACTTACACCAACCATTATAAAGAAAATCGGTACAAAGAATCCAAACCCTATAGCATCTAGCTTCATATACAGGTCAGATGCTTCCCTCTCATCGAGAAGAGAAACAATTACGCCTGCTAAAAAGGCTCCTAAAATAATTTCTGTACCCACAGCATTTGCCAATGTTATAAATATTAATATTAGTGCAAAAGATCCTCTTACTTTAATCTGCGCCGTGGTATCAGAAAGCTCGTTCAGCAAATCAAAATCAAGATATTTCTTTGCCAAATTATATATTAGGAAGAACGCCACGAATAGTATCAATATTAAAAATATACTCGCACTATTACCTTCAGTCCTAAAACTAACTAGCATAGTTATCATAACCATTGTAGCGAAATCAGCAATAAGAGAAGCTATAAGAATTGTCTGCCCGTATTTCTGTGAAATTATTCCCTTTTCCTTAAGGACAGGTACTACTATTCCAAGAGACGTAGTGCTTAAGATAAGTGTCATAAACCATTTATCTGCCACCATATTGAGATTTACCAGCAAGACAGCGCACCCATATGCCATGATAAGCGTGCCTAAGAATATTAGTATTGAAGTAAATATAGGTTTGTCAATTGCTTTCTTTTTGCCATCTGCATCTGTGGACCTAAGTAATGAGAAGTCAACTTCCAGTCCTGATAAGAACATTAAAAATGCAAACCCAAAGCCATAGATAAAATCCAGCTCCACGCCACCTTGTATTATATCAAATCCACTCTTGCCAATTATGATACCTGCAAGGATTTCTCCCACAGTACTTGGTATAGATATCCTCTTTAATCTTTTAAGGGAAATTGGTATCACTGTTGCGAGCAGTATTATTATGAGCAACGAAGTATATGAGCTATTAATACTTTCCATGTGTGTCCTCTCATTTTTAAATAAGCCTGTACTTACTAGTACAGGCCATATCTATCTAATTAATCCCAACTTTAAAATATGGATTTAGCCTTGTTAGCCATTCTTTCGCCAAGGACGCTAAACATTGCCTTATCCTTTTCAGTCGACTCATTAAGAGAAGTTGCGCCTATATGTAAGTAAGGTTCTCCTAAAGCTGACCCGCTAGTATAAACCATCATTCCTTTTACTAGCATTAACTGTGTAAGCTCTAAACAAGCAGTATTTAGTCCACCTTGTAAGTATCCTGCAGTAGTAAATGCTCCACCAAGTTTGCCCTCTAAATCAAATGGCTTACTGTCTTCGTTAAACCATTTTTTCATTTGCCAACATATTCCTGCGTGATATACAGGTGATCCGAATATCACAACTTCGCTTTCATCTACAAATTCCTTATCCAAGTCATCTATGCTAAACGCTTTAGCTTCAATGCCCGAAACCTTTGAAGCTCCTTTAACAATTACATCCGCCATCTCTTTAGTGTGTCCGTCTTTACTAAAATATATTACTGTAAATTTCATTTTTATCCTCCAATTTATTTATTATCATAGCCATCATCAAAACAAGTCATCATCATATTTACTAATGCTCTAAGTGATCCAGGTCTACCTTCATTAATCCATAACCAAAATACCTTCATAGAACCAGTTATAAAGAAGGTTACTTTCATTTCCTCTTTGTTTTTAATAGTTTTTTTAGCCGTATCGTTTTTAATCAAAACTTCTGCAATCATAACCTCTTCGATTTTATTAAATAAATAAAGTGAATAAGCTGATTTGCTGTCTGAATAAAAATACTTATTATCCTTCATTAACATATCATTAAGCGCATCATAAAATCCGAACAGATCAAGTTCGCCTTCAACTACTAGCTTATCTAAAACCTTACTCTTAACAAGCTCCATATTCTCACTTTCGATTTCACTTAATAAAGCTTTGAAATCAGTATAATGTAAGTAGAAAGTTCTTCTACTTATATCGGCCTGTTCTGTTAATTGATTAATTGTAATCTTAGACAATTCCAGTTCAGAAGTTAGCTCCATAAGAGCATTCTTGATTTTAATCTTTGTCTTCCTCGATTGTCTGTTAGTCTTAGCCATCATACCTCCAATAACCTTTAAAGTAACTTAGAATTTGTAGTATATTATTTATTATTTTACCTTATTTAGCGGTTTTTTGCAACCACAAGTTCAAGCTATTATATTGTCCAATAATGGTAGGCTGTTTGCAACCTTTGCTTTTACTAGGTTTAGATGCATTGCTTGTAAAAACGTACCATTTACTTGCTGAGTTTTGAGCATTTGGAGATTCTTTTTTTTAAATTACAATATTTTTTTCACACTCTTATAAATCATCTGGGTAATCCTTAATAATATAATACTAATTAATCCAGGTAAAAGACTTAAATTGGCTCTATACTAAATACCATTTAATGGTTACCCCAACACTTGACATAAAACTCATAATTTGAAATGAGGTAAACGCAATGAGAAAGGTAATACTTACAATGAATGAAAATGAAAAGTTCCAAATCATTAAAAAGCTTGTCGATACAAATGGCAACAAGAAAACTGCATGTTTAAAGCTCGGATGTTCGTTACGTCACATTAATCGTTTAGTTGCTGGTTATAAAGATTCCGGTAAAGCATTCTTCGTACACGGCAGCCGTGGTAGAAAGCTAACTACTACTCTTCCAGTAGATGACCTCGGCATTGCTGCCTACCACCTTAAAGGCACTAATGCTATGGTTATCAAAGCCTTTGATAACCATCTTTATACATGTATCAATGAGAAGATCTACGTACTTGAAAAGCTTCTCAACCATAAGCCATCTTCAAAATCTTTTGATTTAGCGCAATTGCCCT
>LFRM01223747.1_pt1 | contig 10121 bp, 10 predicted proteins | sample 618341 | NCBI WGS metagenome assembly LFRM01 (sample SAMN03654438, study PRJNA283298) | anaerobic digester metagenome | isolation source: pool of bioreactors CSTR01a, CSTR02a, and CSTR03a thermophilic anaerobic... | place: Denmark: Kgs. Lyngby | collected 2014-05-21 | reverse complement strand
CGGGAAAACTTTATCACCCGCGTGTTTGCTTATGCGCAATGGCGTGAACTGTTAAGCAGCGGCCTGACGCTGAAAAAACTCTATGAGTTTCATGCCCGCTATAAATACCAATTGATGGCCAACAGTCCATCCGACTGTACAACCCTAGGTCGTATGCTGGCAAACAGTCAGCAAGAGCAGCTCGATGTGCTAGCAGACAACTATTTCAGTCTATTTATGTCCGCACTGAGAAAAATCGCTAATCGCGGTACACATACCAATGTACTGCAACATATCAGCGGCTATATAAAAAACTCACTGGATGCCGATGAAAAACGCGAGCTTCAAGCATTAATTACTCAGTATCGCGACAGTATCGTGCCCTTGATTGTGCCTTTGACATTACTTAAGCATCATTTCAATCGCCACCCTGATCCTTATATTTCTGAGCAAGTGTATCTACAACCGCACCCTGAAAATCTCAGTCTGCGTAATGCTATATAAGTCAGTCGCACATCAAAATCATCACTCACGCCTGAAGTACATACCATTCTATCAGGCGTGAACTGACACTCTGGCAACCCCACCCTGCACTATAGAAAACAGTATAAACTGACCTTAAAGCAGCTATTGCTAGCTAGATTAGTGTAGATTTTAAATATCTAAACATGATCCATAACCACCAGGACGCCTGCATGCAGCAACTTATTTGGTTTCGTAACGATCTTCGCATTCATGACAACAGTGCGCTGCACGCAGCATTAGAAGCTGGCCCTACTATGGCTGTTGTTTTACTCAGCCCAGCGCAGTGGCTCGCCCATGATGACGCTCCGTGCAAGGTGGATTTTTGGCTACGTAATTTACGTGAACTGCAGCACAGTTTAGCCACACTCAATGTGCCTTTGCTGATTCGCACAGCGCAACAGTGGCAGCAAGCACCTGAAGTATTAAGCCAGCTCTGTCAGGAATTAGATATCAGCGCTGTGCACGTCAATACCGAGTACGGCATCCATGAAAGCCAGCGTGATATCGCTGTGGGTACAGAGCTAGTGGATCAAGGTGTTTTATTTCACAGTCACCTTGATCAAGTGCTATTTAAACCCGGTAACATACTGACGCAAACCGGTACGTACTTCAAAGTGTTTAGCCAGTTTAAAAAAGCCTGCTACCGACATTTATACGATTATGTACCCGAGCGTGTTGCAACGCCTCAAGCGCAAACAGCACTTGCAGTGACCAGCGATGCAATACCAGACCAGATAGCCGGCTTTGCAGCAGTCGATGCTGAGCAACAAGCACTCTGGCCTGCTGGCGAACAAGCTGCGCAACAACGCTTAAGTATCTTTACTGCAGCAGCCATTGATGGTTACTTAGATCAGCGCGACTTCCCTGCTAAGCCCGGTACCAGCCAATTATCGGCCTACCTAGCGGCTGGGGTGATATCGGTCCGCCAATGCCTGCACGCAGCACTGGCAGCCAATCAGGGCGAGTTTGATTCAGGTAAGCCGGGTGTTATCACTTGGATTAACGAACTGCTGTGGCGCGAGTTTTATACCCATATTTTAGTTGGCTATCCAAAAGTGTCGCGTCACCGCGCCTTTAAGCCAGAAACTGAAGCCTTAGCCTGGCGTAATGCGCCCAAGGATTTACTGGCGTGGCAACAAGGCCGCACTGGTTTCCCGATTATTGATGCAGCGATGCGCCAGCTTTTAGCCACCGGCTGGATGCACAACCGCTTACGCATGATAGTGGCGATGTTTCTGACCAAGAACTTATTGATTGATTGGCGCGAAGGCGAACGCTTTTTTATGCAGCACTTGGTTGATGGCTGCTTAGCGGCGAATAACGGCGGCTGGCAGTGGAGCGCTTCAACCGGAACAGATTCAGTACCCTACTTTCGCGTCTTTAATCCCGTTAGCCAATCGAAGAAGTTTGATCCCAATGGCGATTTTATTCGCCGCTGGGTTCCTGAGCTTAAACACCTGAGCGCTAAAGAGATTCATCAACCCAAATTGCTCAGCGGGTTATTCGGTACCGAAGACTATCCAAAACCTATTGTGGATTTATCAACCAGCCGCTTGCGCGCTATAGAGGCCTTTAAAAACTTGCCACGGACAAGTGATATCTAAACGCAAGCAGTACGCTTGTGCCTACAGACCACGCTCTTATAGATGGCATTCTCCGTACCTACAAGAGCGCAATCTAATCGCGCGACCGCACAAACCCTTTTAAGTCTGAACTGACGAGGGTTGTTTGCGCGCGCGGTAACTATCCAGCGCAAATAAAACTAAGACCACCACACTGCTGGGTAGCAACCAGCCCATTTGCTGCTGTGCTAAAGGTAAACGGCTAAAAAACTCTGGTATCCAAGCAGAAAACCCAGCCGCAGCTAAGCCATCCACTAGACCAAACACTAAGGTCACCAGCATGGTACCGCGAAATATCAGCGCACTTGAGTTCCAGCAACGATTGAGCAAACTCAAGACCACCAGCACAATCGCCAACGGATACAAACCTGTCAGCACAGGTATTGACACTTTAATCAGTTGCTCTAAACCTTGGTTAGACACCAGCCAACTGAACAGCACAAAAAAGATCACCACATATTTATAAGCAATATTGAGCAGTCCGCTAAAAAACTCACCACAGGCCACCAGCAAACCCACTGCCGTAGTTAAACAGGCTAAAGCAATCACCAGCGCCAGCAATACATTACCCATAGGGCCAAATACATGCTGCACGTAGAGCGCTAAGACCTGACCGCCGTTTTGCGCTTCACTGGCAATGCCTTGACTGGTTGCACCCAGATAAAATAATGACAGATAGACTGCCGATAAACCCACAGCAGCAATCAAGCCTGCATAAATCGAATAGCGCGTAACCAAGCGCTCAGACTGCACTCCTTTACTGCGCAGCGCACTGGCAATCACCACACCAAAAGCTAACGCACCCAGCGCATCCATGGTCAGGTAACCATGTAAAAAACCTTGTAAAAAAGCTTCCTGCTGGTAGATCGCCACTGCTTGACCAACCTCACCAGCTGGCATCAAAAATGCAGCACCACCTAACACCACTAACGCCAGCAATAAAACAGGCGTGATCAGCGTACCGATGCGATCAATAATTTTATTCGGCGTAATGGCTAAATACAGAACTAAAGCAAAGTAGGCTGTTGAATAGAGCAATAAACCCAGACTGCTGTTACCAAAAAAAGGCACCACACCAATCTCATAGGACACCACTGCTGTACGCGGTGTCGCAAAGAAAGGACCAATAGCCAAATACACCGCCACGGCTAACACCGTGCCAGCCGCTTTACCCAGCGGTAGTGTCAAAGCGGTTAAACCACCGCCAACACGGGCTAATGCCACTACCGTTAACAGCGGTAAACCCACGCCAGTCAATAAAAAACCCAACGCAGCCTGCCACACAGTACTGCCTGCTGCCAAACCTGACTCAGCAGGAAAAATAATATTCCCCGCACCTAAAAACAGTGCAAAAGTCATAAAGCCCAATGCAAATACATCACGTCCACTAAACTGGGATGATGCCGCTGTTGTGGTATTCATGGGTGCCCTTAAGCTGATATAACGAATTAAGCCGACAAGTCTAAAGCACTGGGGATCAGGTAGAAAGCAATTAAGAGCCACGCAGCCTTTACACACACGCTGCGGCCCTATGGCTTTAGAGAGTCATATTCAACACTCTGGCTTATCCAGTACTCAAGTTCAGCCGCACAACAAAGCACCCATGACTTAAACTTAGGGTCAGATGCCACACTTAGCTATAGTGAATTGCCAACCAAACGGTTGCTGTGTTGGGGTCTGTCCAAGCCACTTTATGTTTAGTATGCGCAGGAATATTTAAGTAGCTCCCCGCCACCAAATGCACAGCGTCCTGATTTTCTAACTCAATTTTTGCAGCACCTGTAAGAACAATCACCCACTCATGCTCACTTTGGTCATACCAACCTGTTGCTGGTGAAGAATGACCTTGAGAGATGATGCGTTCTATCTTTATATTTTTCCCAGTGGCGATCGTCTCAAATATTTCATCATTTATCTCATTGGGTAAAGATGCAAATATATTGCTAGTGGCTTGGCTCATACGTTTCTCACAAACCCCAAACAAAGGCTATTAGTGTCCCATCTTTTGGCGCTGCACAGACTGCTGTACCGAGAGCTCTTCAGGCGATATTGCACCATCACTATTGCTATCAATATCAGCGAATGAAGGCGCATTGGCCAGCCCTTGCATTTGATGACCTTGCTGAGCGCGAGCACTGATGCGTGCTGTACGGGCTTCGATAAACTCGTCTTCGCTGATCTTGCCATCACCGTTTAGATCAAAGTCAGCAAAGGTCGGCATTGCGCCATGCCCTGAACCACTCGCCCGCATGCCGCGCTCATTATGAGCACGATCTTTCATGCGCTTGTGTTGTTCGACACGAATTTGCTCACGCTCTTCATCGGTTTTCGCAGCGCTTATTTTGGCACGCTGCTCAGCACGCTCTTCAGCTGTCATAAAGCGATTGCCACCGTTTTGCTGTTGCTGGGTGCTTTGAGACTTTTCTTGGGCTGACACTTGATCAGCGGCCACTGCATAACCAGCAGACAATGTTAATGCACTGAGCAAAGCGGGTAGCGCTAATATTTTGAATGTATTCATGATTAATGTGCATCCTCTATATGATCACTTTATTGTAGGTGATAATCATTCCATAGTCACACTAGCTTGGCTATCCGTTCTAAATAGACACTTAACTTACATTTATCTAGCTAAATATACTGATTAGCTTACTATGCGCCACCGCAAATATTTCAATCAAAATAATTAGGCCCATATGTCTGCTAACGCACTCTATACCGACCTTTCCGGCTATTACGATTTAATGTGCGCGGATATCGATTACCGCGCGCAAAGCCACTCCATTCGCAGACTGCACCAGATTTTCGGTAACGGTGGACAGACGCATCTTGATTTAGCCTGCGGCACTGGTCCACATATACGTCACTTTATTGATTTTGGATATCACAGTAATGGGCTTGATATTAATCAGCCGATGCTCGATATCGCCAAAACCCGCTGCCCTGAAGCTCAGTTTTCTTTACAAGACATGAGCAATTTCAAGGTCGCTGAGCCCTTAGATTTAATCACTTGTTTTTTGTATTCCATCCATTACAGCGATGGTATTGAAAAACTCAAGGAATGCATCGCCAGCGTACATAGCGCCTTAAAAACCGATGGTGTTTTCTGCTTTAACGTGGTTGATAAGAACAAAATAGATAACAACTTATTTGTCAGCCACATGGCTCAACAAGAAAACGATATATTCAGATTCAGCTCAGGCTGGAATTACTGCGGCCATGGCGAGAAAAAGTCTCTCAAAGTCAGCATTGAAAAAACCACAGCTGCTGACACGCAAATCTGGCATGACGAGCACCCCATGGTGGCTTTTAGCTTTGCTGAGTTAATAGACGTCTTAAAACCGTACTTTGAAGTCCAGGTGTTTGAGCATGACTACGAGAAAATCGTCCCTTGGGATCAGACTTCAGGCAATGCTATTTTCACCTGCGTGAAGATTTAGAGTCTAAGCAAGATAACTTATTGGATCCCTTCTAGAAGTTTGGAGTCTTTTGCGCAAGGCTGATAACAACGTTAGACGTGCAGTCTGTTCCACTTTAGTGTTCAGACTGTGCAATCAGTACCGCTAAATATTCAAAGCCATCGGTGATGTCAAAGAAGAAACGCCTTGTGAGAGTCCAGTCTTCCTCACCCGGCTCCTTGACTGCATACACCAACTCATCAATTGTGCGCCCATTCACCTGCCGGATGCCTTGGCTCTCAAACTCATAATCTTGACCTTCCATTAAGGCCTGAGCAACAACATACTCAATTGACACATAGTTGATTTTCTCAGTAATGATCAGCGGATCGTCACGCTCTGCACGACCTGTTGCTATCGGAAAATCGTCTCCGAACATTTCACGTAAAAAGCTTGTAAGTGGTTGCATATATTTCCCTGTTGCTTATGCTTAACGCCTTTATAATTCTATGATTTAGGGCATGTGCTTAACAGCCCATTCTTATACATAAGCTTCCTGCGGAATCAAAGCCAACAAACCAGTCATCTCAATATGCTCACCGGCCTGCGATAGCACAGCAGACACGCGCCCGCGATGATGGGTTTGATAGTTAAAAAAATGCAGAATAAGACTGGAGTATTGCTTTTGGTAGGGAACCCCTTGGGTGCTGTAGTAGCTGAGAAAACTATCTAAATCACCGCGAGAAAGTTGAGTAACCCAATTAACAATTTGCTGGTCTAACCAAACACGCTGCTTTGCTAGGCAGCTTATATCATTGAAAAAAATCTGACCCAAGCCGATTGGACTGGGAAGATCAGCAACCGCATGCAAAGCGCTAGAGGAGGATGGGTGCGTGGCAAAGCGCTTAAGCCAAATCGTATCGCCAACCATTAAGTGATTAAGCATCCCCTGAATCGAGCCAAAAAAAACACCACGGTCTCTGTCTAATTCTATTGCAGAAAGACGATTGGCTGCGGCATACACCTTAGCGTTTTTCAGCTGATTATAAGCTGCCAACATTTCAAAATGGTATTTGAGACTCATTAGAGATCCTTCTCATGGCTATTATTTCCGTTAGTAGAGCTCGTAGTACTACATAAAACTTGACTGACTCCAATATAAGGCACAAGGTGACACATACTCAATACTATTTATATAACACTTTCTGTCAGGTCATTTACAGACTTGGGATGGCCAGTGGTACCGGCTGCTGGCGATAGAACTGACACAGTAGCCTATACACCTCAGGCATATGCTCTTTCATATGCTTAGGCGCCTCAAAAAAAGCTTCACTGCACACGGCAAAAAATTCTGCTGGACTGGTCAAGCCGTACACATTGATCGGCAAAGGGCGTTCCTCTTGCAAGTCATTTTGCAAGCGTTGCCACGCAGCGGTAAAGATACTGCGCCATTCACTTGAGCGCATATCAGGGTGCATGGGCGGTGCGCCGTTAGCGCCATCGCGCAGCATATCAAGTTTATGCGCTACCTCATGAATCACCACATTACTGGCTTTACCGTTACTGGCATGCGCCCCGGTGTGACTCACCGCTTGCCACGATAAAATTACAGGACCTCGAAACCACGCTTCACCACTCAAGCCGGGCCCTTTGGCATGCACCACGCCATCGGCGGTACGATAAGAACGGTTCGGCACAAAACCACCTTCATAAATAATGATGGTGTACCAACTGTCGTACCAATCTAAACCAAGGTGCAAAATAGGCACGCAAGCCATGGTGGCAATTTTTATACACATTGCATCAGTAAACTCAAAACCAGCACCGGAGGTGAAGGTTTTGCGAGCAAGAAAACGAAACGTCATATGACGCAGTGCATCACGCTCAGCGCCTTGATAGCGCTGCATCACCGGCCAGTCAGCAATAGCTGATTCCCATTGCTGCGCGGTCAAGCCCATCTTTTTAACACGCCTGTTATCGCGCCAGTTGCGCAATCGCTTAAACATAGTTCACTCGCACCCTATAAAACACTGATCGGGTGAACTATATAGCAACTGCTTTTTAATATTTGATCAAACTAGCAGGCCGCTTCTGTGTGCGGGCCATACCCGTACTCAACATCAGTAACCTGAAAACTCCTCTGTGCGGATATTATCGACCTCGACACCCGCTTTCATCAGCATTTCCAGCATGGCATTCACCATAGCTCGCGGGCCAACGAGGTAGTAAATAGGCACAGTCAAATCATCAATATATCTCAACAACATATCTTTATTGATAAATCCGGTCTCGCCATTCCACGCACGGCTGGATTTCTCCATCTGCGTCATAGTACCCACAAAGGTGTAATTTGGATTGAGCTTTTGAGCATCCATCAACTCATCCAAGAACACCGCATCCTCAGGTCTTTTATTGGAATCGAACAGGAAAATCTTATGCGCAAGTGTGTCGTGTGCCGCTTGCAGAATAATACTTCGAGCAGGCGTCAGTCCGATGCCGCCGGTGAGAAAAACAGCCGGAATATTTTCATTATTGTGCAGCGTAAATGAGCCGTGCGGCGCATCCAGTATCAGCTCTGTACCCATCGGCATAGTTTTTAATACGCGCTTAAACGCTGTATCACGCATGCGGGTGGCAAACATTAACCTATCTTCATACGGCGCATTCGCCAGAGTAAAGGTGCGAATATTGCCCTCGGCATCCGTTTCACTAGGGTCAATCAAAGTGAGATCAGCGTATTGGCCCGCTTTATGGGTAAACCCTTGTGGCTTTTCAAAATAGAACGCCATGGTGCCATCAGCGATGTCTTGCCTGCTTTCTAACTTAACTGTATAGACTGGCATGATCAAATCCTCTTTGTTCGTGGTGTCATTATGGCTTGCGAAGCGAGCGAATATTGAGCCAAACCAGCTGATAGAACCAGCCTGAACGCCTTGCAAGCCACTGCGTGATATTAACCTGCCAAAATATGCCGCCAGCCTGTAATAACCACTTTGACTGAGCTAGCCATACTCTCGCAGCTTTCCTTTTTCACTTAAGTATAGAAGTACTGCAATTGCAGGATAAACTCAAGAAGAGAGATATGATGTGCAGCGTAAAAACTACTTTCTTGATCAATATCAAACACTATAAAACAGGCGGGTGTGAAAACTCTCGAACACCTCAGATGCAGCTACTAAGGCCCTCAAACCGATGCGAACTAAATGCCCTGCACTATAAAACCGCGTCATGTTTAGGTAGTCTTCTATTCAACATATAGGGAGCAGGTTTTCATCATGCTCTTAAGCAAAACAGTTAAAAACTAAGAGAGATTTTAAAGTGGCAGACGATCTGTATCAAAAAGGTATCAATAAAATCCAAGAACTGACCGCATCACCGGACGACAACCCAACAGGTGAAATGGATATCGGTGAAGCATTTAAAGATATAGCGCCAGATTTAACTAAGTACGTCGTGGAGTTTGCTTTCGGCGAAATCTATTCGCGCCCAGGACTGGATAACAAACAAAAAGTGCTGACGACAATTACCGCACTGGTTGCCCAAGGCAGACCACAAGTCGGCATGCATATTAAGACAGGACTAAAAGTTGGCCTAACACCAGAAGAGATTGTTGGCTGCATTATGCACCTGATCCCTTACACGGGATTCCCAAGTGTTTTGAATGCTTTAAGCGTAGCTAAAGATATCTTCAAAGAACTTGATCTAAAGGTTGATACATCCGTTTTAAAATAGAACAGCACAGCGTAGCACTTCAGTACTGCGCTTTTTATGCTTGGCTGACAGGAGCCAAGCAAGCCTGTTTCTTGCTCTAAAGATCTTTAGAAAAGCTGGCTAAATCCCTTATCACTTGTAGGTCTTCAGGGATTTTTAGCACATGTTCCGCTCTAGAAAGTGCCAAGCGCGAATGGTGTAGCGCGGCCTCATGCATCGCAAGATCTCCGATCGACACCAATGACTCAAGCGCCTTTTGTAGCCGACCGGCCACTTCTATTGCGCCAGCGCCGTCACGAGCAATTGCGGTAAAGGCATCATCAAACATATCCCGTATCGCTATCTCGGGCACCTCAACACGATCATTATCACGTTCTTGTATGTCGCCCTCAGCAAGCGGTTCGCACCACAGCGCAAACAAGCGCACAAAAACACCAATAATATAAATGGCAGTACCTGGATCGTTGACTGCCGGTGATAAGGCGCGCCCGGCAATTTCAGCAAGTACGACTAGGCCAAAACGCGGATCTTCCTCAAACTTTCTATCATCGCCAATCAGAAAGGCTTTGGCGATCTGACTGATATCAATATCTTCTACAACACCCGGATCAGGGGTGATAAAGGCCAGTGCCCGACCTGGAGCGGAAAACGTGCCAGGCAAAGCAGTCAAAGTGATGCGTAGCTGTAATTTTTCCGCATAACCCTGCAAGGCATCAATATTAACCTGCTGCACATAACCTATGGACGCACCATAAATATGCTGACTAGCATTGAGAGGTGCTCGTCCTGCAGAAGCACCGCCAAGGGTGCGAGCACGGCGGCGACGTTTAAACGCATCAGTCGTCGCGGCTTCAACCTTATCAATGGTTCCTTTAAGACGTCCAAG
>LFRM01011891.1_pt1 | contig 10121 bp, 8 predicted proteins | sample 618341 | NCBI WGS metagenome assembly LFRM01 (sample SAMN03654438, study PRJNA283298) | anaerobic digester metagenome | isolation source: pool of bioreactors CSTR01a, CSTR02a, and CSTR03a thermophilic anaerobic... | place: Denmark: Kgs. Lyngby | collected 2014-05-21 | reverse complement strand
TTCACCTACAACTATTTTACGCTAACAGTGCAAGGTCATACCTATCAGATAACTTGGATCTTTAAAAGCTTACACAAGTCTCTGATAGACTCCTGGTGGTCACCGTAACAAAACAGAATATGCTGGCTCGCAACTTTTTGTGCTAGTTCAGGAACCGTCGTTGAAATCGGGAACAGTTCAAGGCTGGGCAATTGAGGTGCCGGGGGTGTCCAACCATATTCCTCCCACTTCATGGGCGGTTTGGCCTCCCCTGTGAATAGATGCATGCAGTAGCGCCCCTTTGTATAGAATAAACGGGCACAGGTCACAAAGCCCGTTTTCGCCTTGCTGACATTAAGCAGAGAAGCAGACAGCAGGCCAAATGAAGTAGGCAGCATCTGTGTTTCACCGTCAGTGATGGCATGGGGTATAAAATCAGGAACACCGATAAGTACTGACTCTTTGAAAAATTCATAAAATTCCATGTACGGAATGGTCTGTCCTGTCAGGTAGAAAAGCATCAACTGTGTGACACTTCCAAGCACATCATTCTCAGGGATGGTGGCAGTATCATACCAATGATCCAGCAGCATAAAAACCATCGCAGGAGGGAATGAAAGCAGCTTTTTCATTCCATCGACATCAATAAGCGTGATAGCGCTGAGATTGCGTTCTTTGATTTTTTTACCCAGGGCTAATGCATACTCTACTCCTTGTCTGAGAATAGACTCATCACAGTCCTTAAGTATTTTCCAATTATCTTTGACGAAGGCTATTCCCTTTTCTATCTCTTCGGAAGTTAGACCTTCAATACTCTGAACCATTTCAAGCATTTCAAACGGTTCAACTTCCACGCCAATTTCATTTCTTAACGAAATGCCTTCATATTGTGTCCCGTACAAAAGCATATCACGGTACCCCATAGTGCCGACTCTGGCTGTGCGCAGTTCGCTTGCAGCATGAGCTGCCCTTGTAAATGGGCCAATTTGCTCCAGCGGTTCGGGTTCCCCGATAATGCTGTACACGTACTTAAAGCGATAGTCCAAATTTTCAAAGGTACCTCTCAGCGCAGTTGTCCCCGCCTGGTCTGCAGTCGTTATCAGACGACCTCCTTCATACCAACCGCACATACCCCACAGAACCATCGGCAAATGCCTGAATGCATCCGTAACACGAATAACTGCATGTGAAGGGACCCATCCTGCAACGCAGCATATCAGAGAAGAAAACTCCTTCTCCTTTAATAGCTTTAGCGCCTGATCCGCCGTTTTATACTGGGAATCGTCGACTACAATACCTGCATCGATTATTTCGGCCCCGAGGACGGATAAAGCTTTAATCGCATGGTCGTGCTTTATTTGAAGTCTTTCATAAGGGGTGTTGATTTCTCCAAAACATACGAACCCAATTTTCATGTCTGTAACCCTCCGTAACAATTTTTTACATTTTCAAGAACAAATAAAAGTATTTAAACATACTGAGCAAATGCAGCATGCTTCAACAAGAGGTTCTGGATCATCACATTAAGCATGATCTGCCAGGTTAAAGTGCGTCGCAACAAAATACTAGAAAAGGATTTAAGTAAAAAATAGACAACAATCACTTTGCCTTCATGTGCATTACAACATGAGTAACTTATTTCAGCGATTCTTTGAATGGAGACGGAAAGAATCCTTCAAGTCCCCGAAAACGGAATCATAAAGCTCTGTCTTTACAGCATATTCACGATGCAATTGGGGACGATATTCTTTTTTCATCTTGACACAGGAAGCTACTGCGCTTTGATAATCCGGGAATCTCCCCTCACTGACTGCCCCAATCATGGCAGCACCCAGGCAGGCTGCCTCCTCATTCTCCGGAACTTTAACTGTATAGCCCGTAATATCTGCCTTCATCTGACACCAAAGAGCAGATTTTGATCCTCCGCCTGTTGAAATGATGCTGTTGGCTTTGATGCCGGCAGAAACGAGGTGCCGGATATTGGTGTTGAGCATGTGAGCCACTCCCTCCATAACAGAAAGAGCAAAATCATACTTGTCCGAATACTCTTTAAATCCGAAAAAGACTCCGGAGGCATCCATGTTGAAATCCGGAGCATTGGCACCTGTGAGGTATGGCAGAAAAATCATGTCGCCGGGTAATTTTTTGTTTGCGCACTCTTTGTTCATTTCCTCAAAGCTGATATTTTTCAGAAAGCTATTCTTAAACCACTCTAAACTGAGGCCGCCGCTCTCGCACACAGGCAGAAACACATAGGTGCCGTCAAACGGTCCGCAAAGCAATTGCAATTTCTCCGGGGTAAACAGCGGCTTGTCTATCAGGGTCGCAATTGCAAGGACTGTTCCCGTGGATTCGCTAATGATTCCCGTTCGGATGTTTCCCGTTCCAATCATCCCGGCAAAGTGGTCCATAGTTCCAACGTTTACCTTCGCAGAAGGCAGAATACCAAGCGTTTGTGCCATGGACGCAGTCAGGGTGCCGATTGCAGTGCAGGAAGGTACTGTTTGGGGCAACTGAGACTCCCTGATACCGCAGTAATGAAGCATGTCTGACCAATACACTTTATTGATGATGTCAAAATAGTGCGTAAAATTGTAGATAGAATGCTCACCAAACATTTCACCGCATAGTCGGTATTGGACATAATCTTTAAGCATCAGGTATTTAGCAGTTCTGCTGAAGCAATCCGGTTCATTCTTTTTTAACCACAGTATTTTCGTGACGGGCCAGGTCGGGATAATTTCAGGCTGACCTGTTATGCGGTATCTCATGTCCGCATCAAACACTTGACTTAGTTCATCACATTCCGGTTGCGAACGCATGTCAAGCCAGGAAATGGCATTACCTACAGGCCGACCATCACTGCCTAGCATGACAAGCGATTCCGCTTGACCTGTCAGCACAATTTGAGCAATTGGGTAGGGAAGTTTATCATATGCTTCTTCACAGCACTCTGAAATAAGCCGCACCACGCTATCGAAGTATTTTTCTGCATCAAACTCCACCCGATTGTCCTGTTTTTGGTAAAAAACCTGCGCTGACCGCTCTGACAGAGGTTTCAGGTTATCATTGTACAGAATAACCTTAGTATTAGTAGTGCCCAGGTCAATCGTAAGATAACTCATTAAAGCTCTCCTTTTGTCATCAGTATCGCGGCCGCATCAAAACTCTATCTGTAACCTCACATCAACAAATAAAACTAAGACTTCTAAGTCTATTCGCTCTCGAAGCAGATAGTTATACCTTTTTTACTTTATTGAGTCTGTCTCCGACAGCACCACCCGGATGAACCAGCGCGAACTGTTCATTGACAAAACCGGTTTCGACTATCAGTGCAGCCTGTAAAGCATCAAACAAGACATTTAACATGGTATGGCTTGTCGTTCCCTGACTATTGAAAGGATCAACCTCTCGATTAACATGGAATTGTAAAACAATGTCTGCTCCCTTTGCGAGAGGCGACGCCATGTTTTCGGTCACGGCGATCACTGTTACATTTTTTTTATGACAAATATCTAAAATCGGCAGCAATTCAGCAGTTTTTCCTCCTCTTGAAGCCAACAACATGACATCTCCCTTTTGTACGAACCCCATCGCTCCGTGTACAGCTTCCGCGGGAGAGATGAACCTGGCCGGACGCTCAATACAACACATCAGATGAGCGAAATGCCTGCAGGCAATGCCTGAATGACCACAGCCGCTGGCTGCAATCCGTTCAGCCTTTGATAGCTTATTGACCGCAGCTGCAAATGCATCCCAATCCATCAGTTCAGGTGCTTCTGCAACAGATTGTGATTGTATCAAGAAAGATTCCTTGGCCAACTTCAATGCTTTTTCCATTTTGATTTCTACTTCCTTTTTTGTTGTGAACTTTAAGCGGGCTGTATACTGCCAAAATCGGTTTTTCCCTCAAAAGCAGTAGCAGAAAAATAAGCTCTACATGTATTCTGACTTTTTAAAGAAAAGAACCAATGCCCAATCATAACAAGATACTTCTGCGCAAGATCCTTGCGTTTATAATTTCACAGATAAGAAGAATTAAAAATTCAACTCAATAATCATTTTGTCTCTGTTCCGTGTTCATGGATGTGCAAATCTCTCTTTGAAAGACATGTATCTCGTTCATGTATTTTTTGTTACGGCATTTGCTTTTTTGCGGCGTCGACTATTTCCCTAACTACACTTTTGTTCACTTGTTTCATCCAGAGTGCTCATAAAGATGCTGATCATTTTAAGGAAATACTCCCGGACCTAATCCAAATAAATATAATAGATGTAGCAAAATTAACTCCATCACAACTCACCATCATAAATGGTCATCTTTTTGCAGTAGGCAAAGGACGATAAGCGCAGGTCGTTATAGAGGGATGTGACACAACGAGTTTCATTTTTAATTACTGATTGCTCAATAATATCTCTCATTTCCTTCGCTAACTCATAAAACATTGAGACCCAGTTCTTTGAATGCATCTTCAGTCTTTCTTAAATGTCTTGAATTCTAATTAAATTCTTCAACACTTTATTTTTTTCGGTCATCCCATGCCTTGCGTACCGCTCCGATCATTTCATCGACCATCGCTGCTCTATCCTTGGCTTTAATGACGCCGCTGGATGTTCCTGTTGCTTCAGCTCCAGCAAAAATGACTTTATACACGTCTTCGCCTTTGCTGATACCCGCGCCTTGCAAGACATAGATATCCGGATCAACAGATTTTACCGCCCCAATAGATCGCCTGACATACTCTTCATCGCTGGTTGTTCCCGTCCCAATGAGTTCCGAAGGCTCAGCGACGATGATGTTGGGCTTAAAGTATGCTACAGCAGCCGCTTCACTAATAGTGTCAGTGCAGACGATGGTTGCCAACCCGACTTCATCCGCTCGGCGGACTGTTTGCGCCAAAGCAGACAGAGAAAGTGGCCTCTCGACATGGTTTAACATGACACCTACTGCTCCAGCGCTGACAAGCGATTCCGGTAGTATATCTGCTAAGCCACGCCCTGGCCGCAAAGAGTCCATGTGCGGAGCAAACACAAACAGACGCTTTGTATTATCGGCAACCCTGCGGATATCTACAATAGGTGTTGTAAATATAACATCAACATCATATTTCTCACTGGCCGCGTCAGCGGCTTTCGCAAGTGCCAGGACATCTTCACCGTATAAATAAGATTTAGGGCCAATCTCAAAGAAAGGCGGTTTGAGCGAAAAGTTTTGCTTCATCCACATACCTCCTGATAGCTTGATACAAAGTTACTATTAATACTAAATGGATTATCCTCTGTGTAAACCTTTATTACTTGAATAGAATCTCTAATATTTTTAGATAGTCTTTGTGAGAGGACATAAAAGGTATAACACTCACTATAATTTGTTTGTCTGTTCACTTTAAAGTTGCATTGGGCTAGTTAATTATCTGTCTTAATCTCTTTAAGCAGATCGATTGAAGCTTCAACAATCGCCTCACCTATCCCACTGGCATAAGAGGAACTGCGCGCTTCATATCCGCCTTCATCATAGGCTTCCTTTAGCGGAAAGTACGCCTGACTGCCATTTGACAGTCCACTGGGCAGCGTCATTGTAAAGGGAGAGCCCTCTTTGATACTGCGGCCCATTGCGGTAAATGGTTCGCCGGGGATACCCAGAAACGCAACCTCACCTATCGCCACAGAGGTGATATGCAGAGGGAATTCGTCCGGGCCATCTTTTAGCTTCACCATGCGCAGCGCTTCAGCGACAGCGGTTGTTAATTCCATCGCTTTAAATGGCAGCTCCGCATCCCGACCTGTATTGTGCAAATCAGCTATATGCTCAGCTGACTGTAAATCCGCGGAGGCAGGACGGTTTGACGGCACTTGGATGGTACGCTGAGCGAAACGAATGGGAACAGCACTCACGTCTGCTGTCTTGCCATATATCTTGAGCGCTTCCCCGGCAATAGCTCTGCCCATGTTGCGGGCATATTCATAACCACGTAGGCAGTCATCAAACGATGTTTCTTCCAGGCCATTTCTTTCTCCAGGACGCGGAGAAGTATTAACATGGTTTAGATCTCCGCATGCGCCATTAAGGTAGATGCAATGAACCTTATTTTCCAAGGCTTGTTCGACCGTCTCACGCACAAAACGCGGATAGTCGGCAGAGATCTTTGTACCGCCAACCACATCGGGATGTACCTGGAACTGGACTAGCACAATCTCATGTTTATCCTGACGGCGGATGCGTACTACCTGCTCAGTTTCGTCAGGCATTCCGATGGTGTCAACAATATCAGGGTTGTTGACGCCCGGATTGGTGCGTACATATCCATCTTTCATGCGATACCGTCTAATAAAAGCTACCCGCTCGACAAGGCCATGGGCAATGGACATTTCGGCTTCTATCATATCCTCAAAAGCCCGTTGGGCTGAGGACACTATATACTCTTCCAGCAATTGTTCCCAAGGTGTCAGTATTATTTCATCTTCACCAACATCGGGGCCTGTATGTGTGTGTGTGCAGCTGATAAAGACAGCTTCATAGGGAATCCCTGCCTTCTGAGCGATAGCATGACGATAGCGGTCAGCACGAGCTTGGGGTATCTCACACAAATCAGCAACCATGATGATAATGGTTTGTTCTCCGTCACTTGCAGCCAATGTATTGAGTTCCAGATCATCCAAAACCCCATCAGACAGCCTCTGAAAAAAATAGCCTCGCATGTTTGTCCCATGCGGCGGTGTAATGACAGTACGGTCAAACCCAGCCCTGAATGTTAACATATTCCTAAGCACCTCTCTTTATTGTGGAATCCCGTCAAAAAGGACCTGCTGAACATTCATCCAACTGTCAACGATGACAAGGTCGGCGACAGCGCTACGGCGAATCTGGCCGCGATCATTCCATCCCAGCAAATTGGCAGGATTGAGTGAAGCGTAGCGAAATACGTCAACCAGACTGGCTCCCGTATGTTTGATCATATTGCGGCAAGCCACATTAAGTGACAGTTTGCTTCCGGCTATCTGGCCGGAGAAATCAAAGTTGATGTCGTCCACGCCATCATAGCCTGGAGGGATGGGACCATTAAACACACAGGCATCGGAAATAAGAATCACTTTATCTTTCCCTTTGATCTTAAGTACCAGGCGCAGCATGTAAGGATCTACATGGATTCCTCTGGAATCACAGATCAGCTCAGCGTAAATATCATCCCGGTAGTTAACCGTTTCATCAACACACACGCCCCGACATTCAGGATACTTGGGCAAGTCACCCGTTGCGTTTGTGTGGTGAGTTCCTACGCGTAGGTTATCAATCGCATCAATCTGTTCGGGGGAAGCTTCGCTGTGTGCTACGGCGAAAATCATTTCGGGGGCTTTTCGTTTTACATCATCTACAAACTGTAAAACTCCCGGGCGTTCAGGCGCGACGCACCAAATCTTAGTGAAATCCGCTGCTTCCTCGATGAGCGGCAAGTACTGCGAAGGGTCAATGTTACCACGCCAGGGGTTGTTTTCCTGATCAGCACCAAATTTGGGGTTAAGATAAGGACCTTCCATGTACAACCCCCGAATGACAGAACCCTTCCCACTCTTGCTGGCACGGCGCACCTTTTGTGCCGCCGCAATCAGTTCGGGCTGTGGAAGGTTGAAATACAAGGCAGGCAAAACCGATGTGGTCCCATGCTCCAAATGAAATTGGGCTGCCTCCTGCGGTTTGTCATAGAACCAAGCTTCGCCACCTGAATGAGAATGAATATCGATGAGCCCCGGGCCGGCGAAGGCGCCATGTGCATCAAGCACATGGGCGCCGGCCGGAACCTCGAAGGACCGCATCTCACCAAATTCACTGATCCGCCCGTTTTCAATCAGAATCATCCCATCCGGGATGAAATGGTCAGGCATAACCAAGTGGGCATTGATGACGGCCAACATATTAGTAACCTGCCAGTTCGTCACAGCCAAAAGGCTCTGCGAGACTCAAACTTACATAAACTTGTGTCTTCATTAGCTGAAGCATGGAGCTGGGTACCAGTGGAGTAACCGGGCCATGCAGCACAAGGCGTGACGTCATGCGCTGCCAGGAAGAGTAGGTGCCCATTGTCTGCAGGGCATGCACTTCAATCCGCTCGCGAGCGTTCAGAACATCGACCGGACCGATTGTTGCTGCCATCGGCGGCACCATAGCCATGTTGCCTGACATGCCAAACACACCGTGAAGGGAGTTTTGCGCAATCGTTAGCGGATGAACTTTCGTCAGACGGGCTTCCTGCTGGAGATACTCTTCCATGGTGGGCTTCATGAATTCATCGACAGGGTCGATGAAAGCCATGTGCCCAGACCAGCCGGGACTGGAAGAGCATAAGTCCGCTCCGCCTTCACCGCAATCGGTGATCATTTTAGAGTAAGAGCCAATATTCGCATTTGTCGGAGAGTAAATATTCTTCAACGGCATACGCAGCTTCTCGTCAATCGCATAGAACAAATACTTGAGCATGGAGCGCTTGAAGCTAGCCTCATAGGTCTCAGGTGCGATATTGCCATCTTCGTCCGCCCATTCATCCATACCGAAAACATGAACATTGCGGCAATTAACTTTATGATAGTTAATTAGTTCGGCAAGCGGAAGGTAGGTGTCGGGTTCCGGGTTACCCAGAATAAGCGTGCACTTTTTGTTCAAATCGTCAGATTCTTTGATCAAAGTGAACAGCCTTCCGATGAGAACAGGATGAGGGTTGAGCATGACCTTAATCTTGAAGTCAGGATTAGGGTGCTTTTCAAGGTCTTTGCCGCTGATTTTACGCAACCGCTCACAGACCTCTTGGTCTTTGAAGGGAACGAAATCCGAAGGTTGGAAGGGCCATGGTTTAGTAGGGATGTTAGTCATGTTGAAAGTACCTCCTATTTTTATTGATATAATTTATCCATACATTGAACGGCTGCACCAATTGCAGACGCATTTTCACCGATCCGGGACACAACCACGCTGGTATCCTGATAAATGACATCGATGGTCTTGCTGCGGATAGCTTCTGTGATTGCCTCAAGAATAACCGGATTATCAATGAGCATTCGCCCACCCAGCACCACCAGGGGAGGATTGAGCAGGCTGATGGCGTTCGAGATACCGATTCCGATATATTCTCCTGCGTTTCGCAGCAATTGTATGCAGTACTCGCAGCCTTCCGCAGAAGCAGCAACAATATGCTTGGTTGTAGCGCTCTCCGCGGGTTTGACAGATTTTGCCAGGAGGCTATCGGGATGATCCTGAATATAGGCATTGGCCATTGCATGTAAGGCCCAGCCAGATGCCAGTGACTCGATGCAGCCATTGCGGCCGCAGCTGCATGGCGGGCCATCGCGATCCACGATGCTGTGACCAACTTCGCCTGCCTTTCCACCAAAACCGGAATAGAGAGAATGATTGATGACAATACCGCATCCGATACCCAGCCCTAAATCAAAAACGAGGAAGTTTTCAGTCTCGAGCCCTGCTCCAACACGCAATTCAGCTAACGCCATGAGCTGAGAACAATCATCCACCATAACAGGCTTGCCATATTTCTGTTCAAACTGGCGTTTGATATCAACACCCTTGAGACAAGGAATGTTTTCCACCAAGATAGCTTGACCGTCATTCTGGGAGTGTCCAGGTATCGCAATGCCAATACCTGAAATATCTTCCTGGGCAAGCCCGGTCCTCAGAAGAAGGTTGTCGATAATTAGAGAACAAATGGATACGAACAAATTAAAGTCCAGAGGAACTCGTAGATTGATCTCCACACTGTCAGCGCTGATCACTTTCCCTCCGAAATCCAGAATGACCCCAGTGATATGTGATCCGCCGATATCCAGCCCGATACAGTGCGCATATCTGCCATTCAAGGCCAACATCTCTTTAGGTCGGCCTGTTTGCTGCCTTTCCATTCGGTCAAGCCGAATCATGTCTTTTCCAAGCAGTTCCTTGGTGATGTTGGTAATAGATTTTTTGTCAAGCTTCGCTTTCTGAGATAGTTCGACGCGCGACATGACATCATGGGTACGGAATATGCTCAAAACCTTACTTCTATTGTACATTTTAAGAAAGCTCTGGTCTCCTCCTTCAGAATGTATCATTTCTACCACCTCAGTTTTTAGCTTTCTGGATATAAGTTAATAGAATATTA
>LFRM01395941.1_pt1 | contig 10127 bp, 7 predicted proteins | sample 618341 | NCBI WGS metagenome assembly LFRM01 (sample SAMN03654438, study PRJNA283298) | anaerobic digester metagenome | isolation source: pool of bioreactors CSTR01a, CSTR02a, and CSTR03a thermophilic anaerobic... | place: Denmark: Kgs. Lyngby | collected 2014-05-21 | reverse complement strand
CCGGTGTTACAAATATCAGGAAAGTATACTCTTTCGCCGGCTTTACACCCACCTGTGCGCTCGTGCCTATCAACAGCGGGCGTATATAGAGCGCTGCTCCGCTCTCGTATGGAGGGACAAATCGTTCGTTCTTCTTTACGGCGAGCAATACCATCTCCTCGAACATCTCGACAGGCAGTTCGGCCATCATGATGCCACGGCAGGATGACTGGAGGCGCAGCGCGTTATCCCTCATACGGAAAATACGTACTTTCCCGTCCCTGCCCCTGAAGGCTTTCAGCCCTTCAAAGGCTTCCTGACCATAGTGGAGGCTGGTGTCAGCGATGTGCAGGTTCAGATATTCCGAAGTCTCCAGCTCTGGTGCACTCCATTTCCCGTCGCGATAGTAACTGCGCACATTGAAATCTGTTTTCATATAGCCAAATGAGATATTTGACCAGTCGATTTTGTCCATCTTAATAAATTTATCGTATCTGAATTAGATTTATCACTGACAAATGTAGGATATTATTTCCTAAAATCGCTTTTTTCACGACATAAAATTGTCAATTGTGGTTTCTGTTGCCAGTGCTGAATTATTCAGTGCATGAATACAGGTGATCACCTTCATGCAGAGCAGGAGTTGCCTCTTTTTTCGGGCAACACGCGTCAATGGTGTTGTCAAAGGATATAGATCTTTTCAGCATGCTCTCTGAACCACTCGTAGAATATCCTGATTCCTGTTTCCACCGTTGTGGAGGGTTTGTATCCGAAGTGCTGACGGAGTAGCGACGTATCTGCAAATGTGGAGATGACATCTCCCGGCTGCATACCTTTCAATTCCAGGATTGCTTTTTGACCTGATATCTTCTCGATGATTCGGATAAAATCCATCAATTGCACCGGTGTGGAGCAGCCCATATTATATACCATATGAGGTACATCACCTTCTGGCAGTGAGGGTATCATCTTCAGCACACCTTCCGCCACATCATCGATAAAGGTAAAATCACGCTGCATATTCCCGTTGTTGAAAACAGTGATCGGTTCACCTTTTGAAATGGCAGAAATAAATAGCCAGGGCGCCATATCGGGACGCCCCCAGGGACCGTAAACTGTAAAAAAACGGATACCCGTTGCCGGCAGGTGATATAGTTTGCTGTAGGTATAGGCAAGCAGTTCGTCCGCTTTTTTGGTTGCAGCATACAAACTTACCGGATGATCGGTGCGGGCCGATTCCTGGTAAGGTACGGGTGTGTCATCTCCATAAACGCTGCTTGAGCTGGCATAAATAAGATGTTGAACCGATGAAAGGCGGCATGCTTCAAGGATATGGGTGAATCCCACCACGTTCGAATAGATATAGGTCAACGGATTTTCAAGTGAGTACCTTACGCCTGCCTGGGCAGCAAGGTTGACAACGTAATTAAATTTCTCGCTGCGGAAAAGTGAAAAGAGAGGCTCCCTCTCCATCAGGTCGAGCTGAATAAACCGATAGGTGGGGTACTTTTCACTCTGAACCCACTCCTTTGTTTTTATCTTCTCCTGCCTGATCCCGGCTTCTGCCAGCCGGGCATATTTGAGCCGGACATCATAGTAGCCGTTGATATTATCGAGTCCCACCACCTCATGCCCCTGCAGAAGGAGCCTGTTGACGACATGAAAACCTATAAATCCGGCAGCACCGGTGACCAATATTTTCATTCTATTCCATTAAAAAACGACAATCACATACTTTCCTATTACATGCTGTTCTTTCGAAAGGATTACTGATTGAATACCGACATCGTTGATAATCGTTTTCTCCGGCAGTAAAAGAAGTAATCCGGCCAGTGAATTACTCACAATTGCGTCTCTTGTGGTTATCACAACATCCTGCTTCAAAAAAACATCCATGCTTTCAGCGCGTGAGATGTCGTACACATAATAATCTGACCGCTGTTTCTCACAGGCCAGTTGAGATGCTTTTTCACACAGGCGGCTCCACCCGAGGTAAGGATTCAGTTGTGGGATAGCCAACCCGGCGATGAACAGGCTCAGTAAAATACCAAACGCCATTATCAGGATGGGTTCACGCAGCTGTCTTCTCCGGAGCAGCGCATATAAAACAAACAAGCTGCTGAGTGAGAGCACTGCTGCTGCAACATATACCAACGGAATACCGATGAAGGAGGTGTCATCTCTTTTCGACAGAAAAACAGTGATGGGTAATGCCGGGGCCAGCGCAACAGCCGGGATTGCCAGCGAGAGCTGCAGCCAGACGTCCTGTGAATCGAACTTTTTCAGCAATAACGCAGGTAGATAAATGAAAAACGGAAAAGCAGGAAGCATGTATACAGCCAGCTTAGAGCTGATGACAGACAACATGACGAAGGTGGAAAGGATGATTATCAGGAAAAATTGTTCCATCTCCGTTTGGATTTTCCTTCTGACCATCCCGGCTACTATTATGCCTACTGAGAGAAGCATCCACGGAGCCAGTGAGTACCAGACTGAAATGAGATAATAATAAAGGGGCCGTTTGTGATGGAAGGCATTGATTCCCCTGCCGACGGTTTGATGCACCAGCAGGTTGTTGAGGTACTCACTCCCCGATTCAATATAAACACCGGTGAACCAGATACCGCATCCAAGCAATAGGATCAGCATGCTTCTCCAGCCCCAATAGAGGTGCCATGTGCGTAATTTCCGCCGATATAACAGAAAGAGCAGTGTGGATAGCAGGGGAACCATGACACCTACAGGTCCTTTCGAGAAAAGAGCAAGAAAGACATACAACGGAAAAAGGTAAGGGTCACTTTTCGTTGCTTCTCCTTTATACATTTTAAAGAAAGTATAGAGCGACAGTGTGATAAACATGGTCATCAGCATATCCATCCTTACAACAATGGTAAGGCCGGCAAAAAGGCCCGCAGTCATGAGCATAAGCGCTGCATTGCCCTTCATCTCTTCATTCTCCTGCCGCACCCATTTTGTCATTGTTGACACCACTACCATCGCAGGCAGGAGCGACAACAGGGATAAATACCACATCCGATGGCTTCCCAACACTGTTTTACCCACCATCATCAGCCAGAAATAGAAGGGTGGTTTATCGGCATATATCTCACCCTGATTGGTGAAGGTGAAGATGTCGCCATTACGTAATGCCTCATCTGCGATGCTTAAATAACGAAGCTCATTATCGGGTGTGTAATCGCGGAGCAGCAGTACCGGCAGCAGTGCAATGAACCAGATGATATAAACGAACCTGCGTTTCATGTGATGGTCATTTTTTTACTTGAATGTCCAATCATCAGGTTTCGGATATAGACCACAAACCCGAACGACTGGCCGAGTATCAGCACCGGATCGAGCCTGAAAATACCATACGCAATGATGATTGCCGAGCCCGCCAGGCTGATGATCCAGAATCCCACCGGCAACACGGACTGATGATGCGATGCCGAATAGATCCATTGATAGATAAACCGGAATGTGAACAAAACCTGTCCCGCAGCACCGAAAATCAACATCCACAGGGGGATATGTTCATTGTAGATAAATGCAGCGGTGAATGATTTTATGTCATGTAGCAAGAGTGCCACGGCAACAACAGGGATAAGCAGCAACAACATTCTTAAAGCCTGATGCACTTTTCCCCAGATTCCCTGCATGTTGAGGTTCCAGAGGTAGATGTAATAAGTAATCAGCTGTCCCAGGATAATCGCAAAATCACCCCTGAGCATACCATAAATGAAAAGCAGAACAGAGCCGAATATGCTCAGAATCCAGAATGCGGGTGGTGAAACGACCATTTTTGCTTTCTCGGTCACAAGCCACTGGTAGAGCAATCGGGCTGAAAATAACGCCTGTGCCAGAAAGCCAATCGCATATATCCAAACCGGGCTTTCCTGCATGATCAATCTAAATTACTGGAGCTGATCTGGTAATTGATATACCGCTTCTTCATCCATCGGTATGCAAAGCAATCAATAAAGGGGCCGGTGAGACGGTTCCATAAATGATATTTCGATTTTCCGGCCAATCGCGGATAGTGACGGACAGGAACCTGGCAGATATGACCATCCTGCAATAAGATTAATGCCGGCAAAAAACGATGCATGCCATTGAACATAGGTATCCGTTTCGCATATTTCGTTTGCATCACTTTCAGCGGGCATCCTGTATCAGCCACACCATCACCTGTCATCATCCGGCGGTAGCCGTTCGCAATTTTCGATTGCAGGTTTTTGAAGAACGAATCTTTTCTGTCGGCACGTATACCGGTAACAAACGCATGCGTTGTCAGATGTGGTAGGAGCAGGTTGAAATCCTCCGCATCGGTTTGCATATCCGCATCCATATACCCCGTGTATTCCGAGAAACAATGATCGAAGCCGGCTTTAAGGGCGGCACTCAACCCGCCATTCTCCTGCAGGTTGAGATAAAAAAAATCACTGTTTCGTTCACAAACTTCACGGATGCGGTTTCCGCTCTCATCGGTAGACCCGTCGTTGACAATGAGAACAGCGGTTTTATAGAGCGATTGAGGCAGAAAATTCCGAAGCTTATCTTCCAGACGGCCGATATTCTCTTCCTCATTATAAACGGGTACGATAATGGTGAATAGATAGTTCCCTGTGCGATTTTCATATGTTTCCATACATGCAGACAACAAAAAAGTTACAACTTTTTAACCGGGAATGTTCCTGCAAATGTAATGATTATAATTACACCGGAAATTTTTTCATGAATTTTCTTTGATAAATATCTTGTATTGTGTAACACGAAATTTGTGTATCTTTGTTTCAGTAATAAACGGATTATTTATCATTTCAATACATTTTTTTTTGATCCAATCACAGAGGAGATACCTATCTGCGAATTTTACTACATGGGTGCAAACTACTTGAACATACACATTCCAAATGATTGATCATATTACGATAGGGCGTATACAGGATTCAGCACAGATTGCAGATGTTGTGTCTGATTTTGTTACACTGCGCCGCAGGGGTGTGAATTTCGTGGGATTGTGTCCTTTTCACGATGACCGCACACCCTCATTTTATGTCTCTCCCTCGAAAAACATCTGTAAATGCTTTGCCTGTGGTGAAGGCGGATCGCCCATCCATTTCGTGATGAAGCATGAGCAGCTCAACTACTATGAAGCGCTGAAGTACCTTGCCCGCAAATACAATATTGAGGTTGTTGAAAAAGAGTACACCGATGAGGAGAAGCAGGCACAGAGCGACCGTGAGAGCATGTTCATCCTCAATGAGTATGCACGTGATTATTTTGTGAAGATGCTCCATGCCCATCCCGAAGGGAAGGCTGTCGGCCTGAGCTACTTCCGTGAAAGAGGCTTCCGCGATGATATTGTCAAGAAATTCCAGCTGGGCTATAGCCTCGAGCAGCGCGATGCCTTCTCTACGGAAGCACAGAAAGCAGGCTTCCAGCGTGATTTCCTGCTTAAAACAGGTCTGTCCGCCGGAGGTGAACACAATCAGCCGCTGGTGGACCGTTTTCGCGGCAGGGTGCTCTTTCCTGTCCATACCTTGTCGGGCAAGGTGGTCGCTTTTGGTGGTCGCATTCTCAGGAAGGTAGAGAATGTGGGGAAATATGTCAATTCACCCGAAAGTGAGATTTACTCCAAGAGTAAGGAGCTCTATGGGCTCTACTTCGCCAAGAGTGCGATCGTAAAACAGGATAAATGCTTCCTGGTGGAAGGGTATACCGATGTGCTCTCCATGCATCAGGCAGGCATAGAGAATGTAGTCTCCTCGTCGGGGACAGCCCTCACCCACGGACAGATACGGATGATCCACCGCTTCTCGGAGAACATCACGGTGCTCTACGACGGAGATGCGGCCGGTATCAAAGCAGCCTTGAGGGGTATCGACCTGCTGCTGGAGGATGGCATGAATGTGAAGGTGGTGCTGCTGCCCGACGGAGAGGATCCCGACTCCTTTGCCAAGAAGCAGAATGCCGAGGATTTCAACCGTTTCATCGCGGAGAATGAGGTCGATTTCATTCGTTTTAAAACGAAGCTTCTTCTCGAGGAGGTGGGTGATGATCCCATCAGGCGGGCGGGATTGATCTCCAACGTGGTGGAGAGCATCGCGCTCATACCCAACGCAATCACCCGTTCTGTCTATATACAGGACTGCTCTCAATTGCTCAAAATGCAGGAGCGGGTGCTGATTGCGGAGATCAACAAGATCAGCCACCGCAACTATTCGAAGAAGATCGAACAGAAGGACAGGGAGGCCGCCCGCATTGAGACAAGAGAGGCTATCCCCGTGGAGAAGGGAGCACCTGCAGCGAAGGGATCAGTCAAAAATCATTTCGACCGGTATGAGCTGCAGATACTGCGTTATGTGGTGCGCTATTCCAACACACCGCTATACCGGAAGTTCGAAAAGCAAAAAAGAAAAGAGGGCAAAAATGTGATCGAAGAGGATGTGCTGGTGGATGAGGGCCCTGGTGTAACTGAATTCGTGCGTTACGACCTGGAGCGCGACAATATCTTCTTCACCAATGATCTCTACAGGCAGATCTTTGATGAAGCAGTGGCGCACCTGGAGGATACCGATTTTGATTCAGGACGTTATTTTCTCTCCCATCCTCTTGCTGAGATAAGCAGGCTGGCATCGGAGCTGATGAGCGACCGTTATCATCTGAGCAAGATCCATGCGAAGATATTGGGCGAGGAGCAGGGCGACAAAGGTTCACGGCTGCTGGAAGAGAATCATCTCAACACCTACGTGCCGCGTGCGACCACTGAACTCAAGAACGCCTATGTGCTGCATAAGATCCAGGAGATCAAAAAAGAGCTGAACACCGGCAATCAGGGGGAGATGACTGCTCTCATCACGCAATTGCAACAGTTGCAGGAGATCAAAAGAGTGTTGTCGAAGGAGCTGGGTGAAAGGATTGTGCTGAGATTCTGATCAGTCTCTTTTTCTTTGAAGATAAACAAACAGGGATGAATCGCGTAATAATTATGAATCTGAAAAATAACTGACTTAAGTATGTACTTGGAAACCGTTGATGTAGTAAAGCAATATGCCAATCACCTGGCTTTAAACAAGGTGAGCATTCAGGTCCCGCGGGGAACTGTTTTCGGACTGCTGGGTCCTAACGGTGCAGGGAAAACGACCCTTATCCGCATCATCACCCGCATCACCGCACCTGACAGTGGGCAGGTGCTGATTGAGGGCAAGCCCTCGAAGAGTGAGGATGTCTATCGCATCGGTTATATGCCTGAAGAGCGCGGCCTCTACAAAAAAATGAAGGTGGGTGAGCAGGCCATGTATCTCACGCAGCTGCGTGGGATGTCGAAGAAAGACGCACACCGCGAACTGATGATCTGGTTCAAACGATTCGATATCATGAGCTGGTACAATCGGAAAGTGGAGGAGTTATCGAAGGGTATGCAGCAGAAGGTGCAGTTCATCACCACCGTGATCCATAATCCCGATCTGCTGATCTTTGACGAGCCTTTCAGTGGTTTTGACCCGGTGAATGCCGATATTGTGAAGAATGAGATGCTGCGGTTGAAAGATGAAGGGAAGACCATCATCCTCTCCACCCATAACATGGAGTCGGTGGAGGCGTTGTGCGATAACATCGCCCTCATCCACAAATCAGAGGTGGTGCTGCAGGGCAAGGTGTTCGATATCAGAAAAGATCACCGGCCTGATATTTTTCGTTTCCGCCTCCTGGGGGATGAATTTGATTTTTCTCATCCCTCCTTCACGCTGTTGTCGAAAGAACGCTATCATGAATTCACCGACCTGCGCATAAAAAAAGAGAACGGCATCAGCAGTAACGAGCTGGCGAAGCTTTTCTTCGATCATTATGAGGTGGTGAGTTACGACGAAGAGATACCAACCATGAACGATGTTTTTATAAAAACTGTGACAAATGAATAGAATGAACGCTTTAGGTTTAATTATACAACGGGAATACACTACCAGGGTAAGAAAAAAATCGTTTATCATACTGACCTTGCTGATGCCCCTGCTGATGGTCGCATTGACCTTCCTCCCCCTCTGGCTCTCCACGTTGAACGATAGCAGTGTGAAGCACATCGCTGTGATTGACAATACAGGCATCTACGCACCCCTGCTGCCATCTACTGAGACTTTTCAGTTCGAGATCATCGGAGAGCAGGAGCAGGTTGAAGCCGAAACGAAGATTGGTAAGGAGCTGTTTGCCATCCTGCAGATCACCGGCGACCTGAGCAAGGATCAGGGAACGGTATCACTCACCTCCGCGAAGCAGTCACCGCAGGAGCTGCAGTCACTGATCCGGCAGACACTCCGTGAGAAGGTGACGCAGCAGCGGCTCGACCAGCTCTCTGTCAGCGGTGAGGTGGAGAGCGAAGCCATCACGCAGGTGCGGCAGATACTGGAAAGCAGACCTTCCATCTCGCTACAGACTCTGCGCATGGACGGTGATGGCAGCGTCACTGAGTCATCAACCGAGGTAGCCACCATCATCGGGATGGTATTCACCATCCTGATCTACATGTTCATCCTGATGTACGGAAACATGGTGATGCAGGCGGTGCTGGAGGAGAAGAAAACACGCATCGTGGAGGTGATGGTCTCCTCGGTGAAGCCGGTCAACCTGCTCGTCGGCAAGATTGTGGGCATCGGGCTGGTGGGCATCACCCAGCTGGCCATCTGGGGCATCCTCGCCGGAGGGCTCTTCAGTATGCTCTCATTCCTGGTGGCATCACCGGAACAGGTTGCATCGATGAGTGAAGGCATGGGTGGTATGTCCGGTATGAGTGGCATGGGCAATCTGGGAGGAGCAGAGATGGAAGGTATCATGAGCGCCATCCTCAGTATCAACTGGCTTGAGCTGGGGCTCTTTTTTATCATATTTTTTATTGGCGGTTACATCCTGTACGCTTCCATTTTTGCGATGTTCGCCTCGGCGGTGGATAGCGAGGAAGACACCAGTCAGTTTCTGACACCTGTGACGCTTATTATCATGTTTGCCTTCTTCGCCGGCTTTTACAGTGTGAGTAATCCTGACGGGCCCCTGGCTTTCTGGGCATCACTCATCCCCTTCAGTTCACCCATCGTGATGATGGTGCGCATACCGTTTGGTATACCGTTGTGGGAGAAACTATTGTCGATCGCATTGCTCTATGGTACCTTTATCCTTATTTCCATTTTCGCCGCAAAGATTTACCGGGTGGGTATCCTGATGTATGGGAAGAAACCATCGCTGAAAGAGATGATAAAGTGGACAAGGTATAAATAATATGGATAACGCATAAATAAATTAATGCTCTTTTATTGCTTATAAACCGACAAAAAGATATATATTTGTCAAAATAATAGCAATTGCATACAAGAGTAGCCGTTTTCAACTTATAATCTTAAAACACGTGCCTGGTTTCTGTGGAAATCACGCAGGTGTTTTTTTATGAACAGATGTTGGAGCGATTGGATAAAATAAAATATTAATATGAAGTTCGAAAAAATGCATGCCGCAGGCAATGATTATATCTATGTCAACCTGTTTGAAGAGAAGGTAGAAAACCCGGCTGAGCTCTCCCGCAGGTTGAGCGACCGCCATTTTGGTGTGGGGAGTGATGGATTGATCCTGATAGGACCCTCCGGTGAGGGTGATTTCTCCATGCGCATGTTCAACGCCGACGGCAGTGAAGGGGAGATGTGCGGTAATGCCGCGCGGTGCGTGGGGAAGTATCTCTATGAGCGGGGACTCACCGACAGGAGAGAGATTGCACTGAGTACCGGGTCGGGCATCAAACAGCTCAGCCTGACGGTGAATCCGGTAACGAACCTGGTAGAACTTATCCGCGTCAATATGGGAAACGCCATCTTTTCTGCCGGCGATACCGCTCATTTTCAGACCACCCTGCCTGAGATGGTCAACTACCCTGTGGAGATCGATGGCAAAGCGGTTGAGATCACCTTTGTCTCCATGGGTAACCCCCATGCGGTGATTTTTATGGAGGATATCGACACGCTGGAGATTGAGAAAATAGGGCCGAAGATTGAACATCACCCGCTTTTCCCCGAACGTACCAATACCGAGTTCATTGAGATCACCGACAGGGCTCATCTCAGGATGCGTGTGTGGGAGAGAGGCAGCGGCGAGACCCTTGCCTGTGGCAGCGG
>LFRM01279164.1_pt1 | contig 10129 bp, 7 predicted proteins | sample 618341 | NCBI WGS metagenome assembly LFRM01 (sample SAMN03654438, study PRJNA283298) | anaerobic digester metagenome | isolation source: pool of bioreactors CSTR01a, CSTR02a, and CSTR03a thermophilic anaerobic... | place: Denmark: Kgs. Lyngby | collected 2014-05-21 | reverse complement strand
CCTCTTTGGGCTTCATCATTGGCTTTAAGAAGTAGGGAGCCACTACCACAAGTAGGGTCGTAGATGGTCTGTGACTTGCTCTTTGCTTTTTCTATCCCTATTACCTTGGCCATGATTCTAGACACTTCTGAAGGGGTATAAAACTGTCCTTTGCTCTTACCAGATTCTGTAGCAAAGTGCTTCATAAGATATTCATAAGCGTCTCCAAGAATATCGTCCCCCTCAGGACCATTGCCCGCAAAGTCTAAGTCTGGATCTTCAAAGATAGCTACTAAATTGGTAAGACGATCTACCATTTCCTTGCCTTTACCAAGTTTATCGGCATCATTAAAGTCAGCCACAGTAATCACGCCAACTAAATCATTGGCATCAGCCATTTTTCTGATAACAATATTGGTTTTGTCTCCAATATCCTTATCACCCTTTAGCTCGATTAAATCGTGGAAGCTACCACCTTCAGGTACATATATAAGTGCATCTTTTTTTCCGTAATATTTATCCGTTACATACCTCATAAATAGAAGAACAAGAATATAATCCTTATACTGGGAAGCATCCATCCCCCCTCGTAACTCATCACAACTTTTCCACAATTTGCTATATAATTCACTCTTTTTAATGGCCATTTCACTTCACCTTCCACTTCTAATTTTTATCAGTTTGTCTATTATATCTACCATCTTCTGGCTTTTTTGCATCCTTAGGTATGGCCCAGGCCCAGCCAAGACGATTAACACCGGGTATTTTCCCTTCTTTGCATAGCACCTGGACTCTCCTCTCGGTGAGACCCCATTTTCTAGCCGCTTCTTTTGTTGTTATATAATCCATATCATCACCCTATACCTTTTTGCCTTATACTTAATATTATATCGCAGAAACGAATAATAGCAATGTATACTGTACTCAAAAAACACATCTAAATCCTTGTAATTAGAGCAAATTCAACCTCGAAAAACTATAAAATATACTTTGATTCATGCAGGCAATAAAAAACAAGCTAATTGAAACTTCAATCAGCTTGTTTTAACCTAATGGCTTTATCTTTTATTAGGGTTTCTCCAAATCGACATCCTTTATCAGAGATCATTTATACTTTTTATAAAACTATATCTCCATATCGAGCAAATAGGAGCTTAGGCTTTTTCCGTGTTTGTCCAAAGATAAACTCCTTGTAACTCCTCCGCCTAATGCTTCATGCATCACATAATTCAAAGCCCCAAGCTGAGGAAGTTCGTATCTAATGACCTCGCCTTTGACAATATCCTTGAAGTGCTCCTTGACTACCTCAGCACTTACCGCTTCCAGAACCCTTTGGTAGTCATCCATGTTGTAAACAATCAAAGAGAGATTGGAAATGTTTCCCTTATCGCCAGTTCTTGAATGCGCAATTTCCCATAATTTCATTTACTTAACCTCCAGCATCTTGACTTCAAAATGGACTACATTTTTGGGAATAAGTACTGAGGCTACTGATATTATTTCAGAAACTTTCTTCGTAGCCCCGCCACCCCCTGCAGGTCCATTTGTATAAAGAGTTTCAACTTCCTCTCCAATGATTGAAGCAATGTATTTGTCCTTTGACCTGGCAGCCACTCTTAGTCGAACTTCTTCTGGTTGTGCATACTGCTTGCCCTCATTCCAGTACAAGCTGTCAACACCCACTAGATCATACTTGATTTCATCAACTGATATTCCTCGGATTTCAAGTCTTTCTTTGACTATTTCAGCTGCCAGTTTTCCTCTTTCATAGGCTCCAGGGCCCCCGTAGGAAATTTCTCCCTCGCCAATAAAACAATCTTTGTAGCCTATGGATACCTTGAAACTATCTGTTTTTTCTTTTCCACTTGCCCCTGTAACCTCAACCACATCTTTGCAGCTTTCGTGGAATTCGACTTTTGAGAAGTCCGCAATCACATCAGGTGTAATATAATTTGCAGGATCGTGTATTTCATACATTAACTGTTCTGTAAGAGTGTGTCTTGTGATAAGGCCTCCTGCTTCAGCAATTTTGGTAATGATAAAGCTTCCATCCTCTGATACCTCTGCAATGGGAAATCCAAGCCTAGCCAGGTTCTCAACATCCTTCTTACCCGGCTCAGCATAGTATCCTCCCGTAGCCTGCCCACCACATTCAAGCAGGTGTCCTACAACGGTACCTTTACCAAGTAGGTCATAATCTTCCCAGCTCCAGTCATACTCGTAAATAAGAGGGGCCATAAATACTGCGGGATCTGCGACTCTTCCTGTTATGACAACGTCTGCTCCATCTTTTAGGGCCTGAACTATTCCTTCGGACCCAAGATAAGCATTGGCAGAAATAATCTCTCCGTTGAGGTCTGCAAGACTTTTCCCCGTCTCCCAAACCATTGTATCTTGATAATCTTTCATTTTCTCCAGTACATCATCACCTATCACTGCAGCAATCTTTATACCTTTAATTCCTTTTTCTTCAGCAATTCTTGCAATGGCCTCTGCTCCCGCAATGGGATTGGCTGCGCCCATATTGGTGATTACCTTGACTTTGTTTTCCCAGGCAAGGGGCAAAACTTTATCCATCCTATATTCCAGCAATGCATTATATCCCTTTTCTGGATTTTTCAATTTCTCCTGCTGGGCTATGGCTATGGTTCTTTCGGCTAGACATTCGAATCCGATATAATCTAAATTTCCTTTTTCCAAGAGCTCTAGGGCTGGTTCTAGCCTATCGCCAGCGTATCCTGCTCCACTTCCAATTCTGATTTTTTTCATTTTATCTTTTTATCCCCTTTAGATGATAATTGCACCAACGATTACTGAAACGATTAACATCACTATAGTCACCATAAATGCAAGTGGAATTGTCTTTCTCTGATGCTCCCCAAAATCGACTCCCGCAAGTCCGATTAAAAGAAAGGTTGCTGGTGTAAGGGGAGATACAGGGAATCCCGTTGTCATTTGTCCCAAAATTGCCGCCCGTGCAATACTGACTCCATCTACTCCAAAACCTTGTGCTGTAGATGTCAACACAGGTAAAACTCCAAAGTAAAATGAATCCGGATCGAAAAGCAGGGAGGCCGGCATTGCAATTACCCCTGTTATGATTGCAAAGTATTTTGCAGCAGTGGTTGGAATAATCGTCACCAAAGACTCTGACATTGCAGTTATCATTCCAGATCCCTTCATTATCCCCGTGAAGGCTCCTGCTGCAAATAACACAGAAGCCATCAATATGGCAGATTTCGCATGTGCATCAACTCTTGCCTTTTGCACTTTAACATCAGGATAGTTTATTACTATTGCCAACACAAAGGAAATCATAAACACAACTTCTGGCTTGACACCATATTTTCCGCCCAATATAAGCCCTACAACTGCCAATACAATCAGTCCGATGTTAATGCCAAAAAGATTGGGCCTAAGAAGATTCTTCTGCTCTGGTGTCATTTCTTGTTCTGTCAATTTTACACCACTTGCATTGATCTCTACCAGTCTTTTCTTTTCCTTCCTACCTAAGATAAATGCAAATAGAAGTACTGTTAGTAGCCCGAATATAAGAGGAACAATAACAGGACTGAACAAATCCATGACATTCATTTCCATGGCAGTGGCAGCTCTTATTGTTGGCCCTCCCCAGGGCACAATGTTCATGGTTCCTGCAGAAAGAGCCACAATGGTTGCAAGTGTAGTTCTGCTCATTCCAACAGCATCATACACAGGTAGAAGTGCTGGAATACAGATGAGAAAAGTTACCGCTCCAGAACCATCTAGATGAACAAACATGGCTAAAATTGCAGTTCCTATGGCAATCTTAATTGGATCTGTTCCAATAATCCCAAGTATTTTATCAATTATCGGTCTAAAGGTGCCTGCATCGGTCAGTATCCCAAAAAAGAGTATGGAAAAAATAAACATAACGCCAGTAGCCGCTACAGTTGCAATTCCCGAACTTATAAAACTTCCTACACCTAGAATATTATAGGCTGTTTCGCCTGTCGAAAAAAATGAAGCTATAGCCCCAGTAACAATTGGAACACTGATAAGTGCCACAGTCGGTGATGCTTTTTTTGTCATTACAATGGTAAGCATGATAATGACGGTTAAAAATCCTAAAATCGCTAACATTAAATGATACCTCCTCGTTTTATTTTTATATGTATTAATTAGCAAGTATCGTGCCACCTAATAATATTGGCTATTTCAGGAGCTTCCTGCAGTCAACGCAAAAATAGACGGCAGAGATAATTCTAATAGTCTAGAATTATCTCTGCCGTCTATTGGTATGCAAAGGACAAGTATTCGCTTACACCGTTTTCTAACAGATTAGAATTTATTCTAATACCTTAGAACTAGTTGTTTAATTTATTATAAAGTGAAGCCAAAGAAATCCCTAATCTTTTTGCCACAATGGTTTTTCCTTCCGTTGAACTTCCTTGCTTACTTATTTCCCTCATAATTTCTCGCTTCTCAAAGGCTTTTACTCTGTCTCTCAGTTTTTCAGTGCAATCACTTAATTTTGGAGAGAATATGGCCTCAGGTAAACAATTCGGAGTAATAACTCCATCATTGGCAGTGAAAGACGAGAACTCAAGTATGTTTACCAGCTCTCTAACATTGCCCGGCCATTGATGTTTTTCCAGTATTTTTAATGCATCATCGCTAATTGTAATAGCACGCTTTAATTTTTGAGATATTCTTTTCAGCTGTTCCTTAGTTATTACTGCTATGTCCTCCACCCTTTCCCTTAAAGGAGGTATCCTAATTGGAAACACACTGACTCTGTAATATAAGTCTGCTCGAAATTTTCCTTCTTTTACATAGGCTTTCAGATCTGCATTGGATGCACATATTATCCTCACATCCACTGGGATGTCTTCAATTCCGCCAACTGGTCTAATTACTTTTTCTTGAAGAGCACGTAGTAATTTGGATTGAAGTCCTATATCCATTTCAGATATTTCATCTAAAAACAATGTTCCTCCATCCGCAGCCTCAAAGAGCCCTATTTTCCCACCTTTTTTTGCTCCAGTGAAGGCGCCTTCAACATATCCAAAAAGCTCAGAATCAAGGATTTCTCCTCTAAAATTCCCACAGTTTACGGCAATTAAAGCCTCGTTCTTTCTTGGACTATTATTATGAATTGCGTGGGCAAATAACTCCTTGCCAGTACCCGTTTCTGACTCAAGAAGAACTGTCATGTCAGTATCTGCAACCCTTTGTGCGTAACTTTTAATTTCTCTCATGGAAGGACTTATAGCAGTTATAGAATCAAATGTATATCTAGCACTATTAGCTTTATTCATTTTTAATAGCTTTTTTTCAATCTTTTTCTCCAAGTGTTCAATTTGTTTCTTGAAGCTAAAGGCTTCATCCACAAATGTAACTATTGAAACTCCGCCTATAACCTCACACTCAAATTTTATGGGGTACATATTCACAAAATAGTATTCACCGTTTTCGTTTCTCTCAACATGTAAAAGATCAGTACCCGACTTAATCACTTCTGGGAGCTTTGCGTTTGGTCTAATTTTCCTCAACTCTACACCAATTAGTTTTTCTGGGTCCATACTGATAAATCTACAATAAGCCTTATTCCCAAAAATAATTCTATAATTAGCATCTATTATGATGATTCCTTCAGACATAGAATCAAGAATTATTTGTAAATTGCCATCTACCTTAAGCTCCCTCATATTTCCTCCCCCAACGCACCCACGAGACAATCTTCATATAAAAGTTCTGCTACTTCATATCTACCATTATTCTTTACGTCTTACTTTTTTTGAGTTCTTCATAGCTTCATAGCTATCTGTTAGCACTTTTATTCTTAAAATGCAATCTTCTCATTATTGGCTTCAATTACGAAATAAGTGCCTATCCCATATCAACTATCATTTCTAATAATCTTATATTATACTTCCCCATCTATATATACCAAATATTTGAAGTTGTAAATAATAATTCGAATTCTTTTAAGAGATTCATCTGCTAGCTCAATTGACCAAAGGGACTATTTAGAGTGATCCTTCTATCTAAAAGTATGAATCGGCTATGTCATCTAGCTGGGCCGCCAGATATTTAAAGTCCACATTCAAATCCAGGGTTCTTACACTGATTTTATTGCCATCCATCATATAGTCGTGACCACTAGCTGGAATTATATTATCTTCTGTTTTCGCATAAAGAAGCATCCCAGCCACATTTCCTGTATTTCCTACATCTTCATTTTTTACATAAGCAAAAATCTGATACAAATTACCGGAATGGTGCTTTGTACTGTCGTGTAAAGTATGTGTTTGCATTGAACTCTTATAATACTTAGTGTCAATAATAAGTTTCTTATCTCCAAAGGTAAGCAGGATATCCGTTTCCATCCTAGGTAAAAATTCAATTATACTTTCATCATCAAGATTCCACTTCACATAAGAACCACAGGGGTCAAGTCTTGGATAATGACGTTTATAGTACTCCAATACAAATCTCTCATAGAGGCTGGACATTTCCTTTTCGTTTAAAAAGGTTGCCATTTTGTATTCGCCTTTTTCTGTTGTAAGGATGAGCCCCTCAATAACAAAATAACAAATATTCATTAGCATTCCATAGCTATGATTATTTCTTCGATAATAAAGCCTTTTCCACTGTATCGTGGAGATATCGATTATATCCACACCATCAAAATAAAGCACGAGTTTTTTTAGTGCTCTTCTATGTTCAACTTTTACCGATTCTTGCCCTAGCAGGATAATGGCTGTCGTTTTTAATATCTGGTTGAATATATTGTTTTCTGATAGTTCATCATATTCACAGGATAAAAGCTGCTTTCTCTGGAGCTTATTCTTTATGGTACCACTAATATTTAGCTTCCCACGATTTACTGATAAGTCTTCGTGCTTAGTTATATACTCTCTGTATAATCCCTGCTTTACTTGCTGAGCTATACCCTTTGCAAGGATTGCAGCAAAGAGATCTTGAATGTTTTCAAAATCTTCCTTATCTATTTCTTCGTAATTTGTCTGTTTTAATACTTGAAAGGCGTAGCTGAGCATGTAGTAGACATTCTTGATCAGAATTCCCTTTTTTTTATCCATTGAAGACACCGCGCAACTGGTTCTCCCATCCCATTAGCTTTGTAGGTTCATCGAACCAGTATTCACTTAACATAGGGATAATATCATACTCTACTACCTCTACAAGCCATTCTTCTGTGCATTCTTTTTGCCCACAAAAATAACTATGTCCGATACAAAAGCCTCTACCCAGAGAGTTATCTCTAGTAATCTCATTATTCAGACTTTTGGTTAGCTCAATTAAGATGTTGAAGCTTTCATTATCAAGCTCCCCTTGATAGGCTTTAAACCCTTCAGAATTAAAGCCTGGCTCCATCTCAAAAAAGCTAAATCTCCTACGAAGAGCATAATCAATCATGGCAAGACTGCGGTCTGCTGTATTCATCATACCAATGATATGCAAATTTTCAGGTACGGAGAAAGGTTTTTTATTATAGGCTAGTGTGGCCTCTGTTCCACGATAACTACTTTCAATTAAAAACAATAGCTCACCAAAAATCTTACTCATATTACCGCGATTGATCTCATCAATGATGAAAAAGTAGGGTTTTTCCTGATCCTCAGCAGCTTTTAAGCAAAACTCATAGAAGATGCCTTCTTCTAACTTAAATCCATCTTCATAGGGTTTGTAGCCCATGATAAAGTCTTCATAGGTATAATTCTGATGGAACTGAATAAATTCAATTCGCTTCTCATCTTTACACCCCATTATTGCATAGGCCAAGCGTTTAGCAGAAAAGGTCTTTCCAACTCCTGGTGCGCCGAGTAAAATAAGGTTTTTCTTCTTTTCCAAAAGTGAAATAAGTGTATCTAGTCTTTCTCTTGTCATATAGACCTCTTTTAAGAAGTCCTCTTTGGAATAGGGTTCTATCGATTCATTGTCTAACCCTATAATGAAATCATACTCTTCTTTAGTTAGCTTGAAGAGGCTTCCTTGTGGGTTAGATAAAAACTGCATATTACTGAGTTCAGCAGAATTCTCAAGTTTAGAAATATTTATAGGATTGGTTAAATCGCTAACCTTCTTAAAATAGATTTTATCCCCATCATTTTCCTGGGTTATCTCGGCAAGGGCGACCACTTCTTTATCCGGGCTAGACGAATATCCAATTACCTTATCTCCTACTTTTACATCCAAGAAATTTTTAAAAATCTTTCGCTTATTTCCTTTTTCATTGTACAGAGTATAATCTTCCTCTTGTCCAATTTCTATATCGGAAAATTTCCAGATTTTTGGGTTTGCAACTAACCACCAATATTTCTTTACATACAATTTATGTGGAGACAAATCAATTCTATTCAAGGCTTCACTGAGCTCATCCCGGAGCTTCCAAATAAAACTGCCTTCGCTGTCTTTATCTGCATTCTTACCAACATAAAGAATAGGCCACCATCTTGAATTCTCTTCATCCCTTGGCATGATCTCACAGCCTGTTTTTTCTGCTACTCGCTCTGCAAGAGAGGAAGAGCCCTTGTTATAAAAATTCTTTGTTTCTCCGTATTTATTGGCGAGTTCAGTAGAAGTTCCCATGCCACCATTGTCTTTCATGCGTTTTAGGATTTCAAAACTGCTTTCGTAAAATACCTTTTCATCCTTAAATAACTCAAGCCAAGTATCGACAGAAATTTTCGGATCATAGTATTTAGGGAGCCAGTCTTCTCTCTTTTTGTACATATAATAACCTAGATCAATTGTTAATGTTTTAAGTTCACTATCTGGATAACTCATATCTTTAACATTAGATTTCAACATCGCTTTCAACATCGCTACTAGTTCGCTATCAGTTTTCAAATACTCGCAAATCAAATCATATAATTTTATTCCCTCCACCACATTAAGAGAAGATCCATCTGCTTTGGGAACAAAATCACTTTCAAGTTCTTTCGCAACCTCTAGGCAGTAGCTGTATCTATAAATGTAATATTTATCTGGATAACGGAACCATAAATATGTACTAATTGCATTGGTATTTTGATAATGATTGTTCCATGTGCCGTCATCATATTTTATTTTTAATTCATCTGCATCCGATTTAAATTTATCTAGTCTCTGTGTTAGATCCTTATCTTCATCATAGAGATTGATAAACATGGCCCTAGTAGCTTCAGGATCTTTCTCCGCGAACTGGCGAATCATGTCTCTCGGATAAGTATGACCAGAAGCAAGCAAATTATAATGCTTAGCTGTAGCTTCCATAAACATCTCAGCAAAATCGGTCTTATTAATTTTCCAATTGTCTTGGAAGTGTTTAACTGCCTCCCATTTATATTTCTCATCCTTCCAGCGCTTTAGGAAATCATCTTTATAGTAAGAAACCACATTCTTTAGTTTTTCGGTGTTAATCATCAAGCTCCTCCTTTTTTCAGAGTACTCATGTTTATATGTTTAAGATTTATCTTCTCGTTAGCCAAAAGGCCTTCTTAGCACTTCATTACAAGTACCATCACTACCTATTAGTATACCTTAAAATCTAAAAGCTTTTGGCAAAGTAGGCTATTTATAAGAGATTTCCTATAATCTGCATCGCTCTCTGCCTTATATAAATCTCATTTCTTGCATCACATTTAACTTTTTAAGCATAAAAAATGAGATAGATGATTCTCTACCCCGTTTTCTATCTACCTTTTACGATAATACATCTACCTTGCGAAGGATGTGTACAATAACTTTTCGTTTTAAGGCTCTGAGCATAGAAACAATCATAGCCACTACTACTACGGAGAATATGCCTTTTTAACCGAAAGGTCCTATTTAAAATACCTCAAGACCTCCACTGAACACTAGGATGAGACTTAATAATTCAATAGCCAGGGCCCAAACAATGATCATGGCAGACTTTGCTCTTCAGTTCCTTCCGATGCAGCAACTGTACTGTAGTAAGCTGCTGAGTTGGCTGAGCTTGCTAGAAAAGTTAGTAAATTTATACATATTACAAAACCTAATAATTTACTAAAGGATAAGGTCTCAAGCATCTAAATCATTCTGGCTGTAGGATCAGTTCCTAGTGCTCCCCAGATGTGAACAGCTTGCATCTGTGCGTGTATGCTCTTCCACTTTTATCCCCGTGACCAAGGGTTTAGATTAT
>LFRM01404922.1_pt2 | contig 10132 bp, 7 predicted proteins | sample 618341 | NCBI WGS metagenome assembly LFRM01 (sample SAMN03654438, study PRJNA283298) | anaerobic digester metagenome | isolation source: pool of bioreactors CSTR01a, CSTR02a, and CSTR03a thermophilic anaerobic... | place: Denmark: Kgs. Lyngby | collected 2014-05-21 | reverse complement strand
CAACTCAATATAGCTCATCCCTATATAAAAGTCAAACTCAAATTGAGATATTTAAATCTTAATATCTCAATATCTAATGATATTTTAGTTCATAAAAATTATTCAACCCCGTCTCGTGGCGCTTAGGCGCATCACTCCGACTTTCGAATCCTCACGAAAGTGAAACTATTCACTTTCTTCGCTACACAAAATAAAAACAGGAATTGTATCCTGTTTTAATTTTGCTCCGCGAGAGGGATTCGAACCCCCGACCAATTGGTTAACAGCCAACTGCTCTACCACTGAGCTATCGCGGAATGTAATTTTTAATGTTCGACTCAGTAAAAAATACTGAGCCCAATTTTAAAAAATAAATTCACATCGGAACTATCGCGGAATATATTCAATTTTCAACGCTTGATTAACAATAAAAAAATTATTAACCAAATTTCAAAAAATTAAAGCTATTTTCCAATTCAAAACCCGACAAAAACCATTATAACTTATTGAAAAAATAAATCAAGAGGATTTTTAATAATCCCTCAATTTACCCAATCCCTTTTGATTTCTAATTTTATCCAAAGCCTTAGCCTCGATTTGTCTGATACGCTCACGAGTTACACCAAATTCTTGACCCACCTCCTCCAATGTATGCGTCACTCCATCATCCAAACCAAAACGAATCTTGAGGATTCTCTGTTCCCGCGGACTTAGTTCTTCCAAAATCTCCGTCACGTGATTTTTGAGCAAGGTTCGCGAAGCGGTTTGATCGGGCATTATTGTCTCGGTATCTTCGATAAAATCACCCAAAACACTGTCATCATCACTGTCTCCGATAGATGTTTCCAAAGAAACTGTCTCTTGGGATATTTTTTGAATATGGCGAATTTTTTCCACCTCCAAATCCATTTCCGCCGCAATTTCTTCAGCTAAAGGCTCTCGGCCCAACTCCTGGACCAATTGTCTGACTATTTGAGTGTATTTATTGATAGTTTCAACCATATGAACCGGGATTCTGATGGTCCGAGATTGATCAGCCAGCGCCCTGGTAATAGCTTGCCTTATCCACCAAGTGGCATAAGTGGAAAACTTATAACCTTTATGATAGTCAAACTTCTCCACCGCCTTAAATAATCCGATATTCCCTTCTTGAATCAAATCCAACAAAGAAAGATTATTTGATCTTCCGACATATTTCTTGGCAATACTAACCACTAACCGCAGGTTAGCTTCGGTCAACTTTTGCTTGGCGGAAGGATCCCCTTTTTCGATTAACTTCGCCAATCGCACCTCTTCATCAGCTTTCAATAGAGATACCTTGCCAATTTCTCTTAGATACATCTGCACGGAATCATTATAATTAGGCTCAACATTCTCAATTTCTTTCTTTTTGTCAATTTTTTCCGGTGAAAATTCCCGCCCTATTTTGTCGGTCTCCTCTTTAATCACCTCACCCGAACTGACAATCTTCACTCCGCCGGTCTCCAATTTATTATAAAGCTCCTCCAATTCTTCAATATTTTTTTCCATATCCGGAAAAGCATGGATAATCTCATCCTCGGTGATGAAACCCCTCTGCTTTCCCCTTGAAACCAAATCCTCGATTACCCCCCCGATTTTGGCCTTGGCTTTAACCTTGGAAACCTTTTTTATCTTTGGGGCCGATTTTTTTAAAGAGACCGCTTTTTTATTTTGCCGAATATTCTTCTGGACTTTTTTGGTTTTCTTAACGGTCGGCTTCTTACTCTTTTTAACAACCTTTTTTTTGATTTCTTTCTTCTTTTTTACCCGAGAAGTTTTGATAGTTTTTTTGGAAGAAACCGTCCTTGTTTTTCTCTTGTTTTTTAAAGAAGACTTCCGACTGGAAACCTTAGAATTGGTCTTTTGGGAAGTGGATTTTTTTGTCGCTTTCTTTTTGGTTGTAGCCATTTTTTTGCAAAGTAAAATTTTAACTTAAAAACAAAAGAATTGATGCAAAAAATTACATCTCTTTATCTGCTTAATTTTATACTATTTTTAACATAAAAACAAATATTTGCCAATATTTGGAAAAATCTACCCGATTCTGTTCAATTCCACCAACTGTCTGGTTATCTCCTTGACCGCCTCTTTATCCCCCAAACTTTCAGCCTCCCTGATTTTTTCTATCAACTCGGTATTCTTGTTTTTTAATAATTCTTTCTTAAGCGCCGAGAAATATTGATCAATAGCCAACCATTTTTCTTTTGAAGAATTAAGATTTTGATCTTTTTCGCAATTTTTGAAATAAAGTTCTCTTAGAAATTTTTTCCAATTGGCATCCTCAATCGTATCCAATAATTTTTCAAAATTGAAATCGGTTAACTGCCCTTTGTCAATCAAAATTTCCACAATTTTTTTATTGTCAAAATAGTCTTTAATCGCTTGAGAATACTTCGCCACGCCTTCCCGCCAAAAATCATCTTCGCTGATAAAAGCGCCCAGGATTTGAATCTGAATATCCTTAATTTTGTCATATTTATTCTCAATCGTTTCCTCTCTCTGCTCAAAGGTGTTTCTATTTTCACCCGACCATTGTCGATTATTATTTTTTTCAAATTCCTCCGATAAAGCTTTTTCCGAAATATCCAATTGCCCGGATATTTTTTTTAGCCAAAACTCTTTTTCCACCTTATTGGAGAAACTGTTTATCAATCCGCTCAACTCTTCGATTATTTTTTTCTTGTCCTGAATATCGCGCTTGTCTTTTCCGAAAACTGATCTATCGATAAAATATCCCATCGCCGGAACCGCCCCTTTGATAGCCTGATTGAATTTTTCAACATTTTCTTTAACAATATCGGCCGCATCTTTTCCTTCATCAATCGAAACAATGAAAACATTTAAATCCTTTTCAAAAGCCAATTGCGCGCTCCTTAGAGCCGCTGTTTGACCGGCCTCATCCATATCAAAAAACATTTTAATATTTTTAGTATAGCGCCTTATGATATTCAATTGATCAGCTGTCAAAGCCGTCCCGGAAACCGCCACTGTGTTTTTTATCCCCGCCTGATAAGAAGCAATCACATCCATATTGCCTTCCACCAACAAAATCCAATCTTCTTCCCGGGCTTTTAGCTTAGCCTTGTCTATCCCATACAAAACTCCGCTCTTGTGATAGACTTCCGTTTCCGGAGTATTGATATACTTAGCCTGAGATTCATCGCCCCGAGGATTTATCCTGGCCGAATAGCCGATTATCTTGCCCGTTGTGCCGGCAATGGGAAACATAATTCGATCTCGAAAACGATCATAAAAATCTTCCGCCCGCCCGCTTCCGTTTTCTTTTTCAATAATCAAGCCGGCTCTCAAAATATCCTTGGATTCATAGCCCTTGCCAATCAAAAAAGTTAACAAGTTCCGCCAACCCGGCGGAGCGTAACCTAGTCGAAAATCTTTGATCGTTTCTTCACTCAACCCCCGCTCTTTCAGATATTTGAGGATATCCCCTTTGCCCAAACCTTGCCACAATTGTTTTTCATAAAACAACGTCGCCCACTCCAAAATTTCTCCGACTTTGCTTTTCTCCTCGGGAGTAAAAAATTTCTCGCCACCGCTATATTTCGGCAATTCCACCCCCGCTCTTTGCGCCAAATTTTCCAAGGCCTCTCTGAAATTCAAGCCCTCAATCTCCATCAAAAAACCGAAAATATCCCCTCCCTTATTGCAACCGAAACAATGCCACATCTGTTTCTCTTCGCTGACTGTAAAAGAAGGGGTTTTCTCGTTATGAAAAGGACAACAAGCCTTCCAATTATTGCCGGCTTTTTGCAAACGCACATATTCGCCAATTAAATCCACTACATTTAATTTAGCTTTTATAACTTCTATTTCTTGACCCATTTTGTTCATTTATTTTTCATTTCCGAATTATTGCATAAAAAAACAATTTCTGGAAGAACCCCGCAAAAAAAAGAAAAACTATTCCGCGTCATCGGCTATTTCTAATTTTATCCTGGATTGATAGCCGGGAAATTTATTGGAAAGAAAACTTGGTTTGATAGAAAATTCAATCTTCTTGATTCCCGGGAAATCTTCCAAAATGGAATTAACTTCACTTTTATTTTTATTTACCAAGTATGCAATCAAATCCGCTTCATTTATCTCCGCTTGATTGACAGCTTTGACTTTGAGTTCGGTTTTGATTGATTTCGAACCGAAATCAATCTCCGCTCGACCGTATTGTTTCTCCGATGAAATCGTTTTCATATTGTTTTTTTCCTGAAGAGTTTTTTGAACGATATAATCATTAACTTTTTGTTCCAACTCCTCAACCGAAAAAGCCAAGGCTTTTATTTTTATCTTAACCTGATATTCAAAATTTTCCGTTACCGAATCTTCTTCCGGAAAGACGGAATAATCAATCACTTCAAAAGCAAAAGCATCCTCAAGTATCACATTTCCTTCTCCGGCCTTCTTTTTAATGTTTTCCTTTAACTGATTCTTTAATTGATTCTCGGTTTTTATTTTAGCGTTTTCAATATCGGTCGAAGAAACAGTCCTTAATCCGCTTGCTCCTTCTGCATCACCTCCGCCTTTCGTTTCTTCGGATAATTTGGCGTAAAATTTGTCATATTTCGGACTACCCTCAAAACCGGGAATTTTGAAATCCGCCTCCTTTATATTGTATTGCTCTCCGGCTTCATCGGAAATTATCTCCGCCTCAATCTTGCCCGGTTCTGTTTGACCGTCTTTAATTGTCATCCCGGGCACCGTCACACTATTTATCAAGCGAAAGACCTTGCCTTCTCCGGACACAAATCGAGTGGTAGCTACCAAAACCTGCGAAGTTTCACTAAATTCGTTAAAAATAGTTATTTTACCTTTGGCTTTCTGACTGGAAGAACCCTTTTGACCGGTAGCCGGAAAGGAAAGCGCGAGTAAATTTTCTTCCTCAAATACAACCGGCTTTAATAAGATGCTTGTTTCCGTACTCGAAGAGTTTTGACTATTTTCGCCGACTCTTAAATCAATATTGAAAACTTTTTCTTCTTTTTTCGGGAAAACCTTAATCTGCGCTTCCGGCAAATAAAAATAAGCTCCGATTGCCAAAAATAAAAAAAATAAAATTGACAGGAAAATCCAGATAAACTTATATCCCCCTTTCGCAGTTTTATTATTCGCTTCGTTAATTTTTATATCTTCGGATGAATGACTGAAAAAATCATTAAAAATTTCCTCATCCTGAGGAGATGGCCCTCTTTGAGTTTTATCAATCACTTCAATAGCGCCTCTCTCTTCGTCTTTAAAAGTCTGAGGATTTTCTTGAATTTTTTCTTCTTCTTTTTTTGAGCTTAAATCAACCCGACGATCCGGAGTGATGAAACTCTCCGCTCCCAAATTATCCAATCTAACCCGCCGATTATTATTTAAAATTTTTTCTTCCTTCGGAGGGATATTTTCTTGCAAAGAAATCGGTTTTGATTTCATTTTTGCATCATTATCACTCACCACTCCCCGCAACTCCTCCAAGGAATTTTTAACTACAAAACCTATTTTTTTGGCCACCGCCATTGCCCGCTCATCTTTGGTGACAAAAATAATTCTCTTATCCAATCTTTCCGCCTCTCGCTTTATCAATTTCAAACTCACCGCGCTCTGCATTATCAAGGCTCGGTTGGTAACAACCAAAATATTATATTTTGCCGAGGACTTTCTGATTCTGGTGATAATGGAATTGACTTCCTCATCCACATCGATATAAAAAGTCTGATGCATAATAATATTTTTTAAAAATTACTTATAATCCACTTTATTCATCGCTCGTTTTAAAATGCCGGCCAAAACTTTCTCTTCTTGCTCAAGCTCCAAAACCAAGCCGGCCAAACCCATCGGGGTAACATCTTGAGTACTGATCAATTCACCGGTTTTATCTATAATACTGGAAGCGTCCTGAGGACGCAAGAAGGATAATTTCGGCGGATTGACAAAAGCCAACTTACTTATCCAATCTCGAGAAAGCAAAGCCGTCTTTATCCCCGGCAAACCGGAACCGCCCCCGCACATCAAGATTTTATTGGGCAACAAATCATTTTGAGAAAACTCCGACAGCGCCAATTCCACCCCGCTTAACCAAATCCGACAATCATCCTCGAATATCCGATCCAGTCTCTCGGTATCGATTTTATTTAGTTTGCCCAAAGCATAATTTATTTTTATCCTCTCCGCTTTTTCAAAATCCACTCCGATTTCTTGTGCCAACCTCTTGGAAAAAGCTCGCCCGCCCAAAGCAAACATCTTCGTCCCCTCCAAGCCTCCGTTTCTAACCACCGCAATATCGGTGGTGCCTCCCCCAATATCGACAAAGATAGCATTAAAATTGAGATCCCCCTCAAAATCGACCAGCTTAGCCACCGCATAAGGCTCGGCGGCAATACTCACCAAATCAATGTTCAAATCATTTACAATCGATTCAATCGCTCCCAGATGAATAGTGGGTGCATAAGCGTTAAAAACACTGATTGAAACATTATGTCCCTGAAAGTCCAAAGGATTATTAATCCGATATCCGTCTATCCTGACATCCGAAATAGCCGCATTAATCAAACGAATATCAATATTGCTTTGTCCGGTTTCCCAAGCGATTTGCTCGCTGATTCTTTCGTAAGCTTTTTGCTGAACTTTTTGAATGATATTATTTAATTCCGGCAACCCGATTTTCAAATCGGATCGCGCTCTTTCATAATGAACGGTCGTGGTTGTTCCTTTTACCAATTCTCCCGCAATCCCGACAATGGCATATTTGATATTTTTAACCCCGGCTTTCTTTTTGGCCATCTCTATCGCTTCCCTGGCAACCGCCACCACGCCCCCGATATCGGAAACCGCTCCGCTTTGCATATTACCGATTTTTTGGCGCACCCTCCCGACACCGATTACAATTCCTTTTTTATTTTGAATATCCAATTTAAAAACAAGCGCCTTGACCACTTCCGTCCCGATATCCAAAGCCAAAAAAACTTCTTTCCTTCTTCGAATCGATGTAATTTTTGAAAAAAGACTCATACTAATTATTTTCTTTAATTTATTTTTTTTGCTTCAACTTTATTTAAAAATTTTTCCATCTCGTCTTTTCTTAGTAAGCCCGCCACTCCGCCATAGTGAAGAACCACATTGGCTCCGTTGACTATTCCCATTTTCAATGATTCGGCAATTGATTTGCCTTCGATATAGCCCGCCAAAAAACCGCTGGAAAAAGAATCTCCCGCTCCGGTCGAATCAACCGCCACCACCCGAAACGCCTCGACATAAAAAATTTCCTCTCCGTCATATCCCCAAGCCCCCCTCTCACCGTCGGTAATCACCACCACCTTGGCGCCGGTTTTTTTTAATTCTTTCAAAAGAAAAATTTCATCATTAACTTCTTCGTCTTTAAAAACATTTCCCCCGGTATTGATAATTATCTCAATCGCTTCATCTTTATTGACAAACAAAACTTCCGTTTTTCCGGCAAATTGATGAATCTTTTCCACATCCTCGGTGATATTTCGCCCTCTCGGATTAAAACAAATCTTGGCGCCCGTTTCAGCTGAAACCTCGGCAACCGCATCCAAAACACCTCGCCAATCCCCGTTGGGGTCGGTGACTGAAATCCAATTAAAATCCGTAATTTCGGTTGGGATAACTTTTAGCCTCTTGTTGGCTTCTTGATTGGAAAAAATAATCCGCTCCCCGTTTCGCTTATCCACAATAATAGCCGACAAACCGGTTAAACAATTTTCTGTTTTTACAAAACTGGCATCAACCCCCTCTTTTTCCATCTCTCCCTTTATCCACTCTCCCAACAAATCATCCCCCAAAACGGTATAACAAAAACTTTCAATTCCCAATCTTTTTAAACCGCAAGCCACGTTAACGGCGCACCCGCCCAGAGATTCAAAACGTGTTTCGATATGATATTTAGCCCCGGATTCAAAAGCTATTTTTTTCTGAGAAGTGAGATCTTCCGGCGTATCCAAATGCACACCCTCATCGGTCGGAAAAAAAATATCTTTAGCCGAAGAGCCGATACAAATTATTTTTTTCATAAAAAATATTAAAATAAAAAATTAATTTTACGCCCCACCAGGGTGCTCCATTATATTCTGTTGCATTTCTTCCTCCGTAATGACAGGGGCTTGATTTGTAGTTGGAGTTGTGCCGGCTCCCCTCAGGCTTTCCACGCTCTGCAAATTAATATTGGTCAAATTGGGATTGATAGTGTTGAGGACAACCCAAGCCACCATCACCGCCACCAAACCCCAAATAGCATCCACGATAACTCTTTTACCGCTTTCCATTTTGGAAGTATTGCCGGCTGCCGTAAAATACATAAAACCGCCGATTGAAATCATAAACATCGCCGCTATCCCCACCGACCAAACCAGAAATTTATAGACTGCATTCACATAAGCCGGAAAAGAGTTAATTGCCACTGTACCCTCCGTACCCGGAATCGGTTCCATCGGTTCATACTCAGCCAAGGTGGTCTTACTCAAAAAAATCAAACCGCCCGCCAATATCGCCGCAAATAAAAATAGGTATTTCTTTTTCATATTCGATAAATAAAAAATGATTAAGTTCTAAATTTGGTTCTCTCCATAATTTCCCTGTTAATTATATTAACATCCCGCCCGTATTTCAAACGAGACATCTCCTTGAGATATCGCGGGATTTCCTTATTGCCTTCTTTGGGCGGATAAGTATTAAAATTGAAAGGCTTGGTGGTTTCATTATTAATCAAAAGCTTGGCAAAACCGCTATAGTTATTAACATTAATCAAATCACTGGCCCCGAAAACCGGTTCAAATTGTTTCTCCAAAAATTCCGCATCCTCCGGACCGACGCGGAAAGCGCACAAGGATCCGACATTGCCAAAAACCGCTTTGGAAATTTCCTCACTCAATTGACCGATAAACTGATGAGCGATAATTAAATTCAAACGATATTTGCGCGCTTCGGAAAGAATCTGAGAAATCGAATCAGTGGTAACATTTTGAAACTCGTCGATATAAAGATAAAAATCTTTTCTTTCATTTTCCGGCATATCAACCCGCGAAAGAGCGGCCATCAGAATCTTGCCCACCATCACCATTCCCAAAAGATGACTGTTAATCTCTCCGATTCTACCTTTAGACAGATTAATCAAGAGAATTTTGCCTTCATCCATTATTTCTCTGAAGTTTAAAGCGCTTTTTTGTTGGGCGATAATCGGTCGCATCAAGTCGTTGGCGATAAAGGTGGTGAGTTTGGAGGTAATATAAGGAACCATATTGGCCAAAGCCGCTTCTCCGCCGGCTTTTTCCGCTTCTTTTATCCAAAAATCTCTCACTACCGGATTGTTGCAATGCGACAGTTTCATTCTTCGAAATTCTTCATCCGCTAAAACTTTCGGGATCTCCATCAGGGTCGAACCGGACTCCGGATGTTCCATCACCAAAAGCATGGCGTTTCTGGCATATTGTTCAAACATCGGTCCGCCGGTTTGCTTCAGATCGTAAAGCTTGTCAAAAATACTAATCATCTCATTGATTACAAAACCTTTTTCCTCCGGTCTTTCATATTCCAACATATTCAAACCCAACGGACGTTCGCTGTCGGCCGGATTGAAAATTATCACATCCTCCGCTCTTTCTTTGGGAACGGCTGTCAAAATATCTTCAATCGCATCCCCGTGCGGGTCGATAAAGCAAACCCCTTTGCCGTTTCGGACATCCTGTTTGGCCATTTCCTGTAAAAAATTTGATTTACCTACTCCGGTCTGACCGATAGTATAAAGATGCCTTCTGCGATCCCCGTCAGATAACCTGATGTCGGTTTTTTCTCCCCGATAATCATTGTAACCCAAAAGAATTCCTTCCTTGGGAATATTGATCGGCGGCGGAGCCGCTCCGGCTTTGAGCCATTTTATCTTGGGAGTTTCAGTGGTGGAAATCGGAAAATGAAAAATACTGGCAATTTCCTCCGTATTTAAAATGACCGCGCTCTCCTCGTTAAAATTTCTAAAAATATAATCAAAAGAAACATCCTTGGTTTTAAATCTCTTCAAAACTTTAAAATAATTCACTTCCGGATTTTCAAACTGAGCGAATGAATTTTCTATTTGCGCCAATATCTCATCCGCTCTTTCTTGACTGTCGGCCGAGGCCAGTAAGCG
>LFRM01301120.1_pt3 | contig 10132 bp, 9 predicted proteins | sample 618341 | NCBI WGS metagenome assembly LFRM01 (sample SAMN03654438, study PRJNA283298) | anaerobic digester metagenome | isolation source: pool of bioreactors CSTR01a, CSTR02a, and CSTR03a thermophilic anaerobic... | place: Denmark: Kgs. Lyngby | collected 2014-05-21 | reverse complement strand
GTTTTTCTTGAGAATGTATCGGGGTTAAATTATTTCTAGCTTAAATTGACAATCGAGGAATTTAAGAAATCAAAAATGTAATAGTTGAAAAGCTCCTGGAAAATTAAAATAAGATTTCCAGGAGCTTTTTGTTTTGAATTAGGACTAGAGGGTGCTTACTTTAAAATTTCTTCCTAATGCCCTCGGTAATGTCCTATAATTAGGAGAATGGTAAAGTTAAAAGAAAAGCTTGCACAAGAAAAGATTATACAAGAAAGGATTTAAAAACATGGCGGATTTGACATATGATATTAAAGAAACAATTGGGGCTATTTCTGAGAACAGTAGAGGTTGGTCTAAAGAATTAAACTTGATTAGTTGGAATGATCGAGAGCCAAAGTATGATATCAGAGATTGGGCACCAGATCATGAGAAAATGGGGAAAGGTTTAACCTTAACAAAAGATGAAATTAAAAAGCTGCGGGATTTATTAAATGATATGGAACTATAAAATTCTTTTGGTTAATTTCGTTGAGGGGACTATTGATATACGGATAAAAGAGCAGTAAAGCTAAAATTCTAATAAAAATTTATGATGAATTCGAGACTAGAAAGGATTTGTATAAATGCAAGAGAGTGAACTAAGGAAAATGATCTTAACTCAAACAATGTTACCACAAGCTCCTGATGAGATTGTCGATCGCATTGAGGACTTTAGAGAGTACATGGTTTTATATAATTCAGCCATAAGAGAAGTCACAACAAAGCTAGAGATTTTAAACGATGAACTTTCGCTTAGACAAAGCAAAAACCCAATTCAGTTCATAAAATCAAGGGTGAAGAAGCCAACGAGTATTATTAATAAGCTCCAGCGACTGGAGCAAGATATAAATGTGGAGTCGGTGACTTCTTTAAATGATGTTGCTGGAATCCGAGTAATTGCATCATTTATTGATGATGTCTATGACATTGCCGAAATGTTGGTCAAGCAAGATGATATTAAGTTAGTCCGGGTAAAGGACTATATTAAAAACCCGAAACCTAACGGATACAGAAGTTATCACATGATTATTGAAGTTCCGGTCTATTTTTCTGATAAAAAAGAGTTTGTAAAAGTAGAAATCCAAATCCGAACCGTTGCAATGGATTTTTGGGCAAGTTTAGAACATCAGCTCAGGTATAAAAAAAATGTTGAAAATGCAGAAAGCATAGAAGCTGAGCTAAAAGCCTGCGCAGATACAATTGCAAGCACAGACCTGCGAATGATGAACCTAAGGAATAAAATGGAAAAAAACTAGTTTATATCTTTGGGAACCTGCATATAATAGGGGACTTGCCTTAGCTCTTAAAAAGGCATAGACCAGCCTAACTCGTGAAGAATAAAAGATTGGATGATTCGTTTCAAAATACAAGAAATTTTAAACTGATTCTCTATTGGAAGGCATCACCAAATTAAAATAATCTAGCAAAAGAAAAAGGCTTGTTCCTGAATCGGACAAGTCTTTTTCTCGCGTCAAGATTATAAGGAAACAAACGTTATTTGGAAAATAAACTAAAAATTTGCCTGCAGATTGTCTTGAGATTGAGAAAGATTATCAGAAAAGTACAAGAATCGAGCTTGGAAAACAATCTGGAATAAAAACAGTAAAGGATCTGGAAAAATTTCAAAAACAGCCCCAACTATGTTTTGAAGAGGACTGTTAGGTTTTGATTAAATGTATAGAAATCGTAGATGACTATTATTTATGATAACCACTACTTCTTGATGAGAAGATAGGGCTCCACCAGAAAATGTGGGTAGCATAAAAGGATGATATATATTCTAAGTACCATAATTTATAACACTTAGGTCTTGATGATATGAAAGAATAGATTGAAATGGTCTTCCAGAACATCTGATTCCATGGACTTGTGTCTATAGATTATTTTTGGTGTATGTATACAACCAAAAGCCTATTAATTGGCCATCTAAATTGCCGGCAAGTTAGATATTCCGTTAAAATTATATTTTGAAATTTAAAACCATCAGACCAAAATTAATGTGCCTAATAAAATTAGAGAAAGAAAGGAACAGATAATGAGAAAAAACCATTTTTTATAAGCATTGACAAGAATAAAACGATTTGGTATTCTTAATGAGAATAATTATCAACAACGGACCACTGGAAGAAATTGAAAGCTTAGTGTATCCGCCTAGGAGGATATTTTGGTTAATATGTTTAGAATAAAAGGTTTGAGAAGACAAGGAAAAGATGGAACCNNTAGGTCAAGACTATAAGATTAAAGAAATTAACACCCATAATGAAGAAATGAAAAACTTCTTATTTACCCTAGGGTGTTATGAAGGAGAAATTATCACGCTACTTTCAAAAATATCAGATCAATATGTTGTGGTCTTAAATGATGCAAGATATTGCTTGGATAAAAACCTGGCTTCAACAATTCAAATATAATAGACAGAGAAGCTAGAGTGAAATGTTGAATGAATGCTCATATATGGTTTTAAATTAATCAAGTCGTTTCATTAATTTAAAGCCATTGGAGCAATTTTTTATACCAAGTGAATGATAATGGTTATCGAAATAATTTAAATTTAGGAAGAAAAACTGTGTCAAAGTGTTGACTGTCTGAAAAATAAAGAGAAAGCAAGGAGAAATCTAAATGAAAGTAGCGTTGACTGGGAATCCCAATAGTGGAAAAACAACATTATTTAATGCCATCACGGGTAGAACGGAACATGTTGGTAACTGGGCTGGAGTTACCGTGGATAAAAAAGAAGGGCAGATTAAAAGTAATTTAAATATGACGGGAAAAGAGATCATGGCGATTGATTTGCCAGGGGCCTATTCAATGTCTCCCTTTACTTCGGAAGAAAGCATTACACGAGATTTTATTAACCAAGAAACCCCCGACGTACTTATTAATATAGTTGATGCAACCAATTTAAGCCGAAGCTTGTTTTTCACAAGTCAGTTATTGGAGTTAGATATTCCCGTAGTTGTTGCATTAAATAAAAGTGATTTACTTGCGAAGAAACAAACTAAGATTGATACTGCTAGATTATCTCAACTTTTAGATTGTCCTGTAATCGAGACTGTTTCAATCGGAGGGGGCGTCACTGGTTTAAAAAAGTTAGTAGCAGCAGTAGCCGAAGTGGAAGGAAGCAAACAAACTCCACCAATTGATACAGGATCGGTGGATATATCAGATAAGATAGCGGTCAAGGAGTCAGATAAAAAACGCTACCAAGTGGTAAAAGAAATAGTCGCTAAGGTTGAAAAACGCTCCGTAGCTAGCGTGAGTCACACAAAACAAGATGCCTTAGATCGAGTTTTAGCGCATAAATGGATCGGCTTGCCGATTTTTGCTCTGATCATGTGGGCAGTGTTTTCAATTTCTCAGACTTATGGAGGCGCTTACCTAGCAGATATTTTAGTAGGCTGGATTGATAGCTTTAGAAATCTAGTTGCAGGTGCACTGGGTGACAATGTATCACCATTTTTATCCACACTACTCCTTGATGGAATTATTGGTGGTGTTGGAGCAGTTATTGGGTTTTTACCTTTAATTATGATTTTGTTCTTTTTACTCGCTTTATTAGAAGATAGTGGATATATGGCCCGAGTTGCTTTAATTATGGATCGCTTTTTTAAAAAAGTGGGACTTTCAGGGAAATCCATTATTCCAATGGTTATCGGAACAGGCTGTGCAATCCCTGGGATTATGGCCACAAGGACGATTAAAGATGAAAGACAACGAAGAACTACAGCTATGTTAACACCCTTTATGCCTTGCGGAGCAAAGCTTCCGGTCATTGCACTTTTTGCAGGAGTATTTTTCAAGGATGCTGCATGGGTTGGAACTTCCATGTACTTTTTAGCGATTTTGTTAATTATCCTTAGTGCAATGATTTTAAGGAAAATTACGGGAGACGAAAAAACCACAAACTTTTTTATCATGGAATTGCCTGAGTATCGAGTGCCTAGTTTTAAAAGAGCTACCCGATCTATGTTAGATCGAGGAAAAGCATTTATTGTTAATGCAGCAACGATTATTTTAATTTCTAATACTCTGGTTCAAATTATGCAATCATTTAATTGGCGATTTGAACTCGTGGCAGAGGGAGCAGCCAACACCAGTATTTTAGCTAGCTTGGCCAACCCATTTGCTATAGCCCTAATTCCTTTAGGTTTTGGCGTGTGGCAACTAGCAGCAGCTGCAGTAACAGGTTTTATAGCTAAAGAAAATGTTGTTGGAACATTAGCAGTAGTCTATGGAATTACAAACTTTATTAATGCAGAAGAATTTATTTTAATAGAAGGTGCAACAAGTGTAGCTGAAGTGATGGGCTTGACATCGGCGGCAGCCTTGGCCTTTCTCGCCTTTAATCTATTCTCGCCTCCTTGTTTTGCAGCAATTGGTGCAATGAAATCTGAAATGGAATCCAATAAATGGGTAGCTGGAGCAGTTAGCTTTCAATTAGCCATGGGATATATAGTGGCCTTTTTGATTTATCAAGTAGGAACCTTAATAGAGACTGGTACCTTAGGCAAAGGATTCTTACCGGGATTAGTGGTAGTCGCTACTATTAGTGGAGTTATTGGCTATTTAATGAAAAAAGGGTCGCGAAAACATTTGGCGCAGTATAAGAGTGAAATTTCAACTTTAGAAAGACAAAGGAGTTAAACAATGAATGATTTGATTGTCCTGGTGATTATTCTAGGCTTACTAAGCTGGGCTATATATATAATATACCGAAACAAGAAAAACAATGTTAAATGCTCTAGTTGTGCTTATCAATCAACCTGTCCAATGAATATTGAACCAAAGATTAAACTGCAAAGTAAACCGCAAAACATTCCAATACTAAATAAAACCCATAGGAATTAAAAGAAAACTGTTGGATATCTTCATATATCCGAAGAAAGCAACTGCCCCTTTTCTTAGTAAAAAGGTGCAGTTGCTTTCTTTTCTTAAAAGTTAGATCAGCCTAACTTTTATAATTTGGACTAAGCTAAATCCTGTAGAATATTGCCCCTATCTTACTAGGTCAAAAACTTCACCTAAAACAACTAAATTTTCAATAGAGATAATGGAAACTTTAGGTGGGCTAGTTATGGTTGGGAAAAACAAAGTTTAGATTGAAGCATACGGTCTAGTGGTATCTATACACTTTATATTATTTTAACTTTTGTTCTGTTTGAAAATAATTATCCCATCCCCCCAATGTGTGGAGGTGATCTTTCCAATTGGATATGTTCACGGAGTTTGGCAGATAACTATCTAAATCAGACCAGCGCAAAGGCCAAGAAATTGGAGCGCTGGGCCGAGCTCGAAGAGAAAAGTTGCTGATAGCTGTTGAACTACGGCGACTCCGAACCCAGTCGATATAAATTTTATCTTTTCGCTTATTCTTTCTCATATTTGCTGTGTAGCGATCAGGCCACTTGCTCTCCATACCCTGGGCGATTAGTTTTGCAAAACTGGCACAGCTTTCCCAATCAGCAGACGGAAATAGGGGGACAACAACATGGTACCCTTTGCCACCACTAGTTTTCAGATAAGCCTTTAGGCCAAGCTCATTTAAAAGAGACTTTAGATCTCGGACACCTTGACGAACTTGTTCAGGGGTTATTGATTCGTCGGGGTCTAGATCAAAAACCAGTCGATCCGGTTGTTCTAATTGATTTATTGAGGAGCCCCATAGATGAAATTCAATGCTTCCATTTTGAATGGCACCCATAAGACCTGTTTGATTGTTTATAACAAGGATGTCTGTGGGCTCACCGTCGTTATCTTTAATAGCAAGGCTGTTTATACCATCAATTTCATGATTCAAATGTTTTTGATAAAAACAATCCTCACCGATTTTATCTGTACAGCTAATAAAAGTTACAGGTCGATTCGATAAATGAGGCATCATCCTTTCTTGAATTGCCCAATAATAATCAGCGACATCTTGCTTTGTAATGTTATCCTCTGGGAATAAGAGTTTATCAGGAGAAGATAAAGACACATTCCCATATTGAGTGTTTTTAACAGGCTCTGATTTTTGCTTGACCTTCAATTTTGACTTAGCATTGGCATCTTTTAAAATAAACGATGTCTGTCCAGGGTCTATTTGATCAAGGGAAGCGTTATTGATCGTCTTGGTAGGTTTATCAGGGCGAGAAAATTCTTTTTGAACCTCACGGACTGAGTCGCCTATTCGTAGTCCTTGATAAGATGCTTGTCTTAGCAAGTTATCATTGGTCATTTCAGTATACTCTACTTGAGCAACTAGTTTTGGAGATAAATGATGGATGGTTTCATCATGGCGTTGGCTTGGGGGGTTCACAAAAGGGGAGGTCTTTCGATTTAAGTTGTTAAATGAATTAAGAAGTTCTGTGGTGACTTCTTTGGAAAAGCCCGTACCAGCACGCCCACGGTAGATCAAGTCTTGATCTTCATAAACTCCTAACAGTAGGGCAGAAAGTCCCGTAGAGTTGATATCGGTGACGGTATAGCCACCGATAACAAACTCTTGAGGGATCCTACATTTTATTTTAATCCATTCCTTGCTTCTAGACTGATGATAAAGCGACTCTTTTTTCTTAGAGATAATCCCTTCTAGGGATTGATCACAAGCTTTATTTAAAAGGTCCTGGCCATCTTTCGTATGATAGCTAAAGTGAATCCCGGAAGGGCTGTTTTTTAATACTTCAAAGAGAAGGTCTTTACGATTTATTAAGGGCAAGGAGCGAAGGTCTTGATTTCCGTAGGCCAATAAATCAAAGGCAACAAAACTCAAATCTTTTTCTTTAGGTTCTTTTAGATAAGCCTGCAGAGCGCCAAAATCAGTTTTTCCATCTTCATCGAAAACAACTAATTCACCATCAAGAACCATATTTGCAGGAGACCACTTTTCAAGGGATTGGATAAGAGCTGGAACCTTATGTGACCAATCGTGACCATTGCGAGTAAGTACTCGGACCCTTTTATTTTCCATAAAAATTAAAACACGATATCCATCGAACTTTAATTCATGAATCCATTGAGTCCCCTTGGGCACAGTATTTTTTAAGCTAGCTAGCATTGGCTTTGATGCTTTGAAAGGAAGGTTTTCAAAGGGCAGGCGATTGACTAATGTCTGGTGAGCATCGGATACTTCTTTAATGTCCTTTGCTTCAATAGCCTTTGTTGTGTTAGCCTTTGCTTTATTAGGGTTTTTTTTATTAGGTTTTGTTTCATCAGACGCAGTTTCAGAAGCTTTTGCTTTGTCTTTAAAAGATGAGGTCTCTATTTTCGCAGAACCATCAGTATGTCCTTTAGAAATTTCTTCCAAAGTTTCATTGCTTCGCACCGATGTTTTAATATCAGTGATTATACGATCTGAGCTGGCTTCATCATCTTTTTCTTTGATTAACAACCAGTTTTTTTCTTGTTCGTCTTTTTTTGCTTTCATGCGAACTAGAGCCCAACCACCCTTTAAACGCTGGCCTTGTAATTCAAGTTTTAATGATCCATTGGCAAAGCCTTTTTTAGGATCCTCTTTTGGAATCCAAATTCCTTCATCAAAAAGCTGGACGGTTCCACCTCCATACTCACCCTTAGGTATGGTCCCTTCAAAGTTTCGATAATCTAAAGGGTGGTCTTCAACGTGGACAGCTAGGCGTTTATCCTTGGGATTAAGGCTAGGACCTTTTGGTACTGCCCAAGACCAAAGAACGCCTTCAAATTCTAACCGAAAGTCATAATGAAGTCTGGAGGCTGCATGACGCTGAACTACAAATCGTAGACCCTCAGGTGAGGAACTAGTATTGCCTTGAGGTTCACTGGTTTTTTTAAAGTCGCGTTTGGATTTATATTCGTCAAGTGGACTACTCATTACGACTCCTTAGCTTTATTAGCTGATGATTTTGTTTTTCCACCAGATTTGCTTTGCTTTGCAGTTTTAGACTTTGACTTTGCAGTGGATTGAGACGACTGACTAGGTTTTTTATCTTTTGCAGCAATGCTTTGTTTTAATAGGTCCATAATATCCACCACATTGGTCGATGTTTCCTCCACTTCGGTTTCTTCATCATCTGGTAAACTTTCACCTTTTAACTTTGCCTTTGCTTGAATTCGCTCAAGCAAGGCATTAGAATAATCGTCCTCAAAATCCTCATGTTTCCACTTGGCAGTTAAACCATCGATTAAAGAAATAGCCAAATCCATTTCTTTTTTGGTGACTTTTATTTCTTTGGGTAGGTCTAAAGCCTCCGAGCTGCGAATTTCATCGGCATAAAGTAATAAGTTTAAAACAAGGGCATCATCCTTTGGGAAAATCACCCCTAAACTTTGTTTTGTGCGGATAGTAATTCTACCGATTGCAACCTTATCGGATTTTTTCATGGCATCTCGTAGGAGGATATAGGGTTTTTCGCCACCCTTTACAGGGGACAGAAAATAAGGTTTCTCCAATAACATAAGGTTCAACTCATCGGCATCAATGAATTGTTCAATTTCCATGGTTTTACTAGCTTTAGGATCTGCTTTTTCGAAATCTTCATCTGTTACAACGACAAAGCTACCATCATCAAACTCATAGGACTTGACAATGTCATCCCAAGCGACTTCTTTGCCAGTATTAGCATTTACTCGTTTGTATTCAATTTTGGCATGGTCCTTAGAATCCATCATGCTAAAGCTTAGTTTTGATGGTTTGCTTGCACTAAAGAGTTGTATAGGGATGCTGACCAGACCAAAAGAAATAGTGCCATTCCAGATTGCTTTCATAGTTATAACCTCCAATTGATTTATATTGTTGTTANNCTTATATCAGCTATAATAATACAAGACTTTTTAAGGTTGGTTTTATCCTAAACGAACTTATTCTAAGCTTTCATTGGGACAATAAAAATTTATGATTGATCACTCAGATAGTCTTGAGGGAATGAAAAACATTCTATTGCTGTCAACACTTTAATGGTCGAGGCGAAATAGAGATTAAAATCAGCATAAATCATAAGAAAAATCAGTTCAAGGGTTTCAATGAATCGTAACATATCGTTTACCTAAAGCTCTTAATTGATTAAAAATGGTGACTATTAAGATTTTAAATGCTCCTTAATCATAGTTTTCAGGAAATATCAAAATGATTATTAAAATTTCAAAGGAAATAGGAGATAACTAAAACAAAGTTGTGCAAAATAAGCTAAATGATTTTTGATGTAAATTTAAAGTCTTAAGAATTGGATAAGATATATAATAATCAAAGTGTTAAATTTTATTTACATTAATTGAATATCATGTAGGATATGAGGGGATTATGTTATCATATCAATATAAGAAATAAAACGAAAAGAGGAGGAAGCAATGTCAACTTGGTTACCAAGCTTAATCACTGAAACGCCAGAGGAAGGTTATGACCTTGCCGTCACACTAGCTAGAAAAGCAGTTGGAATGATTCAACCGGATCCAGAAATTAAAAAGCGGTTACGATCAATTTATTCAGAAAATGCAGATAGTCTAACAATGGCATCTCAAGTTGTTGCCATTCACTTTCAAACCGTTGCAGCTGCAAATAATTATTGGAAATAAGCTGCTAACCCTAACTTTTGACAAACAAAAATGAGTTTTAAGTTTAAATCTAAAGCTAACAAAATGCTACTTTTTGTAGAGTTTATAGGATGAAAGCCTAGGTAAAATAATAATTCCTAGGCTTTTTAGCGAAAAATAACAAAAGCTTTCTAGATTTTAAATAGATAGGTGATTTTAGAAGGTTGAGTAGACAAAATTGATGTGGAAGTTGATATATGCATTTCCTAGCGTAAAATTTGGCAATGTTTAAAGTAATGCTGAGAAATAAAACAAAATATTTTGTTTTATCGCAATTTCAAGGTTTTAAGATCTGTTGAAAAGCTGCAGGTAAAATATTGGAAGGAAGTAAAATGGGAGAGACTATTAGTCCAAAATGCTCTGACAACAAAGAAGTTGTAAGGATAGAAAATGATTTGAAAAACATTACAGAAGGAATATTGTTGAGTGCACGTGCAAGTGTAGAGAATAATAATTCCCTGAGTATGCCAATTGGAGAACTTGTAACACTAGGCGCAGGAGTAGCATCATTGATTCCTAAATTAAGAGCAATAACTCAGACAACTTCTGTTAATAATGAGGGACTATATCA
>LFRM01337376.1_pt1 | contig 10134 bp, 12 predicted proteins | sample 618341 | NCBI WGS metagenome assembly LFRM01 (sample SAMN03654438, study PRJNA283298) | anaerobic digester metagenome | isolation source: pool of bioreactors CSTR01a, CSTR02a, and CSTR03a thermophilic anaerobic... | place: Denmark: Kgs. Lyngby | collected 2014-05-21 | reverse complement strand
AATATTGACAAGTGGCAATAAAGCAGACTTGCGCCCGCCATCAGTAGTCATTTGTGCTTATCGCAAAATCCCGAGGGGGGATAAACTTGTATCTGGGACTCAGGAGGGAGCGCCTGTTAGCATTATTAAAAGAAAAGGGATGGGGTAAAACTGAATTTGCCAGAAAGCTTGAAATCCACTATTCCTATTTTCACCGTTTGTTAAAAGGAGAACGGAACCCGGGTAGCAAGTTTTTTAACAATTTTTCAAGGTTTTGCCGAGAGCAGGGCCTGGAGTTTGAAGACTATGTCTACATAAAGATAAAAAATCAATGAGGAAAGATATGGTTTTCCCAGGTATAAGGCTCAAGCTGGTGCCCCTCAAGGGCTGCAGCACAGGTTTCTGTAAGGAGATCCAGCCTGCTGAGAAGGAGGGTATGCTTCTCCTGCTTATGGTCAACGGGCCCAAAAGGAACAAAAAAAATACCTTTTTTCTTCATCAGCGACGAAATATAATTCAGTGAAGGAGTGGGCTCATTTTCCAGGGCCGGGACCAGTACCAGGGGGAGATAGCTCTGGTCCTCCGATACTATTTGTTCTAGAAAGACCAAAAACCGTTCTGAATCGGGAATGACAACAAGAAGGTCCAGAAAGGGATAATTAAGGTTCCCGGGCATTTTATCGGCAGTTGCGGGCGAATTTTCTTTTGCACTTCGTTTTTTGATCACTTCCAGATGTATCTGGCGAAAAAGGCTTTGGAATTTGTTTTTAATACCTTCCTTCTTTTCCGGAGGCTCCAACAGAATTATATAAAGCTCTGCTCCCGCGAGCATAATTTTTTCTATTTCTCTGAGAATAGAAGTATCGCTTATCTGTTTAATTGTCAAAGCAAAACCGATTTTCTTGCCCTGTAATAACAATTTAAACACCTCCAGGGGACACTTTATTTATATGCGTTTTGCCCCGTGGTGGTGCTTGTTTGTGGAACCCGGGCAAGAAAAGAAAAGTGAGATTATCCGGTTAACCGGTGAAAAAATTTTATGGAATAAGATTTTCCAGGCCGTAAACCAGGCCCTTAAGCTTGGAGACACTTTTAATGGCCAGAATTACACCGGGCATGAATGAACTTCGGTCCAGGGAATCGTGGCGGATGGTTAAAGTCTGGCCCTGCCCTCCGAAAATTACCTCTTGATGGGCGACAAGACCGCTCAGCCTGATACTGTGAATATGGATCTTGTCCTGCAGGGCGCCCCTGGCTCCCGGCAATTTCAATAGCTCATCTTTGTCCGGGGGGTCGGTGGAGCGTGCTGCAGCGATCATTTCTGCTGTCTTTAAAGCTGTCCCTGAAGGAGCGTCAATTTTTTTATCATGATGCAGTTCGATAATTTCAACCTGAGGAAAATAACGGGCGGCAATGGAGGCAAATTTCATCATCAGCACGGCACCGAGGGCGAAGTTGGGAGCCACTACAGCGCTGAGTTCAGATTGTTCCACCCACTGGTTGATATGTGAGAGGTCTATGTTGGTAATGCCGGTAGTGCCGACTACAGGACGAACACCGCACTGCAGGGCGATTTCAATATTATGCATAACGGCCATGGGAGTTGTAAAATCTACGAGGACCGCCGGGCTAATTTCTTTTAGTGACTCTTTTGTTAATTTTTTTATGACAATGTCCAGATCCGGTCTCCCCAGTACTTCGCCCATGCTTTTGCCGGTTCCATGAAGGTCAAAAGCGCCTGTAAGCTCCAGGCTTTCCTCTTCAAGGACTGCGCGGCATACTTCCCGTCCCATGCGTCCATACGCGCCACTGACGGCAACGCTAATTTTTTCCATAGCGAAACCTCCTCCTGTTCATAAAACCTGTATCAAGCAAACCCCTAAGCTCCGCCACCGGCAAATTTCTATCCCGTTTTTTAATTTTAACAGCCATGATTTTTCAAGTTATATAGTATTCAATTTTTTTATAATTATTGTTCACTATATTCTCCTATATCAGCCAGAAGATGTCAAGAATCCCCCTGAGAAAAGCGGGGTAAGTTAATTGTACTAAAAAAGGGGGAATAAGAATATGGTATTAAAGATAGGAATTAATGGCTTCGGCCGCATCGGCCGGGTTACATACCGTGCACTGCTGGAAAAGAAAGGCGCACAGGTTGTTGCCGTTAATGATCTGACGGACAGTAAGACACTCGCTCATTTGCTGCGTTATGATTCTCTTTACGACAAGTTGCCTTTTGAAGTGAAGGCCACGGATCACACCCTTAAGGTAAACGGATACGAAATCCGTACTTTTTGGGAAAGGGAACCGGAAAAAATTCCCTGGGGTGAAATGGGGGTTGAGGTGGTAATTGAATCCTCCGGAGTTTTCAGGAGCCGCGAGGCGGCGGGGCGCCACCTAAAAGCAGGCGCTTCCCGCGTGATTGTTACCGCGCCGATGAAGGATCCCGACCTGACTGTAGTCATGGGTGTGAACGAAGACAAGTACGAACCAGCCAAGCACCGCATAATTTCCAACGCTTCATGCACGACAAACGCCCTGGCGCCGGTGGTAAAAGTACTGCACCGCCATTTCGGCCTGCAAAAAGCACTCATTAATACTACGCATGCCTATACCAATGACCAGCGCTTACTTGATTATCCCCATGGCGACCTGCGCAGGGCCAGGGCCGCTTTCCTCTCCCTGATTCCCACTACTACCGGGGCGGCACGGGCGGTAGGGGATGTTATCCCGGAACTTAAAGGGCGGATTGACGGATTGGCTGTGCGCGTGCCTGTTCCTACTGTCTCCCTGCTGGATGTGGTGGCGCTGTTGGACAGAGAGGTTACCCTGGAGGAGTTAAAGGCTTCCTTTCAGCAAGCGGCCGATGAGCTTCCGGAGATAATATCCTTTAACCAGGAACCCCTTGTTTCCGTTGATTACCGGCGCAGCCCCTTTTCAAGTGTTATCGACGGCCTCAGCACCATGGTTGTCGGGGGGAATATGGTCCGTGTGGTCTCCTGGTATGACAATGAATGGAGTTATTCCTGCCGTGTGGCGGATCTGGCCCTTTACATTAAACGGCGCGAAAGCGAAGCGAAAGAGGCCGTTACGGCAGGGGATTTATATGGTAAAATGGAATAAATATAAAATGGAATAAATAACTGTATCTGCCAAGCAGTACACGGTCATTAAAGGAAGGGGGTGAGTCCTGGTTCCTCGCGGAGCCGGGCCCTTTATTGCCTGAGATAAAGTTTGGTACCGACGGATGGCGTGCCGTAATTGCCGATGAATTTACCTTCGACAATGTAAGTGCGGTTACACGTGCTATTGCCCGCTATTTAGCTGAGCAAAAGAAGGAGGTAGACGGAGTGGTGGTCGGTTTCGACAATCGCTTCCTCTCGGAGGAATTTGCCGCCCTGGCTTCCGCCGTCCTCCTGGAGGAAAAGATTAAAGTCTATCTCTGTCACCGCCCAACGCCCACCCCTGCCGTAGCTTTTGCCGTCAAACATTACAGGGCTGCAGGGGCAATCATGTTTACCGCCAGCCACAATCCTTCCCGATACCACGGTATAAAGTTCATTCCGCACTATGCCGGTCCTGCTTTACCGGCGGAGACGGATCGTATCGGCGAGCTTGTACGCATAGCCCTTCAAGAAAGAGAACCGGAAAAAGAGGGGGCGAAAGAGCGCTACCTTTTTATTCTCCAAAAAATGCTGGAAGATGAAATAAAAACAGGCAGCAGCCCTGCTCCCTCCGGCCCTGCCCTTCACGCCGGAGAAGCAGGCAAAAGTGAAGAGCTGCCGGAGGAATTACTGGTGATTATACATCCCCGGGAACCTTACCTGGAACATCTAAAGCAGGTGATCGATCTCAATGCTATTAAAGCTGCTCCCCCCCATGTTGTTATTGATCCCATGTTTGGGGCGGCAATAGGTTACCTGGATTCTTTTCTTCTCCCGCTCGGCTGCCGGGTGGAGATCATCAGGGGGTGTCGTGATCCTCTCTTCGGGGGCGGCCTCCCCGATCCTTCGCGCCACAACCTGGAAAAACTGCGCACCCTGGTATTGGAGCTGGAAGCTGAGGCGGGGTTGGCCTTAGACGGTGACGGGGACCGCTTGGGCGTTATTGCCCCCGACGGGAAATACCTGGGGGCTAATGATATTCTTTTACTCCTGCTGGAACATCTGGTCGAGAGCCGGGGCTGGAGCGGAGTTGTGGCCCGCACCGTGGCCACCACGCATAATCTCGATCGCCTGGCCCGTTTTTACGGACTGACAACGCTGGAGACCCCGGTGGGCTTTAAGTACATCGGCCAGGCAATCCGTGAACAGGATGCTTTTCTGGGCGGGGAGGAAAGCGGCGGAATAAGCATCAGGGGGCATATTCCTGAAAAAGACGGGATCCTGGCGGCACTCCTCTTTATTGAAATGCTGGCCGCCAGTAGAAGCGACCCGGCGGAGCTGTTCCGGAAAATCAGCACAAAGATCAATATTTTAAATTTTAACCGCTGGGATATACATACATCTTCCGCCCGGAAAAAAGAAATACTGGAAAAGCTGCCGGCCTGGCACCCGCAGGAGATAGCAGGGCTGAAGGTGAAGAAAATAAGCCGTGTGGACGGCGTTAAAGTATTGCTGGAAGATGAAAGCTGGTGCCTGATACGCTCTTCGGGAACAGAGGATCTCTTCCGCCTGTATGTGGAGGCGCTTGATGAAGGCATGCTGGAAGAAATAAGACACGGGATACGCTGGGAACTGGGGCTTTAATTACACAGAGGGGAGGCGGACTGGTTTAAAACCAGACCCTTAAAAATGATTAAATTGTCTTTAGACGGCCTGACTGTTAAATGGGATCCCGGAGAGAGAGCTCTTTATTTCGGAGCAGCAGAAAAGGCAGCTAAACCGGACATACGCTACCTGAAGGATATGCAAGAGGTTCTGTATCCCGTTGACGGGGAGACGACAGATGACGGGGATCCCCGGCGGGAACTTTACTTTATGTTCCGTGATCTCCACCTGCCTGAACACAGAGCTCTTTTCCGGGAAAAAGGCATACGCTTTGACATTACCGTTCTGGTTCCGGGTACAATCGGCAAGGAATTTGTTAAAACAGCCGGGCACTATCATCCCTTTAAACCGGGAACATCTTTTACCTACCCGGAGCTATATGAAGTACTTTACGGCAAAGCTGACTATCTTCTACAAAAACCGTCAAATTTCGACAAACCGGAAGAAGGCCTGGAAGAGGTAATCGCTGTCGCCGCAGAGCCGGGCGACAAGGTCCTTATTCCTTCCGGCTTCGGGCATATCACCATAAATACCGGTAACGATTTTCTGATCATGAGCAATCTGGTCGCCGATAATTTTGCTTCCATCTACGAGCCTCTGCGCCGGATGAGAGGAGCAGGTTATTGCTGTCTTTCCGGCCCGGCAAACACACAGGCGCCTCTTTTTGTAAGCAATCCCTGCTATTCTTCCTGTCCGCCGCTGCACTATTCCCGCCCGGTCGAAGCGGTGCCGCTTCTGCCCGAAAAAGGTATCTCCCAATACCAGGCTTTTGTCAGGCATCCGCAAAGTTTTACTTTCCTAACCCATCCCGAGGACTTCCAGGAAGAGTTTGCCCGCTACCTTGAAGCCCTGAGACAAAATTCTTATAACCCAGAGGTTACGCGTTAAAAGCTAAAAATTATTCCGGGAATTAAAAGGGTTTTCTACATTTTTTGCTGAAGAATTCCATCACTGAACAGGCCTTTAAAAATTTTTTTCCCCCTCTTTACTTTTGGCGTTTTCCAGTCGATAAGTAATTTGAGTAAATAAATTAGTAAAGTATAAGGGTGAACAGCATGAAAGTAAACCGCCCGGAAATCATTAACATGATTAATAAAATTTACAAGCCGGAACAGTTTCGCAGCAGGGGCAAACCTGAGGAAACGGCCAACGTTTCGCCCGGGGATCGCTTGGAGATCTCCTCCGGTATTGAAGCCTTAAAAAAAGAGATAGCCCGGCTGGAGGAGACGGATCCCTCACGGCTGCAGAAAATAGCGGAGTTAGCCCACCAGGTCGGAGCTGGTGAGTATAAAGTAGACTCCCGGGAACTGGCCGCAGCCATTCTGAGAGCGGCAAAAAAGCGCTCTTAATCTTTCCAGGCCATAAAGCCATCTAGTAAAAAGGGGGTGTTCCTGGTTTCACATTCTTTTACGCAGGCGAAACCAGGATTTTTATGGCAGAATCTTTCCGCTTGAAAGAGATACTGGCAGAGGAAGTGCGTTTGCTTAAAGACATGGTTGCCCTCGAGGAAAAGACAATGCAAATCCTTATGGAGGGTAATGTCGGCGCTTTGGCGGAGGCTAATTTACAAAAAGAGGAACTTGTCAAAAAAATGGCAGAGATGGAAAAACAGCGGCGCTTACTGCTTCCCTCCGGGGTCACACTGAGAGAATTTTGCCGCCGGGAAAACCCTCCCGATGCCGGAGAGCTGGAGGAGTTGCGCCTGCACCTTTTACAGCTTCACTCCTCCTTGCAAAGGATGTTGAAGCTCAACCGTAATCTTTTAAAACACAACCTGCGCTTTGTGGAGTATGCGTTAAATATAATTTTCCCCCGGAAAGAAGAGCCGCTTTACGCCTCCAGCGGTAAGGTCAAAGAGCAGCTCCCTCTGTCTACCGGGCTTGTGGATTCCAATGCCTGAGCGGAGCAAATCCGTTATGTATTTTGTATTATATAGTTTAAATATATGAATGTATATAAATGTCTGTCTATAAATATAAAAATATAGTATTCAGGGGGGAGTAAAGATGGGAAGCACATTCGGCAGTTTTGAGATCGGGCGCCGGGCCCTTCACGCCCAGCAGAAAGGCGCACAGGTTACCGGCCAGAATATTGCCAACGCCAACACAGAAGGGTATTCCCGCCAGCTTGTCCTGATGAAAGCCCTGGTCCCGCCCGCAGCGCCCGGAGTGGAGACTCCTCCCGGCTACGGTGTGGCCATCTCCGATATCAGGCGCATTAAAAGCGAGTTCTACGGGGATCAGATCATGAAGTCCACGACCTCGCAAAACTACTGGAAACGCGTGAGGGAAACCCTGGACGGGATTGAAATTATTTTTCAGGAACCGGAGGAGACCGGTATTAACACGGCTTTAAACGAATTTTTTGACGCTTGGCAGGATCTCAGCGTTAACCCGGAGAGCCATGCGGTACGTTTAAGCCTGCGCGAGCAGGCCGAAGCTCTCACCGGCCTGGTAAGGGATATTTACGGGCGCCTGGACGAACTTAAGTTTGATGTAAGGAAAGAGCTGCAGGCAACCCTTACCCAGATTAATACCCTTGCGGCGGAGATTGCCGATTTGAACAAAAAGATAACCTACCTGCAGGCCCTGGGGCAGAAGTCCAACGAGCTTCTCGATCAAAGAGACCTGTGCCTGCAGGAACTGAGCAAGCACGTGAATATCCGCGTGAACGAGAAAGTCGGCGGTTCGCTGGAGGTGCTGGCCGGAGGCTGCATCCTGCTCCACGATGACAGGCATTTTGACCTGGAGATAAGTGAAGAGGGCGGAAAGCTTGCCGTCTGTAACGAGATTGGCGCCGAGCTCTCCATACGTGAAGGGGACGGCGCTATTGCCGGGTTGCTGGATTCCTATAATACTATTTTCCCCCGCTACCAGGGAGCCCTGAATGAGTTGGTCTTTAACCTTGTGCAGAAGGTAAATGACTTGCATAAAAACGGATACGGTTTGGACGGCTCCACTACAGGCATAGACTTCTTTACCGATATAGAAGAGCAGAATGCGAATACGGCGGCTCTGCACTTCAGTATCAGTGATGCGATTAAGGATGATTTGAACAAGATCGCCGCCGCTTCTCAAGCGGACCATCCCGGTGACGGCAGCAATGCCCTGAAGATCGCCCAGCTGCGGGAAAAGCTGGTCATGGGGGGCCCCCCCGGGGATGAAACCACCACTTTTCATGACTATTTCCGCGGCGTTATGGCCGACCTGGGGGTGGAAGGCCGCGAGGCGGAGCGCATGTCCCTTGCTATGGAAAGGGTAATGGAGAGCCTGCAGGAAAAGCAGGAATCCATCTCCGGCGTCTCCCTGGACGACGAGATGCTCAACCTGGTCCAGTACCAGCACGCCTATAATGCCGCGGCCCGTTTTTTAAATGTCCTTGACGAGATGCTCGGCGTGCTGTTCAGCGAAATAGGGTCATAAAAGGGGGTTTGAACCTTGCGCGTTACTCATCGTATGCTGGCACAAACCGTAACTCGCAACCTGAGGCATAATCTTCGTTCCATGCAGAAACAATCGGCCCAGCTTTCCAGCGGCCGTATGTTTACCCGCCCTTCCCAGGATCCCGTGGGAACCTACAAGGTAATGAGGATCTCCGGGACCGGCTTGATGCGCAATGAGCAGTACCAGCGCAATATCGGCGAAGGGATTACCTGGCTTACGATAACGGAGGATGCCCTGGCCGAGGCAGTCGAGGCGGTGCAGAGGCTCCGGGAGCTGGCGCTTGGTGCCGCCAACGGCACTCTGGCTGATGAAGACCTTGAAGCGATATCCTCTGAAGTCAAACAGATCCTCGAAAGCCTGGTCGGTATAGGGAATACTGAGCTAACAGGGCTCTATATCTTCGGCGGTCACCAGACCCAGGATCCTCCTTTCCAATATAACGGCAACAATGTTAGCTATCAAGGTGATTTGGTGGATGAAGGTCAAAGAATAATTGAGATAACCCCGCAGCAGACCTTGCCGATCAACCTCACCGGCGTTGAGGTTTTCGGAGAAGACGGTACAGCACTGTTTGAAACGGTAATCGACATGTACGATGCTCTGACGGGAACTCCTCCTGATCAGGGGGCGCTGGGCGGAGATATCCTGCAGCAGATCGATGCGCACCTCGAACGTCTCCTGCAGTGCCGTGCCGAGGTGGGGGCCAGGTCGGACAGGCTCACCTCCACAGAGCAGCGCCTGAAAAACGAGCATATTTACTTAAGAGAACTCCGCTCCAAGATCGAGGATATTGATATGGCCGAGTTAATTACGGAGTTTACCATGCAACAGAACGCCTACTATGCGGCTCTCTCCACAGGGGCCAGCATGATTTACCCGAGCCTGGTTGATTTTCTACGCTGAGCAAAAAGGTAGAGAAAAGAGGGAACAGAGACTGTGACTACCCTGACAGGTGAGCAGCAAGTTAAGGAGGGTGAGCTGCTGACTGTTATCTTCAGGCAGGGATTGCCCGGCCTCGGCAGCAGCCAGAAATACAACCTTTATGCCCTGGAGGACAACCCTTTCTTTTATTACCTGGAATCCGTCGATGAGCCGGAGATGAGCCTCGTTCTCATGGATCCCTTTTCTTGTTTTACCGGCTACAGTGTGGAGCTGACCGAAGAGGACATTAGAGAACTGGAGGTGTCCCGGCAGGAGGATGTCCTTGTTCTGACCACCGTTACTTTTGCCGGTGAGCAAAACATGACCACGAATCTGGCCGCGCCCATCGTAATTAATGTCAAAAAAAAGCTGGCCCGGCAGGTATTTATCGCCGAAAAAATGGACAGCATGCGTACTCCTCTTAATTTCAAAAAAAATTTTTAGGAAAACCCCTTGCATAAAATTCTAGTTTGCTATAAAATAGAGCCTAACAACTTAAATACCTTAAAAGCTGTGAAAGAGAAAAGTAAGCTGGGGTACTTCCCACAGAGAGGCGGGAGCCAGGGGCTGCAAGCTCCCCCGGAAGGAACCAGACGAAGTTCCCTCTGGAGCTTCCGGCTGAAATCCTTGAAAAGGAAAAGTAGGTCGCTGACGGGTTCTCTCCCGTTATCCGTGAGGAGGAATACGATACTTAAAGTGTCGCCGTTCCTTAATGTCGAGTGGACCTGGTGCCGAAAGGTGCCGGTCAACTAGGGTGGTACCGCGGAAGTAAAATTCGCCCCTTGGAGGGCGATTTTTATTTTCAGGTTTTTAGGCCTGGGTGTTTATTGCTTTCGTCCCTAAGATTGCAATAAACACCTTTTTCGTTTTATTACCCGGTATGTAATTGCAACGCGCTGGAAAAACGAAGTGATTATCCGGTCTGTATTTAACAAAAGGGAGGTTGGGAAAAGATGAATTTTGGTCGAAACGGCATCATCAATGCCGGAAAGTATCCGCACAAGGAATTTCTGGTGGAGCTG